>ENA-OWPF01003001-OWPF01003001.1-human-gut-metagenome-genome-assembly--contig:-NODE-3001-length-10855-cov-3.686574_pt1 | contig 10855 bp, 9 predicted proteins | sample MGYA00248261_ERZ651840 | MGnify/ENA primary metagenome ERZ651840 (study PRJEB26924, sample SAMEA4378268) | human gut metagenome | biome: human gut; feature: human-associated habitat; material: faeces... | reverse complement strand
TCGTCGAATTTTTTAGTAATAAGTAATTTCATAATAACACCCCAATTTAACCTATATAACTTTTTCTACAGACTAAACAACTACTGTATAAGGTAGCTCCTTTTTCTCATCTGTTTTGTCCATATTGAATAATCTCTTTATCTTATTACCCATTAATTTTGCCCTTGAAACAAGCGAAATATGCTCTAAATTACTGCTAACAAGGGGTACAGACTGTATAACATCTCCGTACTGGTCTATGTAATCTAGGTACGCCACAGTAGTTTCTTCATTTGGTGTAGCGTCTATCTTCACATATCTAACCTTTTCAGTTATATCCTCGTTGTTTTTAACAACACCGTAACAATCTCTCTTAGGCTGTAAATCTATATTATCTAAATCTGATATATTGTCTATATTACCTGTTGCAACAGTTTCACCTTTTTTACACATAAGTTTAGTTTCAAAATTTTCCCCTAAATTATAAAGTGCATTTGCAGACCGAACTCTGTCCTCTTTACACCAGTTGCCCATAACAACACCTATCATTCTGTTGTCCATGTCGCTTTTTCCATCTGAATTCATCTTATCTGTAAATACTAGGCAGTATCCTGCTAAATCTGTATATCCTGTTTTTAATCCGTCTACATTTGAATGCATGTGAAGAAGTGGATTTGTATTGTAGTAATTGCAATCTCTTGAAGAATCGTGGTCAATCTTGCAATCTGTAATAGCAATAGTTTCTTCTTCATAATCGTCAAGTAAATTCTTTGTCATAGTAGCTATATCTCTAGCTGTTGAGTGGTTCTGTTTTGGATCGCCGTCTTTTTTAGTCCAGTCGTATATAGGTAGGCCGTTTGGATTTATAAAATAAGTATTTTTCATACCTAATTCTTTAGCTTTTGCGTTCATTCTATCAACAAATGCATCTACATCGCCTTTGCATACATGAGATGCAATCGCAACTGCACCGTCGTTTGCAGATACAATCATAAGTCCTTTTAAAAGCTCGTTGAATTTAACTTTTTCACCTTCTTTAAGGTGCATAGTAGATCCGCTAACTTTTAGCATCTTCTTGTCTATTGTCACTAGGTCGTCTTTTTTAACTTCTCCGTTCTTTATCGCATCCTGAGCAACATAGAAAGTCATAACCTTACTAATACTAGCAAGTGGAACCTGTTTATCTGGTTCTTTTGAAGTTATAACCCTTCCTGTCTTTTGGTCTACTAGTATTGAATTTTTAGAGTATATCTCTGCAACCGGCTTTTTCTTTGCTTCGGCTGCATAACCAGTGGCTGGTATAACAAATAGTACAGCCAACATAATTGCAGTTAGTTTTTTTAGTATTTTTCCCATATTCTCTCCTTTGCTAATTGTAATTTTAATTATCTCACCTAAAACACATATCTTTTTTTATTTTACTACAAAATTTGTATACTGTATAGAAATAGAGACCAATCTTTAGATTTAAAAAATCTATTTATTGACTAAAAATTATAAATCTGAATAAAAATTAACATTTACCCCAAAAAAAATTAAAGGATTTGCCTATATTTTAGAGAATTTTAATATTAAATAAGTTCAATTTTTTACTTGGATTTTAAAAAAAGACCAGCTATTAAAAGTCAATAGCTGTAATAAAATAATAATATTTTAAATTAAAAATAAAAATTTGCATCACAAAAAAGCCTAACGGCTAGTTAAAATTTAAAACTAAATATTAGGAATATAAGGTTTATTATCTCTTAAAACAGCAAATATTATATTGGTTAATTTACGAGCGACAGCTCCCATCGCAGTACCGTGAGCTTTCCCTCGATTACGAAGATTTGTATAGTATACAGACAAAGCCGGGTCTTTAAATGCAGCAACAGTTGAAGCTAACCAAATTGCTCGTCTTAAATAAGGAGAACCTCTTTTAGATAGTTTCGCTGAATTAATTGCATTAAATTCTCCAGATTGTTTAACTGAAACATCAAGACCTGCATAAGCAACTAATTGACTAGCTTTTTCAAATCGAGATATATCTCCTATTTCAGCAATAATAGAAGCTCCTAAAACAGAACCAATTCCTGTAATAGTTGTAATAATAGGGTTTATATCATTAAGAAGATATTCTATTTCTTTTTCAAGAAACTTTAATTGTTCTTCTAAAAATGAAATTTGATCTATTATTTGCTTTATTTGAAATGAAAATGAGCGTTTGGCAAATTTAACGCCAAATGTATTTAAAGCTGAATTTTGAATTTCTTCAGCTTTGGCGAAGCCAAATCTACCATTGCTACATTTAGATAATAATTCTGCTAGTGTTTCTGTACTTATACTTAACATGTCTTCAGGAAGTGGATATTTTGATAATAAATTTTTAGATGTTACACCAAAAATATCAGAAAAAAGTTTATTGTATTCTGGAAATACTTGGTCAAGAAGAGCGATTAGCTTTCTTTTCCAATCAGAACTTTCATCAACAAGACTAAATCTATATCTAGTAAGATTTTTAAGTTCAAACAATCTTTCGTCTGAAAGCGGAGATGATGAAAACTCTCCAAATCTCATAACTTGAGCTATTACAAATGAATCTTTTGAATCAGTTTTAGTCTTCCTTATATACATTTTTCTAAAAGCTTCTGATTGTATAGGATTTATGACGAAAGTATTAAACTCACACTCTACGAGATATGAGTAAATAGAAAGCCAATAGTGACCAGTAGCTTCCATACCAACTATACAATTGTCTGAATAAACATTATAAGAAGAGAGATACTTTATAAGTTTTTCAAAACCTTTAATAGTATTTGAAAAAGAAATACTTTCACTTAATAATTTTCCAGAAGCATCAATTATAGACACTTCGTGTTTATTTTTAGCAATATCAATACCGATATAATACATGATAACACCTACTTTCCTAATAGTTTAAAGATAGAGAAAAGAACCTCTTTAACTTTATGCCGATATAACCTCGTTAGATATACAGCAATTATGTATGCTATCCAGCTAATACATATAAAGACATAAAGTAGAGGCGTAAGCCTTTTTGACGAAAACACCGTTCCAAGGAGTGATACTACGACCTCTATCTTTAATCAGATTATCTCACATAGAAAATGAGATAGGAATGAAAATTAATAAAATTAAATTTAAATATATTATACGAGGAGTGATTTGTATGAATAGTATATTCCACAGAACTAGTGTAAGAAAGTACACTAATCAGCCTGTAGAACAGGAAAAAATAGAAAAAATATTGAGAGCTGGTATGGCAGCACCATCTGCAATGAACCAGCAGCCATGGGAATTCTACGTTGTAGAAAATAAAGAAGTGTTAGAAAAACTATCAAAATGTAGTCAATATGCTGGAAGTGTTGAAAAATCAGCAGTTACATTTGTCGTATGCTACAGAAACGACTCTCTTCGTGCTGATTACAGAGAAATAGACTGCTCTGCCTGCACAGAAAACATGCTTCTTGAAATAGATCATCTAGGACTTGGAGCAGTTTGGATTGGTATCGCCCCAATAAAAGAAAGAATGGATGATGTAGCTAAAGTATTAGATATGCCAGAAAACCTAAGCGCATTTGCACTAATAGCTTGCGGATACCCAGAAAACATAAAAGAACAACAGGATAGATTTGAAGAAAATAGAATACATTACATAAAATAAATCAAAATTTACCGAATATCTATTTTAAGAGCAGCAAAGAGTATATAGACAAAATCTTCTCCAGGCTTCGACGTGTGTGAGAGCAACATACTTCGTTGTATTTAAAATACACGTCTGCAGATTGTCGAGTGATTTTGTCTATATACTCATATGCTGTAGCTTATAAATAGCTTTGTAAAGTTTTGATTTAATCATTCTTTAGCAAGCTAGTAAATTTATAACATATTAAAATAAAAAGACTTGTTGAAAATATTACATCGGTTATCCGCAGGTTCTACTCAAATCGAATTTTATAGGGATAATATCTAACTTAGTGGATTGAAGTGCATAGACAAAACTCTCTCGACAATCTGGAGACGTGAGGAATTTTTGCAACAGAACTATTTACTTGTACACACGTCGAAGCTGGAGAGGAGTTTGTCTATGACTTCAATCCCTGAGAGATATTAACGTATAAATTTTGATTTAATTCCAGCAGAAATGCCAGATTTTTTTCCCATATATTTTTTTAGCTAGTTTGTCTATGTTAAAGTTTTCCATGTATTTGTCCACACTGTCTGGGCAAAATGCGTAAAATTCTTCTGTAAATCTGATTTTATTCTCGTCATCAACAGGATTTTTTACTATATATTCAAGAGTATTGTTGCTTATTGCAAAAGGAATTGCTCCGTATTTTTCAAACCAATACTTAGAAATAGACATAATATCCTCATTTCCTGGGCAATCATTCCAACCGCCAAATGGAATATATGCAAATATTTCCCAAGGATTTTCCACAGGAATTTCTGCAATTAAGATTTCTCCCTGCTTTTCCATTTCCTCTTCAAAATCTAAATCATCCATATCCGCAGTCGGATCATCTTCCACCTCAAGCTCGTCCTTTTCAAGCTCATATCCACCAAAATACTCTCTATTATTCTCTATCATTTCGTCTAAAAGCTCTTTTCCACCTGAAAATTCTTTAGAAATCATATTATTTCTATATTTATCTATTGCCTCAGAAGTTTCAAAATCTATACTTCCATTTTTGAAAAACTCTTCTCTTCTACTATCACTATTTCCCAAATCTAGAATACTTTCAGAATCGTCATCGCTGTCAATTACAGTATTCATAATAACAGCATCTAAAAGATTATCACTTATATCCACAATGATTGGGATAAAATCTTCCTCCTTAGACCTTTCAAGTGACTCAAGATATCCACATATGATATCGTTATCCCCAGCATTTTCTGGATAATATTTACAATCGCAGTTTAAAAAGCTCTTCATTATCTTTGCTTGCTTAGACATTTCTTGCACGATTGGAGCTTCTTTTTCTGCGTTATCTATCTCATATTGTATATTTTCTATGTAGTTTTTTTCATTTTCAATTATCTCTTTTAATTTATTTATCAACATAAAATCCTCCTAAAAAGGTTTTATTTTTTATAACCACTCAATTAAAAGTATATACTTCATATATTATTTTTTCAAGAAAGTCGTATTTAGGGCATAGTATAAGGTAAATAATCAAAATATTGATAAATTAATTTTTATCCAAAAGTTTTAATGTAGCTAAAGACATAATTTTAGATATCAACAATATAGAATTTTCATCCAACTCAAATTTATCACTATGTATTGGATAATCATTTTCTCCTTTTCCAATTCCAACAAAGAAATAGCATGATGGTACAAGTTCAGAAATCTTACAAAAATCATCTCCTCCCATAAATAACGGTGGCTTAACTGCTATTTCTTCATCTAATTCAGATACAGCCTCACTAACTATTTTAGAAATATATTCGTCATTTTTTACAGATTCTATATACATTCTATAATCATATTCATAATCTGCGCCGTATATATTACAAATATTTTTTACAATACTTTCAATAACACTTCCTATTTTCTTGTTATCAACTTCATATTGAGTTCTTATATTCCCTTTAATTTCAGCTTCTTTTGGAATAATATTCCATCTATCTAAATCACCTGCATTCATATAAGTAACAGAAATAACAGATGCTCTATCAGGATCCACGTAACTTCTTTGAATACCTTGTATAGCTGAATATATCTGATTAAGAATCATTATTGGATCTATACATTTTGATGGTTCTGATGAGTGGCCTTGTTTTCCTATTACCTTTATTGAAAATCCACCTGGAACCCCTGTTGTTTCACCAATATTTATCCCTATCTTTCCAGATTTCAATTTTGTAAATACATGAGCTGCTATAGCTGCCTCAACATTTGAACTTTTACTATCATTCATATCCTTTAAAAGAATCCCTTTATCCACTAATTTCTGAGCATTTAATCCACTTGCATCTTCCTCACAAGGTTGAAATACTAATCTAACTCTTCCTGAAAAATTATTTTCTAATTTTTTTAGAATATAACCCGCACCCAACATTCCTGATGTATGTGCATCGTGGCCACATGCATGCATTCTATTTTCTATTGTAGACTTACATTCTATTTCTGTTTTTTCATTTATACATAGTGCATCCATATCAGCTCTAAGAAGAATCATTTTTTCATTATTTTCTTCTTTTTTTCCAAAAATTTCCGCTATTATACCTTGATTTTCTATAAGCTCATACTTAATATCCCATTTATCTAAATACTCGCAAACCAAATCTCTTGTCTTTGAAATTTCACATCCAAGTTCTGGATTTTTATGAATAGTTCTTCTTATTTCAATTAAAGTTTCTTCAATTTCAGACGCTAAATTATCTATTTGATATTTTTCCAAATTAAAAACTCCTTTCAAAAAATAAAAGATGGCTATTACACCATCTTTTACATATCCAATACTCTATTTTATATATCCTTCATTTTTAAAAACTTTTTCTATCCTATTTAATATTGATAAAAGTTTTTCTCTCTGACAAGCTATATTAATTCTTCTGAATTGATTGTATCCCGTTCCAAACTCAGAACCATTACTTAATATAAGCTTACATTTTTCTTTCCATAAAATTTCAAGTTCTTCATCAGAAAGATTTAATCCACTACAATCTACCCACATAAGATATGTAGAATCACCCTTTGCAACGCTAAGTCTTGTTAATCTATCATTTATAAACTGTTCAAAGATTTGTCTATTCTCATCTATATATGATTTAACTTCTTCAAACCATTCTTCACTTTCCATATAAGCACCAACTGTAGCTGATTCAACAAAATCATGACAGAATGGATACTTCATTTTTGACATATATTCGTTGAATTTTTCTCTTATATCTTTATTTTTTATAATTATAGATGCAGCCCGCGTTCCTGATATATTAAATGTTTTTCCTGGAGATATTATAGTAAAAGTATCTATCCCCATTCTTTCAGATACTTTTGCTGTCATTATATGATTTTTTCCATTAAATATAAAATCATAATGTACCTCATCTGAAATAATATATAAATTATGTTTTTTACTGAAATCACATAATTCTTCAAGTTCTTTTTCAGAGCAAACAGTTCCTGTAGGGTTTTGTGGATTACATATTAAAATAGCCTTTGTTTTTGGTGTTATAAGTTTTTCCATATCTTCAAAATCTAATGTATATTTACCATTATTATTTTTTAATGGACTTTCTATTACTTTTCTACCACAACCTTCTATAGTTGTAAAGAATCCACCATATACTGGCGAGTTTATTAATATCTCATCTCCTGGTTCAGTAAATCTTTGGATAAATACACTCATTGCAACTGTTGCATCTGCACAACAAACTATATCCTCATTATTTACTTTGTACGAATGTCTCTTCTCTAACCAATATGAAACAGAATCATAATACTCATCTGATAGCACTTCGTATCCCATTACACCTTCTTCAATTCTATTCTGTAATCTTTTTAGAACTGCTGGTGGTGATTTGAATTCCATATCAGCTACCCACATAGGATAAATCTCATCATCTACAGAGCTTTCTTTTAAATCTTTCCATTTATATGAGTTTGTTCTATTTCTATGGTTATCTTTATCAAAATTTAAATCTTCATCTAAAATATTTTTATCGGTATCTTTTTCTACAATATCAGAATCAACATTTTTATTTATAAATCTTTTAGTTCTTTCCTCTTTTGGATTATTGAAAAATTCTTTTGCTGGTGCTTTTTCAACTATATATCCATTTTCCATGAATATAACCTCATCAGCAACTTCTTTAGCAAATTTCATTTCATGAGTAACTATAAGCATAGTTGTATGTTGCTTTGCTAGATTTTTTATAACATCTAAAACTTCTCCTACTAACTCTGGATCTAACGCAGATGTAGGTTCGTCAAAAAGTATTATATCTGAGTTAACACCCATAGCTCTAGCAATACCTACCCTTTGCTTTTCTCCACCCGAAAGAGTTTCTGGATATGCAGATTCTTTGTGTAACATGCCAACTTTTTCTAATTGTTCTTTTGCTATTTTTCTAGCTTCATTTTTATCTAACTTTTTAACCACTATAAGTGGTTCCATTACATTTTCAATAACTGTTTTATTTCTGTATAGATTGGAATTTTGGAATACCATAGCTGTTCTTGTTCTAAGCATCTGTATATCATCTTTTGTTAAATTAGAGAAATCTACTTCCTTATCTGCTATCTTTACAAAACCTGAGTCAGCTCTCTCTAAAACATTTAAACATCTTAAAAGAGTTGATTTACCTGTACCAGATGGTCCAATTATGGCTATAACTTTTCCTTTTTCTATATTTAAATCAATTCCCTTTAATACTTCTCTATCACCGAATTTTTTATGTAAATTTTTTATTTCTATCATTTATGACATCTCCTTATTTACTACCTTACATAAGCAGATCCTATTTTCTTTTCTAGCATCTTCTGAATTTTTCCTAATACAATCGCTAAAATCCAATAAAATGCTGCTGCTATTATATATGTTTCAAAAGTTTTATAAGATGTTGCTGCTGCTAACTGAGCCTCACCCATAATATCCCGTATACCTATAGTCATACCTAGTGAAGACATTTTAATTATATCTAAGCATGAACTAGCTATTGGTGGTATTGCAGATACAGCTGCCTGAGGTAGAATTATTCTAAACATCATCTGTTTATGAGTCATACCAAATCCTAAACAAGCCTCATACTGACCTTTATCTACACTATCTATAGCCCCTCTTATAATCTCAGATATATACGCTGAACTATTTAAAGCCAGACATATAATTAATGCCCGCGGTTTAGGGCAGGCTTTCATAAAATCAAATACCATCGGTAATCCGTAGAAGAATAAGAATAGCTGTATTAGTAAAGGAGTTCCTCTATAATACGATACATAAATTCTTGCTAATGTATCTAATACTTTTATTTTAAAATGTTGGACAAATGCTAATAGTGTTCCTAAAATTATACTTATAATAAATGCAGCTATTGAAACTAATATTGTTACTTTTATACCCTGTATAAGCAGGGGCACAAGCTCCTGCATATACGGGATAAATATTTCATTTAAATATGTCATTTCTATTATTTACTTTCTGTAGAAATATCATATCCAACCCATTTTTCTGATATTTCTTTAAGTGTTCCATCTTCTTTTATTTCTTTTAAGAATTCATTTAATCCATTTAATAATTTTTCATTCTTTTTGTCAACTGCCATACATCCTACTGAACTTTCAAATGGATCTAAAACTTTACATTTTGCACCACTTTTTTCTATAGCCATATAAGCCTGTACATTCTGAGCTAAGAATCCGTCTATTCTTCCGTATTCAACGTCATCTAACATATTTTCTAAAGTAGCTGAAGTATATACTTCAAACTGAGGTTTTTCTGCTGAATCTTTGTACATATCTTCAACTTTTTTCTGCATTTCATTTCCAGCACCAGTACCTATTTTTTTACCAGCTAAATCTTTTACACTTTTTATTTCATTGTTATCTTCTGCTACAACAACAACTGATCCATAGTAAGTTTCTGGTTCAGTAAATGCAAACACTTCTTCTCTTTCTGGAGTTGGAGTAAGCTGAGCTGATACTACATCAGCTTTACCAGACTGAACTAATCCTAATAATCCACTGAAATCTGCTTCTTCATATTTAACTTTTATTCCTGATCTTTTTTCAAATTCTGCTAATAAATCTGCATCATATCCAACCATTTTATCTCCATCTTTATACATAAATGGTTCATACCCTGGTGATACAGCTACTGTTAAAGTATCCATATCTAATCCATATTTTCCTGCTTCTGTTGATTCTGCACTTTCTTTTTTTCCACATCCTGTCATCATTCCTAGTGCTAAAACAGAACTAAGTAGTAGTGTTGCTAATTTTTTTCCGTAACCTTTCATAACTTTTTTCTCCTCTTCATCTTAAATTATTTTTTGTTTCCTTAGGAAACAATTTTTTTCTATTTAATTCTATCACCTAAGAGTTATTTTAACAAATCGTTATTTTCTATTTGCTAAAGTGTATTCGTCTATATACAACTTTATTGTCTTGTAAGCTTTCCTTAATTTATGTTATTATAGTATGAGTTTTAAATTATTTTTAGGAGTTTGATTTATTATGAAATTTAATAATTTAGAAAACATGGTAGATTCATTAGGTCTAATAGATGAACTTGCTCTTTTATACTATGATTATATGAAAAAGGAAAAAATATATTTAGATAAGTATCCACTAAATATGATTGAGATACATTTTCTAACTACAATTTATGAAAGTCCTGGAATTCTTATATCTGAGTTTGCTAGAAAGTGGGACAGAACTCTAAGTTCTATATCTAAAAGCGTAAGCAAGCTCGAAAAAAAAGGCTATTTAGAAAAAAGAAAACTACCTGGTAATAACAAAAATATTCATTTATATTTAACAGATATCGGAAATAAACTTGCAGAAGAACATAAAAAATTCGACTTTGAAGGTCATTCAAAAATGCTTTCTGCATTGCTAAAAGAACATACAGAGGAGGAACTAAACTCTTTTTTCGGAGTATTAGATTCTGTAACAAAATACTTAAGTAAGTAAAAAAGAGATAATCGTTTAATTATATAAACGATTATCTCTTTTTCTATAGATTTTATTTTTTCTTTGCTGAACTAATATACATCGGAATTGCTGCAATCTGAGCCACAACAGACACAACGACCATAATAGGTACACTCACATCATAAAGCACTCCAAGAAGCCAACTTCCTAAAAACCAAAATATCCCAAAAGAACACTCAAAAATCCCATATCCCGTAGCTCTACTGCTCTTTG
>ENA-OWPF01002994-OWPF01002994.1-human-gut-metagenome-genome-assembly--contig:-NODE-2994-length-10881-cov-2.779328_pt1 | contig 10881 bp, 7 predicted proteins | sample MGYA00248261_ERZ651840 | MGnify/ENA primary metagenome ERZ651840 (study PRJEB26924, sample SAMEA4378268) | human gut metagenome | biome: human gut; feature: human-associated habitat; material: faeces... | reverse complement strand
GGGCGTGGGGGATGCCCTTGGCGATGTCGGCGGCGTGGGCGGCGATCTTAGAAGCCACGATGCCCTGCTTGACGTCGTCCACATTGGGCAGAGCCAGATGCTCGGCGGGGGTGACATAGCACAGGAAGGCTGCACCGCTCATGGCCGCGACAGCGCCGCCGATGGCAGCGGTGATGTGGTCATAGCCGGGGGCGATGTCGGTGACGATGGGGCCGAGGACGTAGAAAGGTGCGCCCATGCAGATGGTCTTCTGGATCTCCATGTTGGCGGCGACCTGGTTCAGAGGCACATGGCCAGGGCCTTCCACCATGACCTGGACGTTGTGCGCCCAGGCCCGCTTGGTCAGCTCGCCCAGACGCACCAGCTCTTCGATCTGGCAGACGTCGGTGGCGTCGGCGAGGCAGCCGGGGCGGCAGGCATCGCCCAGAGAGATGGTGACGTCGTGCTCTTCGCAGATGTCCAGAATCTCGTCAAAGTGCTCATAGAAGGGGTTCTCGTTGCCGGTCATGCACATCCACGCAAATACCAGCGAGCCGCCGCGGCTGACGATGTTCATCTTCCGCTTATGCTTGCGGATCTGCTCGATGGTCTTACGGGTGATGCCGCAGTGGAGGGTGACGAAGTCCACGCCGTCCTCTGCGTGCAGACGCACCACATCGATGAAGTCCTGTGCCGTCAAGGTGGCGAGGTCGCGCTGGTAGTGGATGACCGAGTCGTACACCGGCACAGTGCCGATCATGACGGGGCATTCGTGGGTCAGCTTCTGACGGAAGGGCTGGGTATTGCCGTGGCTCGAGAGGTCCATGATGGCCTCTGCGCCCATGTTGACGGCGCTCATGACCTTCTGCATCTCGATGTTGTAGTCCTTGCAGTCGCGGGAGACGCCGAGGTTGACGTTGATCTTGGTGCGGAGCATGGAGCCGATGCCCTCGGGGTTCAGGCACTCGTGGTGCTTGTTGGCCGGGATGGCGACCTTGCCCTCAGCGACCAGCTGACGGATCTCTTCGACGGTGCGGTACTCCTTCTTGGCCACCGTTTCCATCTGGGGCGTGACGATGCCCTTGCGGGCGGCATCCATCTGTGTGGTGTAAGTCTGCATTTGAAAATCCTCCGAAAATACGCTCTCTTTATTTATGAACAGCGTCCGGGACGCCGTGCATCCAGTTTTCGACCCCGACGCCGCCCAGAGTGTGGTCCAGCGGGCCGGAGCCGCGGCCCAGATCGAGCTGCGCGTTCAGCGCGTCGGTCAGGTAAGCCTTGGCCCGGGCGATAGCTTCTTCCAGCGCAAACCCTTTGGCAAGGTTGGCCGCAATGGCACTGGACAGAGTGCAGCCCGTACCGTGGGTGTTGGGGTTGGCGATACGCTTACCCGGAAACCAGATCTCCGTGCCATCCGGGAAGGTGAGCAGATCGTCGGCGTCGGTGTCACTGTGGCCGCCCTTGAGCAGGACGGCACAGCCGCAGTCGGCGGCGATGGCCCGGGCGGCGGCGCTCATGTCGGCACGGCCCGAGATGTGCAGGCCGGACAGCACTTCGGCCTCGTGCCGGTTGGGCGTGATGACCTCGGCCAGAGGGAACAGCTCCCGGCGCAGGGTGCGCACGGCATCCGATGCAATCAAATCAGAGCCGGAGGTGGCTACCATCACGGGGTCCACGACGATGTGTTCCGCCTTGTAAAAGCGGAGACGCTCGGCGATCGTCTCAATGAGCGGGGCAGAGGACACCATGCCGATCTTGACGGCGCTCGGGCGGATGTCGTCAAAGACGGCGTCGATCTGCGCGGCGACGATATCTGGCGAGATATTCTGCACGGCGGTGATGCCCAGGGTGTTTTGCGCCGTGATGGCGGTTATGGCCGTCTCGGCATACAGACGGTGCGCCGTAATGGTCTTGATGTCGGCTTGAATGCCGGCGCCACCGCTGGAATCGGATCCTGCGATGGACAGGACGGCAGGTACCTTGCTGCGATCCATGTTCGCTCCCTTGTTCGGTCGGAATCAAATGGGTCTTTAAGCCAGCATTATAAAGATGCCCGGGCCGACTCTATGTCGAACCCGGGCGGGCGATGCAATCTTTACGCAAATGTAAGCAAATGTTCACACGTCAACAATTGACAGGTACCAGCTCGCCGCCAGAAGCGGCCGCGGTGACAGGGTTAGTCCTCCATGCCGAGGTCGATCGTCGTGCCTTCGAACACCTTGTTGACAGTGCGAACGGCGCACATCTTGCCGCACATGGTGCAGGTGCCCTCGGTGGCGGCGGGGGATTCCTCGTAGCGCTTCTTGCCGGTGACCGGGTCGAGGGCGCACTTCCACATGGCGTCCCAGTCGAGCTTGCGGCGTGCCTGACCCATCCTGTCGTCCATGTCACGGGCGTGCGGTACCTTCTTGGCGATGTCGGCGGCGTGTGCGGCAATCTTGGTGGCCATGAGGCCATCGAGCACATCCTGAGCGTTGGGCAGGCACAGGTGCTCGGCCGGCGTCACGTAGCACAAAAAGTCGGCACCCGAGCTCGCGGAGATGGCGCCACCAATGGCGGCGGTGATGTGGTCGTAGCCCACGCCGATATCGGTCACCAGCGGCCCCAGCACATAGAACGGGGCGTTGTGGCACAGGCGCTTCTGCAGCTTCATGTTGGCGGCGATCTCGTCGAGCGCCATGTGACCCGGACCCTCGACCATGACCTGGACGCCGGCGGCCCAGGCGCGCTTGCACAGCTTGCCCAGCTCGATCATCTCGGCGGTCTCGGTTGCGTCGTTGGAGTCGTAGAGACAGCCCGGGCGGCAGGAGTCGCCGAGCGAAATCGTCACGTCGTACTCGTGGCAGATCTCGAGCACCTCGTCGTAGAACTCGTAGAAGGGGTTCTCGTTACCGGTGACCTCCATCCAACCAAACAGCAGCGAGCCGCCGCGGCTGACGATGTTCATGAGGCGGCCAGTCTCCTTAAAGGTCTTGATGACCGACTTGTTGATGCCGCAGTGGATGGTCATAAAGTCCACGCCGTCCTCGGCATGCGCGCGCACGACCTCGAGCAGATCGTCCTTGGTCAGCTTGACCAGCGGCTTTTCCATGTAGCCGATGGCATCGTACATGGGGACGGTGCCCACCATGAGCGGTGTCTCGTCGATGAGCTGCTGGCGGAACTGGCGCGTCTTGCCCGAGTTGGAGAGGTCCATGATGGCGTCGGCGCCAAAGTCCTCGGCGATCTTGACCTTCTTCCACTCCTCGGCGGCATCGGCCTTATCGCCCGAGATGCCCAGGTTGACGTTGACCTTGGTGGACAGGCCCTCACCGACGCCAAAGGCGCGCATGCCTTTTTTGATATGCACGATGTTGGCGGGGATGGCGATGCGGCCGTCGGCCACGCGCTCGCGGATGTACTCGGGGTCGCGATGCTCGCGCTCGGCAACCTCCTTCATCTGCGGCGTGATCTGCCCGGCGCGGGCGAAGTCGATTTGCGTGACGAGCTTGGGCTCGGTCTGTGTGCTCATTGGCACGGCTCCCTTCGTTGGCATTACCCATATCAGGTTTGCGGGTCAGGGCGGGCGCGCCCAATCTCAGCCTGCCGTCTTGTCCTGCAAGCCCCCCGTTATGTCATGGGCTCAAGTATAGCCTGAATGGGTACGATTGGGCCAACGAGCGTGCTTGCGGGGAGGCGAACATGGAAGACAAGCATCTATATCGAGAGACGCAATGGGATGTATCGGCCGAGGAAAGCCGTGCGCACCATGGCCTTGTCGCGATTGGTTTTGCGGTGCTTGCCGTGCTGGTGATTGCCTTTTGTATTTGGACGTTTGGCGGTCGCGGCGGCGCTGGCTGGGAGTTCGAGGTTGATGATAGCCTACCGATTATGACGATGAAGGTCTCTGGCGGCAACACGGTGGCAGCTCCCGGAGACTATTGGTATCCGTACGATGGATTTGTCCAGCTGCAGCTGAGCGGTGGTTCCATTCCTGGTGAAGAGATCGAGCGCGTGACCTTCGATGCGTCGCTTAAGACGCTGTTGGTCGAGCTCAAAGATCAAGGGGATGTGCCTACGACGATGGATATCGCGCTGACGGAATGGCGCCTGGAGCCCCCGTCGGGCGTCAAAGTGTCCGAGGTGGAGCACGTCAAGATTGCCTATCAGGACGGCTCGACAAATGAAATTGCCAAAGCCGACGGCTTGGCGGAATAGACGCCGTGCCTAGGTAGCACATTCAAAGTAGCGGTGGTCCTACAAGGCCTGTTCGTTCAGGAAGACCAAAGTGTTTTTATTTGAAAGCTCGGGAAAGTGACGATAACCAACGTCGAACGCGGTGAGCCCGCTTACATCCTCGAGCTTGTTTTCTGCCATCCACCGCACCATGGAGCCGCGCGCCTTTTTGCTGGCGGTCGACTGTTGGATGGGCTTCCCGTTGCGGATACCCTCGCCAAAGAGGCATGTGACGGCCGTGGCGTCGCCCGCGAGGTGGGGCAGAACGGCTTTGGCATACTCTACGCTGGCGAGGTTGACGATCGTGGTGTTTGAGTCCGCCGGGGCGATAGCCCGCGCGAGCTTGTCGCTCCAAAACGCGTAGAGGTCTCGGGCATCGTCAACGGCGAGCTTCGCGCCCATCTCCAGCCGATACGGTTCGACGGCATGAAAGGGACGAACGCACCCGTAGAGGCCGGAGAGGATCCATAGATGGTCTTGTAGCCATGCGAGCTGCGCGGAATCCATCACCTCGGGCGCCATACTCTGGTATTGAATGCCGTGATAGGACATGACGGCAGGGGAGAGGTGACGGGCGAGTTCGGGATTGTCGAGATCGCCGTTTTTCAGGATGGGCCCGAACTCATGCAGGGTGTTGAGGCAAGGCCCCAGCAGTTTGTCACTCACGTTCCATAGCGCTTGCAGGCCGCCGCTGCCTTCATTTCGTTCGATATCTAGCAGTGCGCAGTGGAGGCGAGCCGTCTCGTGCGCAAAAGGTGGAATGCCCAGGACTTCAAAAGCATCTTGGGTCGCGCGCATCTGCTTGGCGGGCGAAATGATAATCTGCAGCATGGACTCTCCTCTGCCAAAAAGGAAGTTGCGGTGGAATACAGTCTGTTTGGGCCGTTTATGGGCCAGTTTAGTCCGTATTTCACCGCAACTGATGAAGGGCTGGTTAGGCGCGCTCGATGAAGGCCTTGTAGCCGCGATAGGCCTCGTAGATATCGGCCTTGTTGGCGACCTCCCACAGGGCGTGCATGGACAGGACGGCAACGCCGGAGTCGATGACGTTCATGCCATACTCGGCCATGATGTAGGCGATGGTGCCGCCGCCGCCCGCGTTGACGCGGCCGAGCTCGCAGGTCTGGAAGTCCACGCCGGCCTCGTCCATGATGTCGCGGATGAGGGCCACATACTCGGCGTCGGCATCGTTGGAGCCGCCCTTGCCGCGGCTGCCCGTGTACTTGTTAAAGCACAGGCCGCGACCCATAAAAGCTGCATTCTTAGTCTCGAACTTACCGGCATAGCCCGGGTCAAAGCCAGCGGACACGTCAGAGGAGAGCATGCGGCTGCGGGCGAGTGCGCGGCGCAGGGCCAGTGGGCTGCTCTCGCCGGCGAGCGTCATGATCTCGGCGACGGTGTTCTCGAAGAAGCGGCTCGTCATGCCGGTGGCGCCCACGGAGCCGATCTCCTCCTTGTCGACGATGAGCGTGATGCTCGTACGCTCGACGTCTGCCACGTTGATCTGAGCGAGCATGGAGGGGTAGGCGCAGACGCGGTCATCGTGGCCATAGCCCAAAATCATGGAGCGATCGAGACCCATGTCGCGGGCGGGGCCGGCGGGCACGACCTCGATCTCGGCGGAGAGGAAGTCCTCCTCCTCGACGTCGTACTGCTCCTTGAGGATATCCAGGAACATCTGCTTGACGGGCTCCTTGGGGGCGTCCTTGTCGTCCTCGTCAAACTTGACGGGGCGGCCGCCCACGATCACGTCGAGGATCTCGGCGTCGACGGCGTCCTTGGCCGGCTTGGACATCTGCTCGCTCGAGAGGTGGATCAGCAGGTCGGAGATGGTAAAGACCGGGTCGTCTGCCTTGTCGCCGATGTTGATGTCGACGGTGGTGCCGTCCTTTTTGCAGATGACGCCCACAAGCGCGAGCGGGGAAGCGACCCAGTGGTAGCTCTTGACGCCGCCGTAGTAGTGCGTGTCGAGGTAGGCCATGTCGCCGGCCTCGAAGGCGGGATTCTGCTTGAGGTCCAGGCGCGGCGAGTCCACGTGGGCGCCCAGGATGTTAAAGCCCTGCTCGAGCGGGGCGGTGCCAAGGTTGACGAGCATAAGGTCCTTGCCGTGGTTGGCGGCGTACACCTTGTCGCCTGCCTTGAGCTCGCGGCCCTCGGCGATCGCGGTCTCCAGGTCGACGTAGCCCGCCTCCTCGGCCATCTTGATGCCGGCCTTGACACACAGGCGCTCGGTCTTGTTCTCACTCAAAAACTTCTTATAGCCGCGGCAAAGCTCCTCGAGCTCCTCGATCTGCTGTGGCGTGTACTTTTTCCATGCGCAGGGACGCTCCATGACGCAGGCTCCTTTCGGATCGATCGTGCTGGTTAATGTACCGCGAGCCATCGTATCACGCGCGGGCGCGCGGTGGCGGGGGAGCTTGATGTGCGGTGGCCGCGAGGCGGGGAGCGTGTAAACTGGTGGGAGCAAATCGTGCCCAGCCCAAAGCGAGGTATTCAATATGTCTGACAAGCACCGCACCTTTGCCGTTATCGACGGTAACTCGCTCATGCACCGCGCCTTCCACGCCGTGCCGCCCACCATGAACGCGCCGGACGGTCGCCCCACCAACGCGATCTTTGGCTTTTTAAACATGTTTCTCAAGATGATCGACGCCTTTAACCCCGACGGTGTGGTCGTGGCGTTTGATAAGGGCAAGCCGCGCGTGCGCATGGAGATGCTGCCGCAGTATAAGGCGCAGCGCCCGCCCATGGACCCCGACCTGCACGCGCAGTTCCCCATGATTAAGGAGCTGCTCGCTGCGCTCAACGTGCCGATTTTGCAGTCCGAGGGCTGGGAAGGTGACGATATCCTGGGCACCATGGCGCGCCTGGGCGAGGAAGCCGGCTGCGACATGCTGCTGGTGACCGGCGACCGCGACATGTATCAGCTCGTTACCGAGCACGTCAACGTGGTCTCGACCCGCAAAGGCCTGTCCGACGTGGCGATTATGACGCCCGAGAGCGTGGACGACCTGTATCACGGCATTACGCCGGCGCTCGTGCCCGATTTTTACGGCCTGAAGGGCGATACTTCCGACAACATTCCCGGCGTGCCGGGCATCGGCCCCAAAAAGGCGAGCGCGCTCATCGCGCAGTACGGCAGCTTGGACGAGGTCATCGCACATGCCGACGAGGTCAAGGGCAAGATGGGCGAGAACCTGCGCGCGCATATCGACGACGCGCTGCTGAGCCGCAAGGTCGCAACCATTCGTACCGATGCGCCTGTCGAGCTCGACTTTGATGCGACGTCCTTCCCGGCGTTTTCTGCCGACGAGGTGTCCGCTGCGCTGGGCACGCTCGGCATTACGGCCATGCAGAACCGTTTTTTGGCGCTGATTGGCGGCGAGGGCGGGGCTGCGGCCGCTGCCAGCACGTTCGAGATGCCTGCTGTTTTGCGTGCCGCCGCCGGCGATGCCGAGGCGCTTGCTGCTGCCGCCGCCGAGGTCGCTCGCGCGATTGATGCGGGCGAGTGGATTGCCGCTGTGGTGGACGATGACAAGGAGGAAGGCGCACTTTTTGGCCTGACGCGCACGCTGTGGCTGGCGACGTCCAAGGGGTTGCTTGCGCTCGAGGAGGGCGACGGCGGTGCGTCTGCCGTGGTCGATGGCTTCAACGTTGCCCACGGCGTGATCGCCGGCGTGCTCGCGCGCCTGTTTATGGAGGGCCGCGTGGCGAGCCCGGACATGAAGGCGCTGCTGCACGAGCTTTCGCCCATCGATTCCTCTGAGCCCGAGCTCATGGATCCGCTGGCCGTCGATTCCACGCGCATCTTCGATACTGTGGTCGCCGCCTATCTGTTGGATTCCGACCGCTCCGAGTTTGATGAGGCGTATCTGGCCGATACCTATCTGCAGATGACGCTGCCTGCGGCGCGCGGCGCGGAGGGTGCTGGCGAGGACGCTCCTGCGCCTGCTGCCCGCACTGCGGCCCTGACGCTGGCGCTCGTGGCGCCGCTGCGCGACCGCATGGCCCGCGAGAACGCCGCCAACGTGTTCGATGGCATCGAGATGCCGCTCGTGCCGGTGCTTGCCAAGATGGAGCGCGCGGGCATGCTCGTGGACCCCGATCGCCTGCATAGTCTGTCCGAGGGTTTGGCGACCCAGATTGCCGAGGTCGAGCGGAGCATTCGCGACCTGGCCGGTGACGAGGCCTTTAACATCGGCAGTCCCATGCAGCTCTCGCACGTGCTGTTTGACGTGATGGGCCTTCCGACCAAGGGCCTCAAAAAGACCAAGCGCGGCTATTATTCGACCAACGCCAAGGTACTGAGCGACCTTGCCCGTGACCACGAAATCGTGCGTCTGATCTTGGACTGGCGTGAGAAGTCCAAGATCAAGTCCACCTATCTGGACACACTGGGCCCGCTGCGTCGCGGTGACGGTCGCGTGCACACTACGTACAACCAAACCATCACGGCGACGGGTCGTCTTTCCTCGAGTGACCCGAACTTGCAGAACATCCCGACGCGCTCGGAGCTGGGCCGTACCGTCAAGACGGCGTTTTCGGCAGGCGAGGGAAGCGTCTTTTTAGCGGTGGACTACTCGCAGATCGAGCTGCGTCTGTTGGCGCATCTCTCGGGTGATGAGCACCTGGTGCGTGCCTTTAACGAGGGCGAGGACTTCCATGCCGAGACAGCCGCGCGCGTGTTTGGCGTACCGGTGTCCGAGGTAACGCCCGATTTGCGCAGCCGCGCCAAGGCCGTGAACTTTGGCATCGTGTACGGTCAGCAGGCCTACGGCCTGTCGCAGTCGCTGCATATCTCGATGGCCGAGGCACGCGACATGATCGACCGCTACTACGAGGCATACCCGGGCGTGCGCACGTTCCTCGACAACGTGGTGGCACGTGCCAAGCAGACGGGCTACGCCGAGACCATGTACGGCCGCCGTCGCCATATTCCGGAGCTCAAGGCCAAAAATCCGCAGCTCCGTGGTTTTGGCGAGCGCACGGCCATGAACCACCCCATGCAGGGCACCGCCGCCGACATCATCAAGATCGCAATGGCCCGCGTGAGCCGCCGTCTGGAAGAAGAGGGCTTTGCTGCCCACATGATTCTGCAGGTACACGACGAACTGGACTTTGAGTGCCCCGTCGACGAAGTCGAGCGCCTCACCGCCATGGTCCGCGACGTCATGGAGCACGTAGTAGACCTCCGCGTCCCCCTAATCGCCGAAGCTTCGACTGGAGTGACCTGGGCAGACGCCAAGTAAGGGCATGACCACAATTCCAAAGTAATACAAAACCAGAAGGACGCCCCTCATCAACAAGGAGCGTCCTTCGTTCAATAAAAATCAGCCAAAGTATCTAGGCGCCAAGACGTCATCCAAGCGGCAAGCAAGTCACCGCAGGACCTGGCCGGGCGAGGCGGGTAAGTTTTTCGTAGATTCCGCACGAGCCGGAAAGCACTTAATGTGCTTTCCGTGCGAGCAGGACTGTTCGCAGTAGCAAACTAAAGGCCAAGGGGCCCAGTCAACCTATCAGCAGCGATTACTCGGCAGCTAGTTGAATTTGAAGATCTTTGAGGCAAGACGGTATAGGCCGAGTGTGGTTTTGTCCCCGGCCCGTCCGCGCAGGTTGGTAAAGAAGCCGACCACGCCGTAGCGCGCACGACGATACATGCGCTCGTCGTAGGACTTCAAATCGCCCCACAGCGTCTTCAGACGCTCATCGGCACAATCCTCATCGGAAAGCTTGGTAAGCACCGAGCAAATCGCCATCATCATGGTGAAATAGCCCATCATGTACGAGCGCAGACGCGACGACTCGACATCGCTGTACAGGTGGAACGATTCCATCATGATGCGCGTAACGCGGAACTGCTGGTCCAGGCGTTTAACCATCGTCGCCTCGTTGACGCTCTGACCCTCGCGACCGATAAAGTAGCGGTAGAGGTCGATGTCGGCGTAATAGATAGTCTTGCAACGCGGCAGCGGCACGTAGGCGTAGATGTTGTCCACATAGAACGTGTGCGGCGGCATGGGCAGGTTGGATGCGCGCAGCACATCCGTGCGGTAGCACAGGCTGTGCATGAGCAGGTTCTGGTCCAGACGGAAATGACCGATCTGATCCCAAGTAAAAATCTTTTTGCGCGGCAGGGCAAACTTGTAACCGATAGCGGTATGCGTACCCTCGTAAACCTTCTCGTACACGTAGTTCGAAACAAACAGGTCGACGCGCTGGTCACGCTCCTCAAAGCCGCGCAGGATCGAAAGCATGGTCGAAAGGGCAGCGCCGTCGAGCCAGTCGTCCGAGTCGACAACCTTGTAATAGGTGCCCTGCGCCTCGCGCAAGCCCGAAAGGACGGCGATACCGTGGCCGCCGTTCTCCTGATGCACCGCGCGGATAATGCCGGGGTAACGCGTCTCCCACTCGTCGGCCTTAGCGGCCGTCTCGTCCTTGGAACCGTCATCGACGATGATTATCTCGATGTCGGTGGCATAATTGCTCCCCTCCAGAATGGAGGTGATGCAATGGTCCATGTCCTTGGCGGCGTTATACGAGGGAATACCGAATGTTATGACTTTATGCATGGCAGGCGATAATCTCATCCGAAAGATCGAGGGCGGAGTTGGTCACGGCATCCATATCGTAGTAACGATACTCGGCCAAGCGACCCACCGGGTGGAAGTTCGTCAGGTTCTGGACGCG
>ENA-OWPF01002991-OWPF01002991.1-human-gut-metagenome-genome-assembly--contig:-NODE-2991-length-10891-cov-2.139073_pt1 | contig 10891 bp, 9 predicted proteins | sample MGYA00248261_ERZ651840 | MGnify/ENA primary metagenome ERZ651840 (study PRJEB26924, sample SAMEA4378268) | human gut metagenome | biome: human gut; feature: human-associated habitat; material: faeces... | reverse complement strand
ATTCCATTTCCACAGCCGCACAGGAGAAGCAGTACGATCAGGATACAGCAGTTGTCGCCGCCAAGACCGTTTCCACAGCCGATTCCATTTCCATTGCCACAGCAGCAAAGCAGAAGGATGATCCAGAGAATGGAATTGCATCCATTATTGTTGTTTGTGTTTCCACATCCATTGTTTTCGCATCCGCATCCACAGTTTGTAGCTGCTACATCACTCATGTTTTCATTCCTCCGGAATTGATCTACACTTCATAATATGTTGTAAAACAAAAGTGGTTACAGAAGCACCTGAAAAATCTGATAGAGATTTAACGTACCATAGCCCCATTCGCGGTTTGGATAAAGAAGATTGCTGCTTCTTGTAGCACCGCGGATCAAAAGGCTTTTGATCTCACGATTTGTAAAATAACGGGGCGGATCACTTTGCAGTCCCCAGTTGACAAAAAGCGCCGTCGCCCCGGCTGTCAGTGCCGCCGAGATACTGGTTCCACTCTCTCTGCCAAATCCCGGCTTTGCAAATTTCGAAGCAGACGAGCGTGCCCCGTATACCTCCACGCCAGGTGATGCGATATCCGGTTTGATGTTTCCGGTTCTTGTATAACCGCGGCTGGACTGGATGAACAATCCTCCGGTCGCATGGTTATAAGCAGCACAGGTGATAACTCCTTCTGCATTTGACGGGCAGACAATCGTTGTATCCGGATTGGAATTCAAAAAGCGGGTATTTTCCATGGCAAATCCCGAAATCGGAAGCCAGATATGGAAAATACCAGAAGAAATCTGCCTTGGATAGATCTGAAATCCCCAGATGCCGGGTGTTGGATTCTGCACTCTCAGAAAGACAAGCTGACCTCCGGATGCGATCTCCACCGGCTCATAGGAGACCTCGATCACCGTCTGTTCCAGCAGAAAGGAAATGCTGGTGACAGAGCCGGCTCTTGGTGGGATCGGCGGGATCGTCTCTCCAAGCGGTGAGATCATGCCGACTGCAAACAGATCCGGCGGCGAAGCCCAAAGTTCCATGGTAAATCCTCCCTCATTTTCCGGGACAAGTACCTCGACATTCTGATAATCGGAAGTATTTTCCATTTTTCCGTAAAAATGATGTCCCCTCCCGGCCTCATTCCCGGCGGCAGAAACGACATAGACAGTATTCATGCGGCTTATGGTATCAAGAGCCTCTGCAAGCGGCATATACCCGGAGTGGTCTCCCTGATTGGTTCCAAGCCCAAAACAGATCACAAGTGGTTTCTGAGCTTGCTTTGCACACTGAAGCAAATAGCGAAGTGCCAGCATGATGTCCGTTTCCTGATAGGCGACGGCTGACTCACGGATCAGGAAAAAATCCCGCAGATTCTCTTTGGCAGGTTTCAGTTTTACTGCCACAATTTCAGATTTGGGTGCCGCACCGGAAAAATCCTGCAAAGGAAGGGCTGTTCCGGCTGCTACACTGGCAAGAAAGCTCCCATGACCATTTTCATCCACACTTGGCACAGTTTCCAGCGGATCCTCCAGATTTAACGCAGCATTCAGATTTTCGTTTGTATACTCCGATCCGTAGAAAAATCCATCCGGAGCTGTTCCACTTTGGATTGTCTGATCCCACAGGCGATAAATCCTGCTTCTTCCGTCAGATGTACGAAATGCCGGATGCGTAAAATCAATTCCCGTATCCAGAAAACCAATCAGAACCCCTTCCCCCTGATAGCCAAGAAGCGGCTGTGTCTGCACTTTTAGGATTCCGGAACTTTCCAGTGCAGAAGTATCCATCAGGGTATAAAGTTTGGGAATATTGGAATATCCGATCACATTCAGAATATTATCCGGAAGAAACTGCCGGTTAATGTGAATGATACCGTATCCTGGAACAGCCGCCTGTGCCCCGAATCGGAAAAATGCCTCTTCAAAATCAGTATCGGAACCGGTAATGGGGACAATCAGATCAAAATAATCCTCCGACAGAATCTTTTCTGTAGTGGAAACAGGCATAAAGATTCCTCTTTCCATCGTCATTTCCATTATCTTATGAGTGAAAAGCAACATATAGTATAGTAATGAAAAAACGGTGGACACTTATGGATCAGGTCAGACGAAAAACCAATGCCACATCTGCATATCAAAGACATCTCACAGGAAAAGGCGTTACGGTAGCCTTTTTAGATACCGGTATCAGCATGCATCCGGATCTGCAGGGCAGGATCCTTGCTTTCCGTGATTTTCAGAACGGGAAAAAATATCCGTACGACGACAGTGGGCACGGCACACATGTGGCAGGGATCTGCTGCGGGAGCGGACAGCTTTCCAGAGGCCAGTATGCCGGAATGGCACCGGGAGCCGGGATTGTAAGTGCAAAGGTACTTGACTACCATGGGAACGGCATGCGGGAACAGGTGTTATCCAGCGTGTCCTGGATTTTGAAAAACAAAAACCGCTATCATATAAAAATTTTAAATGTTTCCGTCGGTGCGGTAAACAGACTGGAGGAAAAGAATGCCGTACTGGCAGAATGTATGGAACATGCCTGGGATGCCGGACTTGTGGTGGTGGTTGCTGCCGGTAATATGGGGCCACACGCCGGCAGTGTAACAGTTCCAGGAACCAACAAGAAAGTGATCACAGTCGGAGCCTTTGATGACTGCATTTTTCCGGGCGGCTGCTATTCCGGGAGAGGACCGACACAGGAATGTATCTGCAAACCGGAGATCACGGCTCCCGGATCAAACATCCGATCCTGCAGCAGCACCTGGTATCTGGACGGCAGAAAATACTGTATCAAAAGCGGTACCTCCATGGCAGCACCCGTTGTCTCCGGTGCGATCGCCCTGCTTCTGGAAAAAGAACCACATCTTACAAACGTGGAAGTGAAAATGCGTCTTAAAAATTGTGCCCGAAATCTGAATCTGCCGAAATATCAGCAGGGATGGGGCATGATTGATGTAAATTTACTCTTGACATAAATGGTATAATTGTATACAATTATGCAAAAGGGCAAAACGCCGAATCTACAAATCAAGGAAGGTAATATAAATGGAAAACAGAAAAGTAAAATTTGATTCGCACACAAACCTGTTACAGCTTGAGGAGCATATGTACCCGCTGGTTGATGTCAAGACACCGAATGTGTTCCACAATCTGTTCCCATACGAAGAAGTTCCAAAGATCGCATTCAATGACCGTATTGTTCCGCATCATATGCCGGACGAGATCTGGATCACAGATACTACCTTCCGCGACGGACAGCAGTCACGTGCACCGTACACAACCGAACAGATCGTACGTATCTATGATTATATGCATCGGCTTGGAGGTCCGAAAGGAAAGATCCGTCAGTGCGAATTTTTCCTGTACAGCAAAAAAGACCGGGATGCTGTTTACAAATGTCTGGAGCAGGGTTATGAATTTCCTGAGATCACAAGCTGGATCCGTGCCAGCAAAAAGGATTTCGAACTGGTCCGTGATATGGGACTGAAAGAAACCGGTATTCTGGTAAGCTGCTCTGACTATCATATTTTTTATAAGATGAGAATGACACGAAAAGAAGCCATGGAGCATTACCTGAGTGTTGTCCGTGAATGTCTGGAGATCGGTGTCAGCCCGAGATGCCATCTGGAGGATATCACAAGAGCAGATATTTACGGTTATGTCATTCCGTTCTGTCTGGAGCTGATGAAACTGTCCAAAGAATATCAGATCCCGATCAAAGTCCGCTGCTGCGATACCATGGGTTATGGTGTCAATTATGCCGGTGCTGTGATCCCGCGTTCCGTACAGGGTATCATTTACGGTCTGATGGTCCATGCCGGTGTTCCTTCTGAAATGATCGAATGGCATGGTCACAACGATTTTTACAAGGCTGTCAGCAATTCCACAACGGCATGGCTCTACGGTGCGAGCGGAGTCAACTGTTCTCTGTTCGGTATCGGAGAACGTACCGGAAATACTCCGCTGGAGGCAATGGTGTTTGAATATGCACAGCTTCGCGGTACCCTCGACGGCATGGACACCACCGTCATCACAGAGATGGCAGATTATTATGAAAAAGAGATCGGTTATCATATTCCATCCCGTACACCGTTTGTCGGAAGCAACTTTAATGTAACAAGAGCCGGCATCCATGCGGACGGACTTCTGAAAAACGAAGAGATTTACAACATTTTTAATACTCAGAAATTCCTGAACCGCCCGGCTATGGTGGCTGTATCCAATACATCCGGGCTTGCCGGAATCGCACACTGGATCAACAGTTATTACCGCCTGCCGGATGAGAAAAAACTGACAAAGGATATGCCTCTTGTGTCTATGGTAAAAGAATGGGTGGACAAACAGTACGAAGAGGGCCGTGTCACCGTGATCACCGATAACGAACTGGTAAAAGTGATCGATGAAAGTTGCAAAAAGCTTTCCATTGCGTTAGTATAAGAGGTAGAGTATTTTGAGCAGTTATGAATTGGTTTATCAAAAACTTCGTGAAAACATTTTAAACGGTCATTATAAACATGGCGATGAACTGCGGGAAACTGCAGTCGGAAAAGAGATCGGTGTTTCCAGAACACCGGTCAGAGAGGCACTTCGTCAGCTGGAACTGGAAGGTCTGGTAACGATCTTCCCCAATCGCGGTGCTTTCGTCAACGGAATCTCCGAACAGGATGTACAGGATATTTACCTGATCCGTGCAAGGCTGGAGGGGCTTTGTGCCAGGATGGCGGCAGAGCGGATCGATGAATCCACACTGGAAGAAATGGAAGAGACCATGATGCTGACTGCATTTCATGAAGAGCAGGGACATTACGATCAGCTCTTTAAACTGGACAGCCGTTTTCACAGTCTGCTCTACGAAGCATGCAAAAGTAAGATTCTGGAACATGAACTGAAGATCTTCCATCAGTATGTACAGCAGGTGCGCAAAAACGCCCTGAAAAAAGAAGCAAGGGCAGAACAGTCCACAAAAGAACATATGGCTGTTATGGAAGCCATCAAAGCCCACAATGCCGATGAAGCAGACCGCCTGGCAACCAGACATATATTAAATTCAATCAAAAACCATCATTATACCAAAATCGAAAAACTTCTGGAAGAACAGCCCGGAGGCGACGTTTCTTCCGATGAGGAATAAAATCAGCTTTCTGATAAGTCAAAGGAGGACATCATGGACAAAATCAAAATGACAACACCACTGGTTGAAATGGACGGAGACGAGATGACCCGTATCCTCTGGAAAATGATCAAGGATGAGCTTCTACTCCCGTATATCGACCTGAAAACCGAATACTATGATTTGGGACTGGAGCACAGAAATGAGACGAACGACCAGGTTACCATTGACAGTGCACTGGCAAACAAAAAATACGGCGTGGCTGTAAAATGTGCAACGATCACTCCAAACGCAGCCCGCATGACGGAATACAATCTGAAAGAAATGTGGAAGAGTCCGAACGGTACGATTCGTGCGATCATGGACGGAACGGTTTTCCGTACACCGATCGTTGTAAAGGGCATCGAACCATGCGTACGCAACTGGAAAAAGCCAATCACACTGGCAAGACATGCTTATGGTGACGTTTACAAAGCTTCTGAGATCAAAGTACCTTGTGCCGGAAAAGCAGAACTGGTCTTTACCGCAGAGGATGGTACCGAGACAAGAGAACTAATCCATGAATTTGATGGTCCTGGTATTCTGCAGGGCATGCACAATACAGAGAAATCCATCCGCAGTTTTGCAAAGAGCTGCTTCAACTATGCACTGGATACCAAACAGGACCTCTGGTTTGCTACCAAAGATACGATTTCCAAAAAATACGATCACACCTTCAAGGATATTTTCCAGGAAACCTACGAAGAAGAGTATAAAGAACGTTTTGCAGAGGCAGGTATTACTTATTTCTATACTCTGATCGATGACGCAGTTGCCCGTGTCATGAAAGCAGAAGGCGGATTTATCTGGGCATGCAAAAACTATGACGGTGATGTTATGAGCGACATGGTTTCTTCTGCCTTTGGTTCACTGGCGATGATGACTTCCGTACTGGTATCACCGGACGGCAATTTCGAGTATGAAGCAGCTCACGGAACGGTTCAGCGTCACTATTATAAATACCTGAAAGGCGAAGAAACATCCACGAACTCCGTGGCAACGATCTTTGCATGGACCGGGGCACTCCGCAAACGCGGTGAGCTGGATAAGATTCCGCAGCTTGGCGTATTTGCAGACAAACTGGAAAAAGCAACCCTTACCACGATTGAAAGCGGAAAGATGACAAAAGACCTGGCACTGATTACCAGCATTGAAAATCCTACCGTTCTGAACAGCGAAGGATTTATCAAGGCAGTACGTGAAGAGCTGGATAAGAATCTGTAAAAGAACGTGTAAAAAGTACATAACGCATTTTTATATTTCTATAAAAAAGCACCGGGGAAGAAAGTACCTTTCATTCTCCGATGCTTTTTGTTTTATTCTGCCAGTTCTTCCCAGCGTTCGTAGAGCTGTTCCAGTTCTTCATTGATCGCTGTTTTTTCTTTATTTAATTCCACGCATTTTGCCACGTTTGTAAACACTTCTTCCTGCATCATCAGCTCATCGATCTCTTTATCACGGACTTCCAGCACATCTTCAGTTCATTCTGACGTTTGCGGATGCGTGCCTGCTCTTCTTTCTGCTGCTGCCAGGTCAGTTTTCCGGCAGTTTCCGCGGAAGAGGATGGAAGCGAAGCAGTTTCTTCTTCTGTGGCAGACGGCACATAGATTTTGGTGAGCTCATCTTTCTTTTCCAGATAATAATCATAATTTCCGATATAATTGACCAGCGTATTTCCGGTCAGCTCCAGGATCCTGGTTGCCGTCTGGTTGATAAAGTATCGGTCATGCGATACATAGAAAACTGTTCCGGTATAGCGGTTCAGTGCCTGCTCCAGGATCTCTTTTGATAAAATATCAAGGTGGTTGGTCGGCTCGTCCAGTATCAGGAAGTTGGCTTCCGACAACATCAGTTTGGCAAGAGAAACGCGGCCCCGCTCGCCACCGCTCAGATCAGAGATCCGTTTGAAAACATCATCTCCGGTAAATAAAAAGGCTGCCAGCACATTGCGGATTTCCGTGTTAGTCAGTGTCGGATAATCATCGGAAATCTCTTCAAACAGCGTCTTTTCCATATGAAGGACATGATGTTCCTGATCATAATAACCGATACACACCTTGCTTCCAAGCGTAAAACTTCCGGCATCTGCAGCCAAAAGCTCATTGATGATCTTTAAGATCGTAGTCTTTCCGGTTCCATTATTGCCGATCAGTGCCACACGTTCGCCTCGTTTGATCTCAAAATCCAGATCCGTAAAGAGCGTGTGGTCTCCAAATGATTTCGCAAGACCTTCGACACGCAGCACATCATTTCCACTTGGAAATCTCGGTTCCAGAGAAAGCTTTAATTCCTGCACTTCCGTATCCGGGCGATCCAGGACTTCCATTTTCTCCAGCATTTTCTCACGGCTTTCCGCACGTTTGATTGATTTTTCACGGTTAAAGGATTTCAGTTTGTCTATGACTTCCTGCTGATGTTTGATCTCACGCTGCTGGTTCATCCATGCTTTTAACTGGGAATCACGCAGCTGGGCTTTTTTCTCAGAATAAGCAGAATAATTGCCAAGAAACGTGGTCGCCTTCGCATGGTCGATTTCAATAACCTTGCTTACGACACGGTTTAAGAAATAACGGTCATGGGCTACGATGATCACGGCACCGCTGTAATTAATCAGAAAATTTTCCAGCCATGCGATCGACTGCATATCGAGGTGGTTGGTCGGCTCGTCAAGCAGAATCAGATCCGGCTTTGCGAGCAGAAGCTTGCCAAGGGCAACCCTTGTTTTCTGTCCGCCGGAGAGGGTATCGACCTGCTTGGAAAATTCATCTTCCGTAAATCCAAGCCCTTTTAACACACCGACGATCTCACTTTTGCAGGCATAGCCGTTTTTCTGTTCAAATTCCGTGTTCAGACGATTATAAAGCTCCAGCGTCTGTTCCAGCTCCCCGCCGCTCTGGGATTTCATCTGAAGTTCCAGCGTGCGGATATGACGCTCCAGCTCAAAAATATCCTGCTTTACCTCCAGAAGCTCTTCGTAGATCGTGTTTCCGGAAGATACCGCTTCGTGCTGGGCAAGATAACCGATCGTGCGGTCTTTTGCCAGGATCACTTCTCCGGAATCTGCCGGGATCTGCTTCATGATGATCTTGAGCAGTGTAGATTTTCCGGCACCGTTGATGCCGACAATGGCTGCTTTTTCTTTTTCTTCTATATGAAATGAGGCATCTTTCAAGATCACATTTGTGCCAAATGCCTTATTGATATTCTGACAGGCTAAAATCATAAATTCCTCCAAGTGTATATATTTTACAAAAATAATTTGTGTCTGCGAAGACCCTGACTCGTATTATCATAGCATATTTCTGCTTTTTGCACCAGCAAATTTCAAAAAATGCTCTGGACGAACCGCATATTTTGCGGTATGATTAAAGACAGCGTATATTTGCGTGACAGACAGATGCGGAATTTAGGAGGAATAAAAAGCATGAGAAAAGTAGTAAAATTTGGTGGAAGTTCTCTTGCAAGTGCAGAACAGTTTAAAAAAGTAGGAGATATCATCCGTGCTGATAAAGGAAGAAAATATGTTGTTCCGTCTGCTCCGGGCAAACGGTTTGATGGAGATATCAAGGTAACGGATATGCTTTATGCATGCTACGCAAAAGCAGAGAAAAAAGAAGACATCACAGCTTCGATTGCTGCGATCCGTGAAAGATACATGGAGATCATAAACGGTCTCGGACTTTCCCTGTCTCTGGACGATCAGTTTGAAGTGATCTCCGAAAACTTTAAAAAACTGGCAGGTTCCAATTATGCTGCTTCCAGAGGAGAATACTTAAACGGTATCATCATGGCAAATTACCTGGGATATGAATTTATCGATGCAGCTGAAGTGATCGTTTTCCATGAAGACGGCACATTTGATGCAGAAACAACCAATGAAAAGCTTTCTGCACGCCTGGCAGAATGTGACAATGCAGTCATTCCTGGATTTTATGGTGCAACCGCAGAAGGAAAGGTAACAACCTTCTCCAGAGGTGGATCCGATATCACAGGTTCTCTGATCGCAAAAGCAGTCCATGCTGATCTGTATGAGAACTGGACCGATGTATCCGGTTTCCTGATCACAGATCCACGTATCATCAAAAATCCGAAAGTGATCGATACTATCACTTATGTAGAGCTTCGCGAGCTGGCATACATGGGTGCTACCGTGCTTCATGAAGAAGCCATCTTCCCGGTAAGACAGGAAGGTATCCCGATCAACATCCGCAATACCAACCGTCCTCAGGATCCTGGTACGCTGATCGTTGAAAGTACCTGCAGAAAACCGCGTTATACGATCACCGGTATTGCCGGAAAGAAAGGATTTGCAGCCATCAACATCGAAAAAGATATGATGAACTCCGAAATCGGATTCTGCCGCAAAGTCCTGACCGTATTCGAAGACAATGGTATCTCCATCGAGCATATGCCTTCCGGAATCGATACCATGACGGTATTCGTACATCAGTCCGAATTCGAAGAGACCGAGCAGAAGGTACTGGCCGGTATCCACCGTGCTGTCAATCCGGATTCTGTCAATCTGGAATCTGATCTGGCACTGATCGCAGTCGTAGGTCGTGGCATGAAATCTCAGCGTGGAACAGCGGGACGTATTTTTTCCGCACTGGCACATGCAAGTATCAATGTCAAGATGATCGATCAGGGTTCCAGTGAGATGAACATCATCATCGGTGTGAGCAATCAGGATTTCGAGCGTGCGATCAAATCAATCTATGATATTTTTGTAACCGTACAGCTCTAAAAATCAAAGAGGGTACACAAAACCTGCGGCGGACATGGCAGGGATCTTGTGTGCCCGTCTTTTACGTTACTATACAACAGCATTTGACAGGGAGGTATGCAAGTGGAAGAGAAAGAAATTTCAAGAGCAGTCATCAAAAGACTGCCACGGTATTACCGTTATCTCGGTGAGCTGCTGGAATCCGGTACGGAGCGGATCTCATCCGGCGAGCTGAGCGAACGCATGTAGGTAACAGCATCCCAGATCCGGCAGGATCTCAATAATTTCGGTGGATTCGGCCAGCAGGGATATGGTTATAATGTAAAACATTTACATACGGAGATCGGGAAGATTCTGGGCCTGGATCAGGATTACAATATGATCATCATCGGTGCCGGAAATCTCGGACAGGCTCTTGCAAATTATGTAAAATTTGAAAAAAACGGTTTTCTGGTCAAAGGGCTGTTCGATGTAAATCCAAAGCTGAAAGGCGTTGCAGTCAGAGGAATTCTGATCCGTATGACAGACGAGCTTCCTGCTTTTTTGCAGGAGCATGACATTCAGATCGCAGCCCTGACACTTCCGAAGCAGTATGCAAAGGAAATGGCAGACTTTCTGGTGGGTCACGGCATCCGTGCAATCTGGAATTTTGCCCATACGGATCTTCATCTGCCGGAAGATGTGATCATCGAAAACGTACATCTTTCGGAAAGCCTGATGCAGCTGTCTTACAATATCAGCCGCTACAGCAGAGAACATAAATAAAAAGAACGCAGAGAAAGAAAAAAGAAAACTGTATATTCCATTTGGACGGGCAGACAGGAGGTATATCGCATATGAGGATCTTGTTATCAAAAGAAGACATGAAAACATGTGACCAGAATACCATAGAAGGGTTCGGCGTTCCATCCTGTGTACTGATGGAGCGTGCGGCACTTGCGTGTGTCGATGAACTGTACCGAAGCGGTGCTGCACTTGACCGCGTTCTGGTCATCTGTGGTTCAGGCAATAACGGCGGAGACGGATTTGCCATCGCCA
>ENA-OWPF01002987-OWPF01002987.1-human-gut-metagenome-genome-assembly--contig:-NODE-2987-length-10932-cov-3.374552_pt1 | contig 10932 bp, 9 predicted proteins | sample MGYA00248261_ERZ651840 | MGnify/ENA primary metagenome ERZ651840 (study PRJEB26924, sample SAMEA4378268) | human gut metagenome | biome: human gut; feature: human-associated habitat; material: faeces... | reverse complement strand
AGCACCCCGGCAAGTTCTACGCGCTGCCGCAGGCGCCGCAGCAGTTCAAGCAGCTGCTCATGACGGCGGGCTTTGACCGCTATTTCCAGATCGCCCCGTGCTTCCGCGACGAGGACGCCCGCGGCGACCGCAGCCCCGGCGAATTCTATCAGCTCGACATGGAGATGGCCTTCGCCACGCAGGACGACGTCTTTGCCGTGCTCGAGGACGTGCTCCCGCCGATCTTCGCCAAGTACGGCAAGTATGACATTGCGTCCGAGGCGCCCTTCCGCCGCATCTCCTATCGTGATGCGATGGAGACCTACGGCTCTGATAAGCCCGACCTGCGCATCGACCTCACCGTGCAGGACATGACGGCGCTCGTCGCCGGCAGCGAGTTTGCGCCCTTTGCCGCGGGCAACACGGTCAAGGCCGTCGTCGTGCCCGACTGCGCCATGGCGCGCAAGGCCATTGACAAGCTCTGCGCCGACGTGGAGGTACAGGCCGGCAGCAAGCCTTACTGGTTCAAGGTTGACGAGCAGGGCAGCTTCGCCGGCGGCATCGCCAAATTCCTCACGGACAAGACGGCGGAGATCACCGCGGCCCTCGGCCTGAAGCCGGGCTGCTTCGTCGGCGTGACGGCCGGCAAAAAGACCGCCGCGCAGAAGGCGGCGGGCGTGCTGCGCACAAAGCTCGGCACGGCCGTGCCGGGCCACATGGACACCGAGCGGTACGAATTTTGCTGGATCGTCGACTTCCCGATGTACGAGATCGGCGAGGAATCCGGCGAGCTGGAGTTCTGCCACAACCCGTTCTCGATGCCGAACGGCGGCCTCGAGATCCTCGAAAAGGCCGAGCGCGGCGAGGTCGATCCGCTCGACATCTACGCCTACCAGTACGACCTCGTGTGCAACGGCGTCGAGCTCAGCTCCGGCGCGGTGCGCAATCACGACCCCGAGATCATGGTCAAGGCGTTCGAGCTCGTGCGCCTCGGCGAGGACGATGTCAAGGCCAAGTTCCCGGCCATGTACAACGCCTTCTGCTACGGTGCGCCCCCGCACGCCGGCATCGCCCCGGGCGTGGACCGCATGGTCATGCTCCTTGCGGGCGAGGACTGCATCCGCGAGATCATTCCGTTCCCGATGAACAAGAACGCGCAGGACGTCATGATGGGCGCGCCCGGCACCGTCGAGCCGCACCAGCTTGAGGAGCTGCACATCGCCGTCGTCGGCGACACGGAGCCCGATACCGAAGCGTGACCCAAAACGATGCGACGGTGCCCCGGCGTTCGGCCGGGGCTCGTCCGTGAAAGAAGGCGAGCGGCTTGCTGTCCAAAATCCAGTCCCTCGGCTGCCGGGGCGTGACCGGCTACGCGGTCAGCGTAGAGTGCCACGTGTCCAACGGCCTGCCGGGGTTTGATATCGTCGGCCTGCCGGATGCGGCCGTCAAGGAGGCGCGCGAGCGCGTGCGCAGTGCCATCAAGACCAACGGCATGAAGTTCCCGGTCAGCCGCCTGACGGTGAACCTCGCCCCGGCGGACACGCGCAAGGCCGGCACGCTCTATGACCTGCCGGTGCTGCTGGGCATCCTGTGCGCCACGGGGGAGATCCGCCAGCCGCCGGCCACGGCGGCGTTTCTCGGCGAGGTCAGCCTCGCGGGGGAGGTGCGCCCTGTCACCGGCGCGCTCACGATGGCGCTCGCGGCCGAGCAGATCGGCCTCAAGGAGCTCTATGTCCCGGCGGGCAACGCGGCCGAGGCCGCTTTTGCCGACCGCGTGACCGTCTACCCGGTCGAGAACATCGCCCAGCTCGTGCACCATCTGCGCGGGGACAGGCGCATCGCGCCAAAGACAGCGCCGCGGCTTGAGACCGAGCCGCGCTTCCCGGTCGATTTTGCCGAGGTCAAGGCGCAGGAGAATGTCAAGCGCGCGCTCGAGGTGGCTGCCGCCGGCGGGCACAACATCCTGCTCATCGGCCCGCCGGGCGCGGGCAAGTCCATGCTCGCCAAGCGTCTGCCGACCATCCTGCCCGCGATGAACCGCGCCGAAATGATCGAGACCACGCAGGTCTATTCCGTCCTCGGCCTCACGACGCCGGATGACCCCGTCGTGCGCATCCGCCCGTTTCGCGCGCCGCACCACACGGTGTCGAACGTCGCCATGTCCGGCGGCGGCAGCGCGCTGCAGCCGGGCGAGATGAGCCTGGCGAATAACGGCGTGCTCTTTCTCGACGAGCTGCCGGAGTTTTCGCCCGCCGTGCTCGAGACGATGCGCCAGCCGCTCGAGGACGGCAGCATCACCATCTCGCGCGCGACCGGCTCCGTGACGTATCCGAGCCGCTTCATGCTCGTGTGCGCCATGAACCCCTGCAAGTGCGGCTGGTATGGGCATCCTTCTGGCCGCTGCCGCTGCTCGCCGCGCGACGTGCGCCGTTACCATGCGCGCGTGTCCGGCCCGCTGCTCGACCGCATCGACATCATCGTCGAGGTCCCGGCGCTGGAGTTCGACGAGCTCACCGAGCCGTCGGCCGGAGAGCCGTCGCGCGCCATCCGCGCGCGCGTCAACGCCGCCCGCGCCGTGCAGCGCGCCCGCTACGGGGATGACACCACCACGACGAACGCCCACATGGGCCCGCGTGCGCTCGCGGAGTTCTGCGCGCTCTCGCCCGAGTGCGAGCAGCTCATGCACCAGGCGTTTGACAGCATGGCCCTCACCGCCCGCAGCTATGACCGCATCCTGCGCGTCGCGCGCACGATCGCCGATCTCGACGGGGCGCAGACCATCGGCCTTGCGCACCTGGCCGAGGCCATCCAGTACCGCACGTATGACTTTTCCGTCGCCGAGCCGTGAGCCCGGCCCGACAGAAGGGAGCTTCCTCATGTACAACAATAACTACAACTACAACCCCAACTGGTATCAGCCGCCCGGCCCGCAGCCCGGCAAGCATGAGGCAACCGTCGCCATGGTGCTCGGCATCGTCTCGTGCGCGCTGCTCATCTTCGGCTACACGGCGCTCGGCTCGATCGTCACGGGCATCATCGGCCTGATCTATGCCTCCCGCGCCAAGAGCCTCGGCTTCAACGGCACGCCGCGCACCGTCGGCTATGTCTGCTCGCTCATCGGGCTCATCCTCGGCGTGCTCGTGTGCCTGCTGCTCGTGTGGCTCGGCGCGTGGTCGATCGGCATGTTCATCACGCTCGTCGAGCGCTGCCTGTGATATCCTGAAAGAAAAGGAACGAAACCGCTATGAATGATCTGCTGCTCTGTAAGCCAGGAGAAATTTTTCTCAAGGGCCTCAACAAGCACTATTTTGAAGAGAGGCTGGTCGCAAACGTCAAGCGCCGGCTCAAACCCATCGGCCACTTCCGCGTGACATATCTGCAGTCGGCGCTGTACATCGAGGCCGCCGACGACGCGGCTGACCTCGACGCGGCGTATGACGCCGTGCGCAAGGTGTTCGGCATTGCAACGATCACGCGCGCGGCCGCCTGCGAGAAGGACAAGGACGCCATCACGGCGCTTGCCAAGTCGTACCTGCACGACGCGATGACGGCGGCGCACAGCTTCAAGGTGGAGACCAAGCGCTCGGACAAGCGCTTTCCCATGACGAGCATCGAGCTGTCGCAGTATGTCGGCGGCGAGCTCGCCGAGGCGTTTCCCGATACGGCCGTCGACGTGCACGCCCCGGAGCTGACCGTGCGCCTTGAGGTGCGCGAGCAGGCGGCGTATGTCCACGCGCAGGCCGTCGAGGCGGCGGGCGGCATGCCCGTCGGCTGCAACGGCGCGGCCGTGACGCTGCTGTCCGGCGGCATCGACAGCCCCGTGTCCTCGTACATGATCGCAAAGCGCGGCGTGCGCCTCGTCCCCGTGCACTTTTTCTCCTTCCCGTACACGTCGGAGCTCGCCAAGGAGAAGGTCCTCTCGCTGGCCAAAGAGCTCACGGCCTACACCGGCCGCATGACGCTGCAGATCGTGCCCTTCACGCACATCCAGGAGGAGATCCGCCGCGCCTGCCCGGAGGAATACTTCACGCTCATCATGCGCCGGTTCATGATGCGCATCGCCGAGGACATCGCCGCGCACAACGAGTGCAAGGCCATCGTCACCGGTGAAAATCTCGGCCAGGTCGCCAGCCAGACCATGGAGGCCATGGCCTGCACGCAGGACGTGACGAACCTGCCCGTGCTCCAGCCGCTCATCGGCATGGACAAGCGCGATATCGTGAAGATCGCGCGCGAGATCGGCACATTTGACACATCCATCCTCCCGTATGAGGATTGCTGCACGGTCTTCACTCCGCGCCACCCCAAGACCCGCCCGACCGTGGCGGAGGTCGCGGAGGCGGAGTCCGCGCTCGATGTTGACGCGCTCGTGCGCGAGGCAGTGGACGGAATTGAAAGGATCCGGATCGATTTATGAATGCAGAACTCATTGCCGTCGGCACCGAATTGCTCCTCGGCGATACCATCAATACCGACGCGGCCGCGGTCGCGCGCCTGCTCTCGGAGCTGGGCATCAACGTCTACTGGCAGACCGTCGTCGGCGATAACCGCGCGCGGCTCGAGCAGGCGGTGCAGCTTGCCCGCACGCGCGCCGACCTCATCATCACGACCGGCGGCCTCGGCCCGACGTGCGACGACCTGACCAAGGAGGTCGTTGCCGGTGCGTTCGGCATCCCGCTCGAGCTCAACAAGGCCGAGGAGGAGCGCCTGCGCGGCCTGTACCGCGAGCGTCACACCTACATGACGGAAAATCACCTGCAGCAGGTCATGCTGCCGCGCGGCTGCACCGTGCTGCAAAACGATTGGGGCACAGCCCCGGCCTGCGCGTTTGAGGCCGACGGCTGCCTCGTCATCATGCTGCCCGGCCCGCCGCTGGAGTGTGAGCCGCTGCTGCGCTACCGCGTGCGCCCACTGCTCGCCGCGCGCGGGGATGGGATCATCGTCTCGCACAGCGTCAAGATCTTCGGCATCGGCGAGGGCACGATGGAGTACCAGCTGCGCGATCTCATGAACGAGATGCAAAATCCGACGCTCGCGCCCTATGCCAAGGAGGGCGAGTGCCTCGTGCGCGTCACGGCCAAGGCCGCCACGGAGGCCGAGGCCGAGACCATGATCGCCCCGTGCCTCGCGCGCGTGCAGCGCGAGCTCGGCGCTTTTGCCTACGGCGTCGACACGCCGAATATCGAGACGTGCGCGGCTGAGCTCCTGCTCGCGCAGCACAAGACCATTGCCGTGGCCGACAGCTGCACCGGCGGCCTGCTCGGCGACCTGCTCACGAATGTGCCGGGTGCGTCGGCCGTGTTTGCCGGCGGCATCATCGCCTATAACGACGAGACCAAGACCCGCCTGCTGGATGTCGACCCCGCGCTCATCGCGCGCTGCGGCGCCGTCAGCCCCGAGGTCGCGGCCGCGATGGCCGAGCATGTGCGCGCCGCTTTCGGCACGGACCTCGGCCTGAGCATCACGGGCCTTGCCGGCCCGGACGGCGACGGTGTGCACACCGTCGGCACGCTCTTCGTGGCCCTCGCCACGCCGGACGGCACGTTCCACCGCACGCTGCACAAGGACAAGTGGGGGCGCGTGCGCATCAAGCACGCGGCGGCCAACCACGCCTTCGACATGCTGCGGCGCTACCTCACCAGCCTGCCGGTGGAGATGGAGGAAAACCGCTGATGCGATCATCTGCTTTTTTCTGCGGCCGGGGCAGCTGTCCCGGCCGCGTTGTGACCCATGCATGATTTGAGAAACCGGAGAATGCCTATGAACATCACCGTAGCCGGTGTGGGCTATGTCGGCCTGGCGCAGGCGGTGCTGCTCGCGCAGCACAACGCCGTCACCGCCGTGACCACGACCCCCGCCAAAGCCGAACAGATCAACCGCGGCGTCTCGCCGATCGTCGACGCCGAGATCACAGACTTCCTGCGCACGAAGCCGCTGACGCTCACGGCGACCGTGGACGCCGAGTGGGCCTACCGCACGGCCGACGTGGTCATCATCGCCACGCCGACGGACTATGACCCCGAGCGCAACCTCTTCAACACCTCGACCGTCGAGGCGGTGCTCACGCTCGTCGGCCGGGTCAACCCCGGCGCACTCGTGGTCATCAAGTCCACGGTGCCGGTCGGCTATACGGAGCGCATCGTGGGCAGGTTTTGCTGCGCGCGGCTGCTGTTCTCGCCGGAGTTTCTGCGCGAGGGCAGGGCGCTGTATGATAACCTGCACCCGAGCCGCATCGTGGTCGGCCGCCCGCACGGCGGCACGGCGACGGAGGCGGACGCGCGCCGGTTCGCGTCTCTGCTGCAGCAGGGCGCGGCGGAGCGCGACATCCCCACGCTCTACCCGAACGCAACGGAGGCCGAGGCCATCAAGCTCTTTGCCAATACGTATCTCGCTGTGCGCGTGAGCTACTTCAATGAGCTCGATACCTATTGTGAGCTCAAGGGGCTCGACACGCGCCAGGTCATCGACGGCGTGTGCCTTGACCCGCGCATCGGCGCGCACTACAATAACCCCTCGTTTGGCTACGGGGGCTACTGTCTGCCGAAGGACACGCGCCAGCTCGTGGCAAACTTCGGCGACATTCCCAACCGCATCATCAGCGCTGCCGTCACGGCCAATGATGAGCGCAAGGATCACATCGCCCGTCAGATCCTGCAAAGGGCGGCGGGCGGCGTCGTCGGCGTGTACCGCCTGACGATGAAGGCGGACTCCGACAATTTCCGCGAGTCGAGCATCCGCGGCGTCATCGAGCGGCTGCGCCGCGCGGGCGCGAGCGTCGTGGTCTATGAGCCGACGCTCAGGGCCGCCTCCTTTGACGGTCTGCCGGTGATCGCGTCGCTCGCGGAATTCAAGCGCATGTCGGCCGTGATCGTTGCCAACCGCGCCGAGCCCGCGCTCGACGACGTACCGGAGAAGGTATACACCCGCGACCTGTACCGCAGAGACTGAAAAAGGGAGGCACAGACGATGAAAGGCATCATCCTCGCCGGTGGCTCCGGCACGCGGCTGTACCCGCTCACGCGGGTCACGTCCAAGCAGCTGCTGCCCGTGTACGACAAGCCCATGATCTATTACCCGCTCTCGACGCTCATGCTCGCGGGCATCCGCGACATTCTCATCATCTCGACGCCCGACGATACCCCGCGTTTCGAGCGCCTGCTCGGCGACGGCAGCCAGTTCGGCATCCGCCTGTCCTACGCGGTGCAGCCGCACCCGGACGGGCTCGCGCAGGCGTTTCTGATCGGGGCAGACTTCATCGGCGGCGACACGTGCGCCATGATCCTCGGCGACAATATTTTCTACGGCAACCGCTTTCGCAGCAACCTGTGCGAGGCGGTCGCAAATGCCGAGGCGGGCTATGCCACGATCTTCGGCTACCACGTCAAAGACCCGGAGCGCTTCGGCGTTGTGGAGTTTGGCCAGGACAAGCGCGTGCTGTCCGTGGAGGAAAAGCCGGCGCACCCGCGCTCGAACTACTGCGTCACGGGCCTGTATTTTTACGACAACCGCGTCGTGGACATGGCACGGCAGGTGCGCCCGTCCGCGCGCGGCGAGCTGGAGATCACGGATCTCAACCGGCTCTATCTTGATGCCGACCGGCTGAAGGTGCAGCTGCTCGGCCGAGGGTTTGCCTGGCTCGATACCGGCACGGTCGAGAGCCTCATGGACGCGGCGGTCTTTGTCCAGACAGTGCAGAACCGCCAGGACGTGATCATTTCCGCGCCGGAAGAGGTGGCCTATCACATGGGCTGGCTCACGAAGGCGCAGCTGTTGGCCGCCGCTGCGCGCTATGACCACTCGCCCTACGGCACGCACCTGCGCGCGGTCGCGGAGGACAAACTTGTGTTTGAGAGGGAGCTGCATGACTAGATTTGTCACGGGCGGCGCCGGCTTCATCGGCGCAAACTACCTGTTTTATCTGCGTGAGCACTATCCGGACGACCGACTCGTGTGCATCGACAAGCTCACCTATGCCGGCGACCTCTCCACGCTCGCGCCGCTGCTCGGGCAGCCGAACTTCCGCTTTGCCAAGGTGGACATCTGCGACCGGGAGGCGGTCTACGGCCTGTTTGAAGAAGAACATCCCGACGTGGTCGTGAACTTCGCGGCCGAGAGCCATGTCGACCGCTCAATCGCCGACCCGTCGCTGTTTCTGCAGACGAACATCATCGGCACGTCCGTGCTCATGGACGCCTGCCGCAAATACGGCAATGTGCGCTTTCATCAGGTCTCGACCGACGAGGTCTACGGCGACCTGCCGCTTGACCGGCCGGATCTGCTGTTCACCGAGCAGACGCCGCTGCACACCAGCTCACCCTACAGCAGCTCCAAGGCCGCGGCCGATCTGCTGGCGGGGGCGTACGGGCGCACGTACGGCCTGCCGGTCACGATCTCGCGCTGCTCGAATAACTACGGGCCGTATCAGTTCCCGGAAAAGCTCATCCCGCTCATGATCGTAAATGCCCTCGCGGACCGGCCGCTGCCGGTGTACGGCCGGGGGCTGAACGTGCGCGACTGGCTGTATGTCGGCGACCACTGCCGGGCCATCGACCTTGTGGTCAACCACGGCCGCATCGGCGAGGTGTACAACATCGGCGGCCACAACGAGATGCGCAACATCGACATCGTGCGCCTGATCTGCCGCAAGCTCGGCAAGCCCGAGCGCCTCATCACCTACGTCGCCGACCGGCAGGGGCACGACCTGCGCTATGCCATCGACCCCACGAAGATCCACACGGAGCTCGGCTGGCTGCCGGAGACGCGCTTTGCCGACGGCATCGGCCGGACGATCGACTGGTACCTCGCCAACCGTTCCTGGTGGGAGGAGATCCTCAGCGGGGCTTACCGCACCGGCTATGAACGGCTGTGCGGCGGCAGCCCCACGCCGTGAGCGCCAAGATCTAAAAACCGCAGGCCCCGGAGCGCGATCCGGGGCCTGCGGTTTTCTTTATGCGGTCTCGCCGTTATGGTTCGCTGCCCAGCCACTTTTCCAGGCACACGAGCGCGACGCCGTCGATGCCGTTGAACGTGCACGGCGCGATCCCGGTCTCGCGGTAGCCGAGGTAGGCGTAGAGCCGGCGGGCGTTGGCGTTTTTCGCGTTCGTGTCGATGCGCAGCTCCGGGCAGCCGTGCTCCCGGGCGTATTGTTCATAAAAACGCACGAACTGCGTGCCGTAGCCGTGCCCGGCGGCCGCCGGGTCAACGACGAGCGTGTGCAGCACGAGCACCTGCTCCGGCGCTGCGTCGTGCGCCCACGGCACCTCGGCATACACTGGCACCTGTTCGCTGTTGATGCGCCCGGCGGCATAGACAGTGCCGTCGCTCTCCAGCACGAACAGCTCGCCGGCGTCCAGCGCGGCCTGTGCGGTCGCGCGCGTCGGGTACACGCCGCGCACCCAGCCGATGCTGACGTTCCCGGCCTCCTCGGCCGTGTGGATCGCGTCATAGATCTCTTCAATGCGCGCAAGGTCGTGCGCAGCTGCGGGGCGGATGATCGCCATGGGTACTGCCTCCTGTCTCATGTCACAAAGATGTCTTCTGGGATCAGCGCGGCGAGCGCCTGCTGCCCGGCCGGGGTGTGGTGCACGCCGTCGGTCGTGTAGGCCGGGACGAGCGCGTCCGGATCGTTGGGGTCGGCCAGAGCGTCGAGTGGGATGTACCCGTCGGCGGGGCCGCGCCCTGAAACCAGGCGTTGAGCTCCAGCCGCAGCGCGTCATATTCCGGCGACCACTGAATGTCGTCCCCGCGGCCGAAGAGGTTGCGCGTGTAGCCCTTCCACGGCGTGAGCTCGCAAAACCAGATGCGCATGCCCTGTGCGTGGGCCATGTCGGCAAGTGCGCGGTAGCCCGCCGTCATCTGCGCGAACGTCACCGGGGTCAGCAGCCCCTGCTTGCTCTGGCAGTGCGGGTGGATGAGATCGTTCGCGCCGAGCTTGACGAGCACCATGTCCGCGCCCGCCTGCGCGAGCACATCGCGCGCGAAGCGCTTTACGCCCGCGCCGCCGAGCAGCTTTGCCGCGCGGCCCACGCCGTCGGCCACCAGCCGGTCGCCCTTGATGGCGGCCTGCGTCACGCTTACGTTTTCAATGCCATCGGCGCGCAGGCGCGCGGCCAGCAGGCGCGGCAGCTCGTTTGCCACGGTCGAGTCGCCGAAGATGACGCACGCATGCGTCCCGGCCGCGGCCAGCACGTCGATCTCCGTGAGCGCGGGGATGACCTCATACGCGCCGGAGTCCGCCGTGTGCTGCATCGGCACGGCCATGTGCAGCAGAGTGCGGCGCGTGCAGTTGCCGAGCTCGGCATGGCTGCATCCGCCGATGAGTCCAATCGTGCGCATGGCGTTGATGCCGCGGTAAAAGACCGTCACGGCCAGCGTCTGCCCGGCGGCGACCGGCAGCGCGGCCGCGTCGGACGTGCAGCTTTCTCCCGCGCCGATGCGCACGTGCGTCTGCCCGCCGAAGGTCACGGTGCGCAGCGTGGCGGGGTCAATGCCGCGTGCATCGTCTGCGCCGATGGCGATGGTACAGGCCGCCACGTGCAGCGGCAGCACGCCGAAGATGTTCGAGAGCGTCAGGCGCACGTGCGTGCCCCCGGCCGTGAGCTGCACGGCCGTGCGCGCGGATACATCCGTCACGGCCACGCCGAGCCGGTCGAGCACGCCGGACTCGGACAGGCTCGCGTCGATGGGGCTGGTGCTCCACGCGCTGACCCAGCGGGCGGCAGTTTTGGAATCGTCCATGGCAAAACCTCCGAAAACGTAAGGATATGTAGTTACAATAGGATGGTTTTCCGTAAAAGTCAACCGTGATCGTGCTCGCGCTGGTGAACAAGATGCTCGCGCAGGTCAAGGAGGACCCGGCGAGCGTGCTGGCAATCTATAACAACATCCGCCGCAACACGACGACGAACATCAACACCGCCATGATGGTCTATCTGGCGCAGCAGGCAAGCGGGA
>ENA-OWPF01002985-OWPF01002985.1-human-gut-metagenome-genome-assembly--contig:-NODE-2985-length-10944-cov-2.650381_pt1 | contig 10944 bp, 11 predicted proteins | sample MGYA00248261_ERZ651840 | MGnify/ENA primary metagenome ERZ651840 (study PRJEB26924, sample SAMEA4378268) | human gut metagenome | biome: human gut; feature: human-associated habitat; material: faeces... | reverse complement strand
TACTTTGGCTACAAGCTGGGTGCTCTGCAGTACCGCAGCGTCCGCTTTGAGACCGAGGTGCTGGACACCGACAACTATCAGGGCAACGCCGTGGTGAACTACACCGATGCCGAGACCCCCTACACCCGCATCATCGAGCACAAGCACTTTGAGTTCGGCACCCAGCCCAAGACCGTCATCAGCCGCGAGTACAGCGCCGAGTGGAAGCCCGGCGATGAACCCTACTACCCGGTGAACGACGAGAAGAACGGCGCGCTCTACGCCGAGTACAAGAAGCTGGCCGACGCCGAGCCGGGGGTCATCTTCGGCGGACGTCTGGGCGAGTACAAGTACTACGACATGGATAAGGTCATCGAGGCGGCGCTGGACGTCGTGGGCAGGGAGCTGGCGTAAGCGTTGACGTAACAGCCCGATTGCTGTATACTAACCATAGAAATCCACCGGTTTCCCGGTGAGAAGTGAGGGATACTATCATGAAAGTGATTCTGAAGCAGGACGTCAAGGGCATCGGCAAGAAGGACGAGATCCACGAGGTCTCCGACGGCTACGCCCGCAACTTTCTGTTCCCGCGCAAGCTGGCCGCTGTGGCCGACGCCAGCGCGGTGAATATCGCCCGGGGCAAGGAGGCCGCTGCCGACTTCCACGAGGCTGAGAACGTGGCCGCCGCTCAGGCTGTGGCCGCGAAGCTCGAGGGCAAGACCGTGGTCATCAAGGCCAAGGGCGGTGCCTCCGGCCGTCTGCACGGCAAGGTCACCGGCAAGGAAGTCGCTGAGGCTCTGGCCCAGCTGGCCGGTTCTCCCATCGACAAGAAGAAGATCGAGCTGGAGACCAAGGACATCAAGGACGCGGGCGTCTTCAACGGTAAAGTCCGCCTCCATGTCGGTGTCGTGGCTTCCTTCAAGGTCCAGGTAGAAGTGGAGCAGGCCTGATTTGACCGCTATCTGCGCCCCCTCTCGGCAGGGGGCGCTTTTTGGCTTTACGGCATTTATATAAATAAAGCAGAAGGATAACGACCATGCCGAACGAACGACATTATAACGAACTCAACCTCGAGAGCGTGGGCATCAACCTGCCGCGCACGGCCCGGGAACAGTCGGCCGTAGGCAAGCGCATCACCCGCGTGGAAGACATGCGCGCCGGTGACATCGTGGCCTTCCATCATCCCCGCCGCGGCTACCATACCGGCATCTATGTGGGGGACGGGAAATTCGTCCACAGTCCCCGTCGCCGGACGCGTGTGCGCATCAACAGCCTTGACGACCCGTATTTCAGAACTACCTTCATGGGAGCCCGGCGCGTGGAAGGCAGCGACGCCTTCAGTGCCGAGGAACTGCGCATGGCCGCCTATGCCGAAGAGCAGGCCGTGCGCGAGATCTCGCACAGCCGCAGCAAGAGCAAGGCCGGTGTCAGCCAGAAGAGCTCGCGTGACAAGAAGAGCAGCGTCAAGAAGAACAACAGCCGCAGCAAAAGCAAGAGCAGCGTCAGCCGGAAGGGCAGCAGCAAGAAGAGCAGCGTCAAGAAAAGCAGTCGCAGCAAAAGCAAGAGCAGCGTCCAGAAAAAGAGCAGCAGCAAGAAGAGCTCCGGCAAGCAGGGACGCAATACCAAGAAATAGTCCGTCCTTTCGTCGGCAACGGGAGGGCGGCATGACCCGGGCCCCTGGTCCGGCATATACGGGAGTCGATCATGCTTCCTCTCATGAGCCCCCAGGATGTCAAAAGGAAACTGGAAGCCGGCGAGATCCGGCTCGTGGACATACGCGAACCTGATGAAGTGGAGTCCCTGCGTATCGAAGGCGCGGAGATCGCCCCTCTGTCGGTCATCCGCTGGCAGGATTTCCGCCCCGTGACGGACAAGCCCGTGGTCTTCACCTGCAATTCGGGCCGCCGCACCAAGAACAACAGCGACCTTCTGGAACAGCTGGCCGCCGGTGAGGCCTGGCAGATGGAAGGCGGGGCCACGGCCTGGGACAAGGCCGGTCTCCCCGTGGTGCGCAGCCGCCGCAGTCTGCCCATGTTTCGCCAGATCCAGATCGGCGCGGGCGGCATGGTGCTGCTGGGCCTGGCCCTGAGCCTTGCCTGGCCGCAGTGGCTCTGGCTGAGCGCTTTCGTGGGCGCGGGCCTGGTCTTTGCCGGAGTGACGGGCTTCTGCGGCTTGGGGCTTTTGCTGGCCCGCATGCCGTGGAACAAGAAATAGTCTCCGCGCAGACAGATTTTCCCAAAGGGGAAGGGCGCTCCTGTCAGGGGGCCCTTCCCCTTTCGTTCATATCCTTACATGATACACAGACGGCCCGTACGGGCATTTTCGGAGGCGGCATGACCATCCCCTGCGCACTGCCCCGCAGCCTGCAAGCCTATCGTTACCATCCTGCGCCGTCAGCCTCTTCCCGTCCCGTGCGGGGACGGCTGGCCCCCAGTCCCACGGGCTACATGCATCTGGGCAATGCCTGGGCCTTCCTCCTGGCCTGGCTGGCGGTGCGCAGCGCCGGAGGGACGCTTGTCCTGCGCATGGAGGACATCGACCCCCAGCGTTCGCGTCCCGAATATGCCCGGGCTCTGGTGGAGGATCTGCGGGACGACGTGAACGTGGTGCTGGAGAACGCCCGGAACGAGAAAAAGATCGGCAAGGCCCTGGAGGCCCATGTGGTCCTCTATCCCCAGGGCGACGAGGGCAAGCGGGCCATGGAAAAGCTGTCCGCCTTTACCACCGACCAGCTGGCCGATCTGTTCATTGTTTCCGATGTGGAGATCGCTCAGGGCGCCGGCGCCGCCGGCGTCAAGGTCCCCGGCATCCAGGCCGCGGTGTCTGAGGCCAAGGGCGAGAAGTGTGAGCGCTGCTGGAAGCACCACATCAAGGTGGGCGCCGACAAGGAGCACCCCACGCTGTGCCCTCGGTGCGCCAAAGTGATCCGTACCATCGAGCTGTAAAAGATGTGAGATCAAAACAGGCCGGAGCCAAGCTGGCTCCGGCCTGTGCGGTTTAAAATGTGGTTGCGCAGAGGTAAATACGATGCTAAAATGGAAAAGAAGAGGATGAAATGCCCCTTTTCGCTGCTACGTCCAGGGCAGGACATCAGAATAGGAGATTTTTGTGTATGGAGAACGAAAGCTGCCTCAACAGGATCATTGCCAAAAGTGAGAGTCAGAATGCCACAGTGACCGAGCGGAAGATCGCCCTTTATATCAAAGAGAATCTGGAGAAAGTTCTGCACTGCAACCTGCTGGAGCTGGCGGAGCTGATCGGGGTCAGCGACGCTTCCATGGTCCGATTCTGCAAGAGCCTGGGCTATAAGGGCTTCCAGGAGTTCAAGATCCGGGTGGCCATGGAGGCCATCCCCTCAGAGCAGCAGTACAACCCCAAGCTCCAGAAGGACGACAAGCCGGAGCAGATTTGCCATAAAATTTTTGCCACGGAGATCGCCGCCCTCCAGCGCACGGTCCAGACTCTGGATATGAAGAACATCAAGCAGGTGGCGGAGATTTTGGGAAAAGCGTCCCGGATCGTGTTTGCGGGCACTGGGGGCAGTATGATCGTGGCCAGGGACGCCCACCACAAATTTCTGAAGATCGGCATCCACGTCTGCGCGGTGGAGGACAAGGACATCCAGCTGATGGAGGCATCCCTCCTGACACCGGGAGACGTACTGTTTGCTGTATCCCATTCGGGAAATAACCTCCACGTGCTGCGGGCGGCCGAAGTGGGAAAATCCTGCGGGGCCACGGTAGTGGGGCTGACCTCGGAGGGGAAGAACCGTCTGTCCAAGATTGCCGACTACACCATCACCACCATCAGCGAGGAGACCATCTTTCGGTCGGAATCCGCCAGCACGCGCTTGGCCCAGCTGGCGGTGATGGACAGCTTGATCGCCATTGTGGCGTTCCAGGATTACGACAAGTCCTTCCAGGCAATCTATAAGACCCGGGCCTCCACATCGGACAACAAGGGCTGATGGTGTGCTCCAAGGGAATAGTTAAGTTTGAGATACGGAAGAGTATCTCACTTTTCGACTTGAATATGTAGAAAAACTACTACTAAACCGACTTCTGGATGATGCGGAAGTCGGTTTTATTCTGCTATATCACGCTAATATTGGCGCATTGCACAAAAAATAACTGCGCTTTTTCGACAAAGATACAAAAAATATTTTCAATATTGAAATTTTATTTCATAAGTGCTACGATACGCTCAGAGAGCAGAACCTCCCCGGCCCAACAGGCGCAGAAGTTGGAGGAAGCTGTCAAATCATGTAACATGTAAAAGGAAGAAGGAAATTTTCATGAGAGCAGTTGTCCTGTCTGGTCCCAATCAGTTCGCTCCGGCGGAGATTGAAAAGCCCCAGATCGGCCCTGATGAGATCTTGCTGGAAATGAAGGCTGCCGCCATCTGCGGCACGGATATGCGGATTCTCACTGGAAAGAAGACAAAGGGAGTCCGCTATCCCTCTGTCATCGGCCACGAGTTCTGCGGTGTCATCGCCGAGGTGGGCGCTGATGTGAAGGGCTATGAGGTGGGTGAGAAGGTCGCCGTGGCCAACGTCATCCCCTGTCACCATTGCAGCAGCTGCCTGCGGGGCCGCACCAACGCCTGCCTGGACCGCAAGGCCATCGGCTATGAGTTCGACGGCGGCTTCGAGGAGTATATCCGCATCCCCGCCATCTGCATCGAGAACGGAAATGTGGTCAAGCTGCCCGAGCACATGTCCTATCAGGCCGGCGCTCTGATCGAGCCCCTGTCCTGCTGTATCCGCGGCCTGAAGAACGCCGGCACCGGCTTCAATGATGATGTTCTCATCGTGGGCGCGGGCCCCATCGGCCTGTTCCACCTTCAGCTGTCCAAGATCGCCGGCGCCCGCAAGGTCATCGTCAGCGAGCCCAACGAGCAGCGCCGCAAGGTGGCCCTGGAGCTGGGCGCCGACCTGGTGGTGGATCCCACCAAGGAGGAGCTGCCCGCCATCGTCAACCGTGAGACCAACGGCCAGGGCATGGACGTCATCGTCATGGCCATCGGCGTGCCCGCCCTGGTGAACTCCACCCTGAAGCTGTGCAAGCGCGGCGGCACGGTGAATCTGTTCGCCGGCTTTGCCGGAACGGGCGAGTCCACCATCGAGGTCAACACCATCCACTACAACGAGATCAACGTCAACGGCAGCACCGCCTACAAGCTGGAGGACTATCTGGCTGCCGCCGAGATGATCAAGAGCGGCAAGATCGACGCCGACAAGATCGTCACCCACCGCTTCAAAATCGAGGACTTCCAGAAGGCCTACGACGTGTGCGTCGCCGGAACCGGCCTGAAGGTCATCATCGAGCCGTAAGCTTCCGCCGTGTGTGCGGCGGATCCCAAGATCCCATGAAAAGTTGAACGATCTGCTATGAAAGGAAGTATTTCAAATGAGCAATATCAGCCTTGGTAAGAAAGTACGTATGTCCCGCATGGTCAATCCTGTGAGCAACAAGATGATGGCCATTACGGTGGACCATGCCATCTCCCGTGGCATCGCCCCCATGACTGGCCTGCACAGCATCCAGTCCACCATCGATAAGATCGTCGCCGGTAAGCCCGACGCCATGACCGTCACCCCTGGTATCCTGAATCAGTGCTGGGACGCGGAGAAGAACCGCGATGTCGCCATCCTGTGCAAGGTCTCCAATTACAGCCCCGTGGCCCCCACCCAGGACATCGTGTTCGGCAACGTGGATGAGGCCATTGCCCTGGGCGCTTCCGGCGTCTCCATGGGCGCCATGACCCTGGGCACCTACCAGGGCGTGCAGTTCGAGACCATCGGCCGCTTCGCTACCGAGTGTATGCAGAAGGGTATGCCCCTGATCGGCCATGTGTACCCCAAGGGTGAGAGCGTTCCCGTCGAGGAGCGCACCTCCTGGGAGAACATCGCTTACTGCATCCGCTCCGCCTGCGAGATGGGCATGGACATCGTTAAGACCACCTACTGCGGCAACCCCGACGCGATGGCGAAGGCCCTGTCCACTGTGCCCAGCGGCTTCCGTGTTGTGATCCAGGGCGGTGACGCGCCTGCCGGTCTGGACGCCGAGGGCAAGCTGAACCACTTCCTGACCATCACCCGTGAGGCGATGGACTGCGGCGTGGGCGGCGTCACCATGGGCCGCTTCGTCTGGGACTATCCCGATGTGACCGCTCTGGTCGTGGCCCTGCGCTACCTGATCCACCACGGCTACTCCGTCAAGGAGACCAAGGAGCTGCTGGCTCAGCTGGAGCACGACAAGAACTACGACCAGTTCTAAGCTCTCTTCACCATCAACTTAAGGAGGGATCACCATGGAAGAGATTTATCTCCTGGGCGTGGACGTGGGGACCTCCAGCATCAAGGTTACCGTCATTGACCAGGAAGCCAGGTTTGTGGCCCAGGAGAGCGCGGCATACCGCCTGATCAACCCCAATCAGGTGTCGATCCAGATCGACACCGCGGATATGTGGAATGCCTTCACCGGCTGCGTGGGGGCGCTGATCAGCAAGCACGGGGTGGAGCCTGGAAAGATCAAGGCCATCGGGATCTCCAGCCTGTGTCCCGGCCTGGCGGCCTTCGACGCCGACGGACGGGTGCTGGTGGATCCGATCATCTACTCAGACCGGCGCAGCACGGAGGAGGCGGAGATCTTCCGCCAGACCATCGGGAACCAGCGTCTGTTTGAGATCACCGCCAACAGCCCCATGGCGGGGGCCATGTCCGGCACCTCCATGCTCTGGATCAAGAGAAATCTGCCTGAGATCTACGAAAAGACCCGGTACTTCGGCCATGTGAACACCCTCATCGCCGTGATGCTGTCCGGGAACTTCGCCATCGACCACTCCAACGCCTCTTATACCCTGCTGTATGAGACGGCGGGGCGGGGTGTGTGGTCTGAGGAGATCTGTGGCAAGATCGGTATCGACATCCACAAGCTGCCTCCATTGGTCAAGTCTACGGATGTGGTGGGCAATCTGATCCACCCGGTCTTGCTGGCCATGGGCCTGTCCCCCGAGACCAAGATCGTCATCGGCGGCGGAGACACCGCCTGCGCCACTCTGGCGGCCGGTGTGGTCAAGCAGGGCGACGTGTGCGAGTCGGTGGGCACTACGAATGTGCTGACCGTCTGCGTGGAGGAGCCCAAGTTCTCTCCCAATTTCATCAACCGCCGCCATGTGGTGGATGGAGCCTGGATCTATCAGGGGGCTATGTCCCACACCGGCTCCTCCTACCAGTGGATATATGACAACTTCTATCAGGACTATAAGGATTACCCCTCCGTCACCGGGAAGCAGGGCATGATGCTGATGAACGACGATGCGGAGCAGGCGGAGCCGGGAGCCGACGGGCTGGTGTTTCTCCCCTATATGATGGGGGAACGCAGCCCGGTGTGGGATCCATACGCCAGGGGCGTGTTCTTCGGATTGTCCCTCAAGACAACCCGCCGGGAGATGAACCGGGCGGTGCTGGAGGGCTGTGCCTACGGCCTGCGCCAGCTCATCGAGATGGTGGAGAAGGTCACCGGACAAAAGCTGATCAAGTTCTCCTCCATCGGCGGCGGCGCCAAGAGCAAGGTCTGGGCCCAGATCAAGGCCGACATCACCGGCCGTGACATCACAGTGCTGGATATGAACGACATGGCCCCTGTGGGCGCTGCTCTGCTGGCTGGCGTGGGGATTGGCGTGTTCAAGGATGTGTACGAGGCCTCCGCCAAGGTGGAGAAGAGCGTATACATGGAGATCCGGCACAGCGACGCATACAAAGAGGTGTATGACCGTCGTTATCAGGTCTACACCGGCCTCTATCCCAGCGTGAAGGAACTTTACAAGGTGAACCTCGGTGTTCAGTAACGAAGCCGAATGATAAAACGATCAAAAAGGAGTAATTTAAGATGAAAAAGTGTCTCAGCTCTATCCTGGCTTTGGCGCTGACCTTCTCTCTGGTCGGCTGCTCCGGCGGATCCGGAAGCACGCCAAGCGCCTCCGGCAGCGCTTCCGGTGATTCCTCTGATCCCAAGGTCTCCATGAACGTCAGCGTGCCTGACGCTGACAACTCCTACATCTATGCCGCGGCCCAGGAGTTCAAGTCCCGCGTGGAGGAGTACTCCAACGGCAGCATCGAGCTGACCATTTACCCCAACGGTTCCCTGTACGGCGGCGACGGCAATGCCGCCATCTCCTCCGTGGGTAACGGCTCTCTGGACATCGTGATCCTGGCTTCCTCCCTGTACGCCAGCTTCGACCCCAGCTTCTATGTGGTCTCCGTCCCCTACCTGTTTGACGACACCAAGCAGCTGCAGGACTACCTGAACAGCGACATCGGCAAGGACTTGTTCAACAGCGTCGAGAGCATGGGTATTACCTGCCTGGGCAGCTGGACCCGCTCCTTCCGCCAGGTGACCAACAGCAAGAAGCCCATCAACTCCCCCGCCGACCTGGAGGGCATGGTCCTGCGTACCCCCAGCAACTCCCTGTATGTTGAGTTCTTCACCGCCTGCGGCGCCAACGCCACTCCCATGAGCTTCAGCGAGGTCTACAACGCCCTGCAGCTGAACACCCTGGACGGACAGGAGAACCCCGTGGACGTGCCTGCCACCAACAACTTCTATGAGGTCCAGAAGTACATCTCCGCGACCAACCACATTGCCGACGCCTGGATCGTGGGCATGAATACCAACAAGCTGAACGGTCTCACCGAGAACCAGCAGAACGCCCTGCACCAGGCTGCCGAGGAGTGCCAGCAGTGGTATGTGGACTACCAGGCCGAGAAGGACGGCGAGATGCTGAAGCTGCTGACCGACAACGGTATGGAGTACAACGAGGTTCCCGAGGAGGGCTTCCAGGAGTTCGTGTCCGTCTCCCAGGAGCTGTACCCCAAGTTCAAGGAAATGGTCCAGAACGACGAGCTGTTTGATGCCACTGTTGCCTTCTGCGGCAAGGCCTGACCCGATCCCGGCAAGAGATCGCAACTCCATCAACTGAAGCGTAAAGCGGATGCGGAGGAGCCCCTCCGGCTCCACCGCATCCGCTCTATTCCTGCCCCGCAGGTGAGAGAAAAAGAATCTTTGTGTATTAGGAGGGGAATCAATGGAACGCAAGCATTCACCCTTGAGTAAATTTTTTGATGTCGTAGACAAGCTGGAGGATATTCTGTGCGGAGGTACTCTGGTCTGTCTGCTGCTGGTCGTGCTGCTGCAGGTAGGCGGCCGTCTGGTCGGCGTGACGCTGACCTGGACGGAGGAGACGACCCGCTTCTTCTTCCTTTGGATGATGTTCCTGGCGGTGGCCGCCGGCTTCAACCGGGCGGAGTCCTCCCGTGTGGTGATCCTGGTCAATATGCTGCCCCGGCCCATGCAGAAGGTGTGCACCGTTCTGTACTATGTGGTCACCCTGGGCTTCTTCGCCTTCATGGTAAAGTACGGCATCGACCTGACCATGCAGAAGTTTGCCTTCAACGAGATGGCCACTGCCGTTGCCATCCCCATGGGCGCGATCATGATCTGTGTGCCTCTGTGCGGCTTCCTGGGCATCATCGGCACCATCCAGAGCTTTTTAGAGTATCCCCATAAGGTAGCGATCGGAGGCGACGAGAAATGAGTGTAGCACTGCTGTTGATCTTTCTGGGCCTGATGGCCCTGGGCGTGCCCATCGCCATCTCTCTGGGCGCCGCGTCCGTCATCGTGCTGATCACCATGGGCAATATGCCTCTGACGATGGTGGTCCAGCTGATGTACACCTCCATGAACAGCTTCGTCATGGTGGCTGTCCCCTTGTTCATCCTGGCCGGCTCCCTCATGGACGAGGGCGGTATCGCCGACAAGATCTATGATCTGGCGGAGGCCTGTGTGGGCTGGATCTATGGCGGCCTGGGCCATGTGGCCATTCTGTGTAATATCATCTTCGGCGCTATGTCCGGCTCCTCTGTGGCCGCCGTGGCTTCCATCGGCAAAATGAGCATCAACGCCATGGCCAAGAAGGGCTATCCCAAGGAGTACGGCGTGGGTATCAATCTGGCCGGCTGTATGCTGGCCTCCGTGATCCCGCCCAGCATCCTGATGATCGTGGCCGCCTCCACCGCCAGCGTGTCCATCGGTCAGGCTCTGATGGCCGGCATGGTTCCCGGCGTGCTGATCGGCGTCATCTACATGGTTTATAATTACATCCACTGTAAGGTCACTGGCATCGGTGAGAAGTCCCCCTTCCAGCCCAAACGCCTGGTCAAGGCTTTCCTCTCCGCCATTCCCGCCCTGATGGTCCCCGTAATCATGCTGGTGGGTATGTACAGCGGCATTTACACCCCCACCGAGGGTGCGGGCATTGCCGTGGCCTATGCCATGCTGGTCTCCATTTATGTGTACAAGCGTCTGAAGTGGTCTGACATTCCCCGCATCATCGCCAAGAATGCCCGCCAGACCGGTACCATCCTGTTCATCGCCATCGCCGCCAAGCCTGCCGGCCAGATTTTCGAGCTGGACGGCCTGCCCACCAAGCTGGCCCACTTTGTCCTGGGCATCTCTGACAACCAGCTGGTCATCATGTTTGCTCTGTTCATCTTCCTGATCATTGTGGGCATGTTCATGGACGCCACCGCCGCCATCTACATCCTGGTCCCCATCCTGCTCCCTGTGGTGAAGCAGCTGGGCGTCAGTCCCCTGTTCTTCGTGGTGTTCCTGGTTATCACCCTCAGCTTCGGCCTAATCACTCCTCCTGTAGGCGTGTGCCTGTACGCCGCGGAGAATGTCACCGGACTTTCGTTGGAAAAGGTGATAAAATCCGTGGTGCCGTGGCTGTTCCTGACTGTCGGTATTATCTGTATCTTCATCTTCTTCCCGCAAATCATCACGGGGCCCATTGCCCTAATGTTCCCCAACGGCTGACGGGAGAACAAAACAAAAACCAAAACCGCCCTTCGGTGTACGGAGACGTACCACCGGAGGGCGGTTTCATCCTATATAATAAAGTAGG
>ENA-OWPF01002976-OWPF01002976.1-human-gut-metagenome-genome-assembly--contig:-NODE-2976-length-10970-cov-4.534677_pt1 | contig 10970 bp, 11 predicted proteins | sample MGYA00248261_ERZ651840 | MGnify/ENA primary metagenome ERZ651840 (study PRJEB26924, sample SAMEA4378268) | human gut metagenome | biome: human gut; feature: human-associated habitat; material: faeces... | reverse complement strand
GGAATTTACACATGAACAAATTTCGGAAATAATTTCTGAAATCACAAATGGGGAAGAAGGTTTACAAGGGTTGGTAAAACAAGGTCTTGAAAGTTTAATGCTTTCTGAGTGCAGTATTCATAACTGCTCATATCAGGACGTAAGCAACGGTTATCGTGAGCGTCGGGTCTGTCACGGTGGTAAAGTCTTTGAATTACGTGTTCCTCGCAGTCGTAACAGCAACTTCTACCCGATGCTCCTGGGGGGGCTTGAAAGATCAGGAAGAAGAAGCCCAGAAACTGGTGAGTAGCTTATATTGCCGGAACAGGTAGGAAAAATCTATATTCACTGTTCTGACCTGAACAATATTCTGCAAGCTCGTACAGTTAAATCTCACAAATAGAAATATGACCTTAATAAATACATAAACATGAATTCAATAAACAAATCTCCCTCTTAATCTTGTCGTTCATTGGAAATTTTTGTTGTCTGTGAAACATGATTATTTCTTATTGTATTGTCTCATATATTTGCGACGTAAGCTTACAGAGATAATTCATTTATAGGCGAATTCCGAAAAGCCAATGAGAGAGTAGGAGAATTTTAATTTAAAAAACGTATGAAAAATTTGTTAAAGCTTCAAGCTAAAATATTTGCAATAACAGTAATTCTTCTGATAAGTATTTCGGGTATATTGTTGGCGCAAAATACAATTGCAATTATTAATGCCGGCAGTACAGGATCAAGATTACATGTGTATAAAATTAAGGCTGATGGTAAAGGAATTGACATTGTATATCCTACCTCGAGCAATGAGGCTGCTTCAAAAGGGAGAGCATTATCCAGTGTAGCTGATCATGTTGACAGTGTCAAAGTTTTTTTGAATACAATGACAAGTAAGTATAGCGGTATAGAAAAAAATATACCACTGTATGTCTTGGCAACAGCTGGAATGCGGCTGATAAAGCAAGAAAAAACTAATCCGATTTACAAAAAACTGAATGACCAGAAAGGTAAGGTGTTTAATAACTTTTGTTTAGATACAGCTATGACCATTTCCGGCCGATACGAAGGGTTTTATGCGTGGATAGCGGCAAATTACAAAAATGGGAGATTAGGATTTAGCATTTCGACACCTAAAAAGTCATTGACTTACACCGGCATTCCGTATGGTATTCTTGAAATTGGAGGAGCCTCTATGCAAATAGCATTTGCAGTGAATCCGCCGCAATCGGGTTCACAGTCGCAACTGTATAAGGATTGCATTTCTCGTGAAGGATTTAGTAATATTTACAGTATAAGTTATCTCGGCGGCGGGGCAGATCAAGTTTATGGAGAATATAAAAAGCAAAGAAAGCCAAAAGAGTCAAAAGACCTGGCAGGGCAAGCAAAAGAAATTTTCGATAAACTCGGTATAGATTTTAAAAAAATAGCTTATCCATATGACAGTTGGCAATTTTTAGGGCTGGGAACACCTATTAAATTTATGCCTGAGAACATGTCATCATTAGTTGAAGCTAATGATACAGATGATATGCACCCGTGGATGAATGCTCATTATATAACATGGGTCACTGAATCTTTGAAGTTGAAGGCACCGAAACCAATTCAAGCGTCCGATTGGACAGAAGGAGCGGCGTTAGACATTCTCATCAATCGTAAGAAACCTGAAGGGTATAATTATAATATAAAGAATTAAGCTAAAGTTAACAGTATGACTAATCATCCTTAATGCTCGCATTATTGTTGAACATTAAGGATGATTATTATATGGATAAATCAGCACCGGGGAATATCTCATCATCTTTTAATACCGGTTCCCGTAGTGAGATGTCTGGAATTATTATGTAAATTAATAACGTCTTCGTTTTTGCTTTAGTTCTTGTTCTATACTTAAGAAATAGTATCCTATTTGTTAAATTTGAATACTTTTTTATATTGTACAGCACTTTGAAAATTTGTCTCAAAATAATGTGTTTGTTTCAAAAACAGCCTTTCACAAAGAATTTTTGGCTGTATACAAAACAGATTCGGTATTAATGGATAAATCTCCTTGATTTGCATGGATACAATATGATATATGAAAGAAAAACAATGTCTGATAATTACCTTGCCTTCACATTTGGCAGATTTACCGATACAAATCATCAGAGGTTCGAACGATAAGAAACTTATTTGTAGTTTGCAAGTCGCAGAGGACAAAGTGGAATACTCTAACGTAAAAAGAGAGAAATGTGTTTTTGTCTGGCGCCGGAATGATTATCTCAAATTAGAGTTGGACGAAATTCTATGGATTGAAGCAGATGGAAGTTACAGCAGGCTTTATCTTACTCGGAACAGGAATATGGTAGTCTCTTTTCATTTGGCTGTTATCGAGAAAAAACTACCCAATATTGATTTTCTCCGTATCCACCGGTCTTACATCATTAATCTGAAACATGTCATTTCTTTGATTGGAAATAGCCTTAATATTGAAGGGAAGTCGCTCACTATTGGAAGAGAATACCGGGAAGCCTTCCTTGATCGTTTTATTTTTCTTGGAGTACGCCGGAAAGGCAAATAGGCATATTTTGGGTATGTTTTTAGAAATATCTATTTGTTGACCTTATTCCTTAAATCTATCAGTTCGTGCAGGATTCGGATAATCTCAGTGGTTCCGGACGGAGCAATTGTATAAAAGATGATGTGTTTGTGTGCTTTGAAACCATATAAGCCTTCTGCGATCATCTCGTATTTTTGCCGGAAACGAAAGTAATCTAAAATATTACAATTATTATTTGCTTTCCCTCAAATAAACGTTCTTATTTTAAAGGAGTATGTATTGCATAATCCTTGGAATAAATTTTTGGGTGACGATCAGATTATTATTATATTTGTCAGATTTTAACGACGAATAATATGTCTCGTAGAAAAAGAAGAGTAGCCGGTTCCTATTTTGTTTCAACATTAAGTATTGCTTTGGTGTTGGTGGTTGTAGGTATTTTGGTATTTATTCTTTTGAATGCAAGGGCGATATCTGATCATGTAAAGCAAAACATCGGTTTTTCCATTATTGTGAAGGACAATGTCAACGAGGCTGAAATGAAGAAGATGCAAAAGCTTCTGGATACGAAACCTTTTGTCGCGTCATCTGTTTTTGTCAGCAAAGCCGAAGCTGCCCGTAATTTTAAAGAAGAACTGGGAGAGGATTTTGAGCAGGTATTGGGGTATAATCCGCTTTTACCTTCAATTGAGGTTAAGCTGGTGCCTCAGTATGCCAATAACGATTCCCTGGAGATTATAGAGAAAAAATTGGTGGCTTACGATATCATACAGGAGGTCTCTTATCAAAAATCACTGGTGCAGTATGTGAACGAGAATGTTCGTAAAATCAGTATTATTCTGTTGATTGCCGGTGCAGCTTTGGTGTTGATTTCTTTTACACTGATCCGGAATACGATACATCTATCGGTTTATTCTCAGCGTTTTCTGATCAAGACCATGCAATTGGTGGGGGCAAAACCTTTCTTTATTTGCCGGCCTTTTATCCGCAATAGTGTTTGGTTCGGTTTTTTCGGTAGTATGATTGCCAATATGATTTTGCTGTTGGCTGTTTATTTTCTTCAAAAGGAAGTCGGCGGAGTTATCAATATCATGAACCGGGATTTGCTGATTGTAATGGTTGCATTTGTATTTGTGTCCGGTATTTTGTTGTCGTTTGTGTCTTCCTGGATGTCTGTTTTAAAATATCTGAATAAAGATTTGAACGACCTGTATAATTGAAAATTAAGTGATAAATATATGGCAGTGAAAAGTAATTTGAAAACGACACCGGAAAAGAAAGCCGGTTTTCCGATCCCGGCGGGTAATTATAAAATGATATTGATCGGTTTTGGGATTATTGTTTTGGGATTCATCCTGATGATGGGTGGGGGCAGTGACGATCCGAATGAGTTTAATTATGCCATATTCAGTTTCAGGAGAATTACTTTGGCTCCGATTGTCGTTCTTCTCGGTTTCGGTTTTGTATTTTGGGCTATTATGCGGAAGCCGAAGGAAAAGAAAGAGAAGGAAGATTGACGGTGATACAGTATATTGAGGTGTTGGGGATGCCGGGGAATTACAGTTTTCGGGAGAGATATTTTACGGGAAGTTTGGCTGTACATCGGCGGAGCATATTGCGGGAAAGGTTTTTCAGATTTTAAAATTTCATTTGTAATATGGATTGGTTAGAAGCATTGGTTCTGGGTGTTATCCAGGGGCTGACAGAGTTTTTGCCGGTAAGTAGTTCCGGACATCTGCAGATTTTTAATGCTATTTTGGGGGTTGAAGGAGAGGAAAATCTCACTTTTGCAGTTGCGGTTCATGCGGCGACGGTCTGTAGTACGATTGTTGTGTTACGAAAAGAAATCGCTGTTTTGTTAGCCGGCCTTTTCCGGTTTCGGTGGAATGAAGAAACGATGTACATTGCCAAAATTGTCGTGTCGATGATACCTGTGGGAATTGTGGGTTTTTTCTTTAAGGATTATGTAGAATCCTTGTTCGGTTCCGGATTGATGGTTGTCGGAGGTGCATTGCTGTTGACGTCCGTATTGCTTGCTTTTGCTTATTATGCAAAACCTCGTGTGCGTTCGGTGATTTCTTTCAGGGATGCTTTTATTATCGGCTTGGCCCAGGCATGTGCCGTTATTCCCGGACTTTCGCGTTCGGGGTCTACGATTGCAACGGGGATACTCTTGGGTAATAATAAGGAAAATGTAGCTAAATTTTCTTTTTTAATGGTTTTGGTCCCGATTTTAGGAGAAGCTTTTCTGGATTTAATGAAGGGTAATTTCGGACAGGCAGAGAGCGGTATTTCCACCTTATCTTTGGCGGTCGGATTTTTGGCGGCTTTTATTTCCGGTTTTATTGCTTGTAGTTGGATGCTCAATCTGGTGAAAAAAGGAAAATTGATATGGTTTGCCGTATACTGTTTTATCGTAGGGGTGACTGTATTATCCGTGGATTTATTTTAATTAAGGCTTTAGATTGAACAACGAATCAGAACTTCAGGTTCGTTAATCCGCGAGGATAGAGGACTATGCATGAATCAGACTGAAAAGGCTGTTAATCTGAAATTACAAATGTCCGGGGGGAAGATTGCGGGTATAATCTAAAATCGTCAATTTGCAATTAAAACGTGGGTTAATTTATCTTATCAATCTGGTTTTTAAGATATGGTTGTATTTAAAGAAGAAGGTGTTTTTCAGGAAGGAGCATTGATATTGGTGGATAAGCCGCTGAAATGGACCTCTTTCGATGTCGTTAATAAAATCCGTTGGTGTTTGCGTAAAAAGTTCGGTAAGTTGAAAGTGGGGCATGCCGGTACGTTGGATCCTTTGGCGACCGGTCTGGTGATTGTGTGTATCGGGCGCTGGACAAAGGAAATCGACAAATATATGGGGCAACAGAAAGAATATGTCGCAACACTTCAGCTGGGAGCGACGACACCTTCTTTCGATCTGGAAACGCAGGTAAACCGGGAGTATCCCTGGCAACACATAGACCGTCCTTTTTTTGAAGAGGCGATACAGCAATTTGTCGGTGAAATAAAACAAATACCTCCCACCTATTCTGCCGTCAGGGTTGATGGTGTGAGGGCTTATGAGAAGGCGAGGAAGGGGAAGGGTGTGGATATGCCCCCCAGAGATGTATATGTGAAAGAGATTGAAATTTTACGTTTCGAGCCGCCGCAGGTTGAGTTACGGATCGTATGTAGTAAAGGGACGTATATCCGGTCTTTGGCGAATGATATCGGGGCTGCCTGTGGAAGCGGGGCTTATTTGGCTGATTTACGGCGGACTGCCATAGGAGACTTTAAGGTGGAGGATGCAAATAATATGGATGAATTGATTGTTTTTCTACAAGAAAAATCATAACTTGCGCAACTTATTTTAATTTGGGGCGTTTCTTTAAAAAACTGGGAAGAAATGTTCCGGATATTGCTGTGTGGATAGCAAAGCGGTATTATTTTATTTTCAGGAATAGGAAATGAACGTTTTAATTTTAGATTTATGATTTACGATTTATGATTTCAGATTATACCCACAATCCTCCCCTTCAAAAAAGGGAATGGTAATCATAAAGTGTAGATCAAAAAATGAATAAGCGTTTAAATTGTAGATTTTAAATTGATGATTTTGGACTAAAAGAATTTGATAACGAATCAGGTTGCCAGGTAATTTAAAATTTACAATTTATATGAACGAATATTTTTGTCAGATTAAATAAAAATAAAATATGAAATTATCCAAGTTTAAATACAGATTACCTCAGGAGCTTATTGCTTTGCATCCGGCTCAGAATCGGGATGAATGCAGGTTAATGGTTTTAAACAAAAAAACGGGAGAGATAGAACACAAAGTCTTTAAAGATCTTATCGATTATTTCGATGAGAAAGACGTATTTGTATTCAATGATACGAAAGTTTTTCCGGCCAGATTGTATGGAAATAAGGAAAAAACCGGAGCCGAAATTGAAGTCTTTTTGTTGAGAGAACTAAACCGGGATTTACGTATTTGGGATGTTTTGGTCGATCCGGCTCGTAAAATCCGGATTGGAAATAAATTGTATTTCGGGGAAGACGATAGTTTGGTGGCCGAAGTGATCGATAATACGACTTCCCGTGGCCGGACGTTGCGTTTTCTTTTCGACGGAGAATATGAGGAGTTTAAGAAATTGCTTTACGGCTTAGGCGAAACACCGCTGCCTAAATTTATCGATCGTAAAGTAGAGCCGGAAGATGCTGAAAATTACCAGACTATTTTTGCCTCTCATGAAGGAGCTGTCGCTGCGCCGACTGCCGGCCTGCACTTTAGCCGTGAGTTGATGAAAAGGATGGAGATAAAGGGAATTAATTTTGCTTATATTACTTTGCATGTGGGGCTGGGGAATTTCCGTGAGGTAGATGTTGAAGATTTGACGAAGCATAAGATGGATTCGGAGCAAATTATTGTGAATCCGGAAACTGTGTCTATCGTAAATGAGGCAAAGGATGAGAAACATAAAATTTGTGCCGTCGGTACGACTGTTGTCCGGACGCTGGAAAGTTGTGTGACGACCAAAGGACGTTTGACTGAGTTTGAAGGCTGGACGAATAAATTTATTTTTCCGCCTTATGATTTCAGTGTACCCGATGCTTTTATTTCTAATTTTCATTTGCCTTATTCGACTTTGTTGATGATGGTAGCTGCTTTCGGCGGATACGAGCATGTGATGAATGCCTACGAGGTGGCTGTAAAGGAAAAATATAAATTCGGTACGTATGGAGATGCGATGTTGATTATTTGACCGCGTATTGATTTTTAACGAAAATAATGTAAAAGAGAGCTTAGGCTCTCTTTTTTCGTATTATTTTGTAGATTTGTCATATCTGTTTTACCTGAATTTGCGTATTTGGATTAATTAAATGAATACAAAATGAAAATAATCAGAGTTTTTACTGTGATCGGGATATTGTTTATCACGATGCAGTGTGCGACGGTTCCCATTACCGGGAGAAAGCAGTTGTTGATCTATCCGGAAGGGGAAGTGATGCAGATGAGTTTAACTTCGTATCAGGCTTTCTTGAAAGAAAATAAATTGTCGACGGATGTAAAGAATACCCAGCGGGTGAAAGAGGTGGGAAAACGGATTGCTGCTGCGGTTGAATCATATATGAAGTCGAAAGGACTGGAAGACCGGATCGCTGATTTCAAATGGGAGTTTAATTTGGTGCAGAGTCCTGAAATGAATGCCTGGTGTATGCCCGGGGGAAAGGTCGTATTTTATGAAGGGATTTTGCCCGTATGCAAGACAGATGCCGGTATTGCCGTTGTTATGGGACATGAAATTGCTCATGCTGTGGCGCGTCACGGTAATGAGCGGATGAGTCAGCAGGCACTGATGCAGGCCGGGAGTATGGCTGCTGCTTATGCGATGAAGAATAAGTCTGAAACGACGCAGGTGTTGTTGGGAACTGCCATCGGTATCGGAGGAAATTACGGGGTGATATTGCCTTTTTCCCGTAAACATGAGAGTGAAGCGGATCGTTTGGGTTTGATTTTTATGGCGATAGCCGGATATAATCCGCAGGAGGCTGTCGATTTCTGGAAACGGATGGCATCGGCTTCCGGTCAGAAACCGGCAGAGTTTATGTCGACACATCCTTCTGACGAGCATCGTATTGCCGATTTGGAAAAAGAGTTGCCGGAAGCTATGAAGTATTATGTGAAATAGAACGTATTGTTAACTAAATATTGAATATATGAGAAATGTGGTGTTAAGTGTTATGATGTGCCTTTGTTTTGCGGTGTGGTGTAAGGCACAGGAAAAATTTTATGTACGGGATTATAAAGAGCTTTCGGACGGGACGACTGCCGATGAGCAGGAATGGAAACAATGCGGACAGGCTGTCGGGGCTTGCTGGGGATCGACGGATATCCGTTATGGGAAAACAAAAGTTGCCGGACTGGATAAAGGACGTAAATTATGGAGAGGTAAAGTGTGGAAAGGGGAGGTTATAAATTTACAGGCTGTTGTATGGGCAAAGCAGCCGGCAGAGATAAAACCCGAGATAACCGATTTGGTTGTCTCCAGTGGTCAGAAGATCGGAAAAGAAGATATTTCCCTTCACCTCGTTCGTTATGTGATGACGGATGAATTGAATAAAGATAAACGGGGGACATGCGGTTACCGGCCTGACCGGACTTTGTTCGATTCTTCTTTGGTGGCGGATGTACTCGACATGAAGGTGGCCGATTATATGGAAGCCCGTACGGTGCGTCCGGTATGGGTAAAGATACGGGTGCCGGAAAACCTTCCGGCCGGAGTGTATCGCGGTAAATTGAGTTTTGGACATCCGGACATACAACCGCTGGTGATTGAAATCGGAGTCGTAAATCAGTCTTTACCGTCACTTGAAAATCGGGTTTTTCGTTTGGATTTGTGGCAGAACCCTTTTGCTGTTGCCCGTTTTCATGGGGTGGATTTATGGAGTAAGGAACATTTTGAGGCAATGTATCCGGTGATGAAACTATTGGTTGATGCCGGACAAAAGACGATAACCGCCAGTATTATGCATAAACCCTGGGGAGGGCAGACTGAAGATTATTTTGAATCCATGGTGATGCGCATCAAGCGTTTGGACGGCAGTTGGCAATATGATTATGCTGTTTTCGACAAGTGGGTTGAGTTTATGATGGGGTTGGGAATTGACAGGCAGATCAACTGCTATACGATGATTCCCTGGGATTTGTCTTTTCAGTTTTTTGACCAGGCATCGAATCAATTGAAGTTTGTAAAAGCAGACGTCGGAACGCCGGCTTATAATGAATATTGGCTGCCTTTTTTGCAGGATTTTGCCCGTCATTTGAAAACAAAAGGGTGGTTCGATATAACGACGATTGCAATGGACGAGCGTCCTATGGCAGCGATGCAGAAAGCAATCCGTCTGATCCGGGAAGCAGATCCGGCCTATAAAGTTGCATTGGCTGGAAATTTCCATCCGGAGATCGAAGCTGATATTGATGATTATTGTATTGCGCTGGGGCAGTTTTTTCCGGAAAACATTTTGAAGGAACGGCAGGCTGCCGGTAAACTCAGTACGTATGTTGCTCGGAATCTTATCCCAATACGTTTACTTTTTCGCCGCCGGCAGAGGCTGTTTGGTTAGGTTGGTATGCTGCGGCCAAAGGATTCGACGGATATTTACGGTGGGCTTACAATAGCTGGACCAAAGATCCGTTGACAGATTCCCGTTTCCGGGCTTTCGGAGGGGGTGATTGTTATTTAGCCTATCCGGGCGGCCGTTCTTCAATTCGTTTGGAAAAGCTGGTAGAAGGCATTCAGGATTATGAAAAGGTACGGGTGTTGAAAGAAAAGTTTACCAAGGAGAAAAACGTTTATAAGCTGAAAAAGCTGGAGGCTATATTGCAGGACTTTGAGGTTGATAAGTTAAAAGAGATTCCTGCGGCCGATATGGTTGCCAAGGCACGGAAAGCCTTAGACAAGCTATAATAAAAAGGGGAAACCGTCAACTGGTTTCCCCTTTTTCAATACTGCATATGTATTAAAGATTATTGGCATCTACCAATGTCTCTTTGTTGTATTCTCCGTTGGCTAATTTTTCAGCTACGTTTTTAAATGCCTTAATGGTGTATTTGACATCTTCGAGCGTGTGTGTGGCTGTCGGGATCAGACGCAACAGCAATTGTCCTTTCGGAATCACCGGATACACGACAATGGAGCAGAACAGGTTGTAATTTTCTCTCAGGTCCGTTGCCACCTGCATGCCTTCGGCTACGCTTCCGGAAAGGTACACCGGCGTTACCATGGAATTGGTTTTACCGATATTCAGTCCGTCCTCTTTCAGTCCGGATTGTAAGGCATTTGCTATCTGCCACAATTTTTCGCGGCGTTCCGGTTGGGTTTTCAGCATTTCCAAACGCTTGATAGCTCCTTCTACCATCGGCATGGTTAAGGATTTGGCGAAGGTTTGTGAGCGCATGTTGTATCTCAAATACATACATATTTCTTCGTCTGTGGCGATGAAAGCTCCGAATCCGGCCATAGCTTTTGCAAAAGTTGCAAAATACAGGTCGATTTTATCCTGTACGCCGAAATGTTCTCCGGTTCCGGCTCCTGTCGGTCCCATCGTTCCGAAACCATGGGCATCATCCACTAAAAAGCGGAAATCGAATTCTTCTTTCAGGGCTGCGATTTCGTCCAGTTTACCTAAATCTCCGGCCATACCGAAAACACCTTCGGTGATCACCAGGATGCCTCCGCCGGTTTCTGCAACCCATTTGGTTGCTCTTTCGAGTTGTTTGCGCAGGCTGTCGATATCGTTGTGTAAGTAAACGTAGCGTTTGGCCGGCGATAAACGCAGTCCGTCCATAATGCAGGCATGTGATTCTGCATCATAAACGATACAATCGAAACGACTGGTCATGGCATCGATAATGGATACCATTCCCTGATAACCGAAATTCAGT
>ENA-OWPF01002975-OWPF01002975.1-human-gut-metagenome-genome-assembly--contig:-NODE-2975-length-10972-cov-2.779701_pt1 | contig 10972 bp, 6 predicted proteins | sample MGYA00248261_ERZ651840 | MGnify/ENA primary metagenome ERZ651840 (study PRJEB26924, sample SAMEA4378268) | human gut metagenome | biome: human gut; feature: human-associated habitat; material: faeces... | reverse complement strand
CACGCTTCACAAATCCGTCCTTGACTAACTTCTCGATTATGTCCGCCCTTGTCGCTGGCGTACCCAAACCTTTCCGCTCCACGTCATCGCCCATATCTTCCGCCCCGGCACGCTCCATCGCAGATAATAATAAATCTTCCGTAAAGTGCTTCGGCGGGGAAGTGAAGTGTTCGCTGATTTTCGTCTGCACACCGTCAAATGTTTGTCCTTCCGAGAGTTCCGGCAGCTTCTTTTCCTCTTTTTCTTCTCCCGGATTCCCGGAGATTTTAAAGGAACGCTTAAAAGCATCTTCAAAAGACTTCCACCCGTTATGTGTGACAGACTTCCCGGAAACCGAAAACATGTGTCCGTTACAGGAAAACTCCGCCCTGACCGTTTCATACAGATGCTTCTCCCCGGTAGCGCATACAAGGCGGTTCGCTATCAGAGATAAGATTTTACGCTCCGTTTCCGGAAGTGCCGCAAGGTCAGCCTTCGCTATCTCCATTGTGGGGATAATGGCGTGGTGGTCTGTCACTTTTTTGCTGTTCAGAATCCTTTTTATATCCGGTCTGGACGTTTTGTTTTCTTCAAACATAAGGGAGCTGAACACCGCTTCAATCACGCCCTCTGCGGTCTGCCCCATGTCATCGGATAAAAACTGGCTGTCCGTCCTCGGATATGTGGCTAACTTTTTCTCATAAAGGCTCTGTGTATACTCTAAGGTCTGCTTTGCAGTAAAGCCGAATAAACGGTTCGCATCCCTCTGGAGCGTGGTAAGGTCATAGAGCTTCGGCGGCATGACCGCCTTTTCCTCTTTTACAACAGACGTGGCAAGAGCCTGCCCGTCCCGGCAAGCCCCCGCAATCTCATCTGCTTTCTTTTTATCATCAATGCGCCCGGTGGCAGCGTCTATCCCATCCATCAGGATATGCGCCATGTAATATTTTTCCTTCCGGAAGTTCATAATCTTTGCTTCCCGGTCTACCAGCATCGCAAGGGTGGGTGTCTGCACCCTCCCCACTTTCAGGACTTTTCCGCCATACAGGACGGTGAACAGCCTTGTACCGTTGATGCCTACAAGCCAGTCCGCCTCCTGCCTGCACAGTGCGGAATGGTACAGATTGTCATAATCACTCCCCGGCTGCAAATTCTCAAACCCTTCATGAATGGCGCTTTCCTCCATTGAGGAAATCCACAGGCGTTTGATCGGCTTGTCACAGCCTGCCATTTCATACACCAGACGGAAGATAAGCTCGCCTTCCCGTCCGGCATCTGTCCCGCAAATCACAGCTGACACATCTTCCCTGTGCATCAACTGATAAAGCACGTCATACTGCGCTTTCGTGTCCGGCTTGACCTCATATTTCCATTTTCCCGGCTTTACGGGAAGGCTCTCATACGTCCATTTCTTCCACTGTTCCCCGTAGCTTTCCGGCTGTGCCAGCTCCACCAGATGCCCCACGCACCAGCTCACAAGATAGCCATTCCCTTCCATATATCCGTCACTGACCTTTGCTGCACCGATGACCTCTGCAATGCTCCTTGCAACACTCGGTTTTTCCGCTATCACTAACTGCATTTATTCTTCCTCCCCTTCTTTATCCTCAAAAAAATCATCCCCGCTGTCCTCATTTTCTTCGTCATCTTCGTATTCTTCTTCCTCGTCCTCCTCCTCATCGTCCTCGTCAAGAAATTCCTCTTTCTTTTTCCGGACTACCTTGAAATAGTAACCGCCTCCAATAGCTGCAACTGCCACAATCCCAAGAATGATATAGGTTGCCATCGGGTTTTCCCCTGTTTTCTCCGGCTCCGGTTCGGGTTCTTCGGTAGTTTCTTCCTCCCCGTCCTCTGTAAGTTCTTCCGCAGTTTCTTCTTCCTTCTCCTGTTCCCCGTTATTATTGGGAAGTGCGCCCTCCGTCACAGGGATTGCGGATTCCAGCGCAGCGGAATTTTTCGGTAAGGTTTCGCTGTTGTCCGCTGTCACGTTAAGCAGGTCATTTTCCGTAACTTCCGTCAGGAAATACACCATTTCTTCCTCCCCGTCCCGGTCAATGATAAGGTAGAACACTTTTTCCGATGCGGTCTGGATTGTGTAAAATTCCTTTCCTGTTTCGCTCTTTTCCTTCTCCCCGGATTCTTCCTTTCCCTCCGATGCCGCCGCTTCCGCCATCGCCTGTTTTTTCTGCTCCGCAAGGCTGTTCTCCGATACGGTATTCCCGTCACTGTCCGTCTTGGTATGCTCCGTCACCTGTGCGGTGGCAGAGGAAGGCTTGGTTGCCTGTGCGTTTACCGGGAGCTGCTCTGCCGGGTTCTTCTCGTTTCCGTCCTCTTTTTCCGGATCGGTGTAATAAGGGTTGGCTGTCTTGTAAATCTCTGACATATTCCCGGCGTTATCCATAGCGGAAATGGTAAAATACTGGTAGCCTGCGTCAAACTGTTGCAGACGGATATTTAAGACGCCGTTTGTCAGCTCCGTAAATTCATACCCGTTCACATACACTGCCTTGATACCGGAATCCGTATCATGCGCCTGTACGGATAGTAGACCGTCGCTGACCGCAGCGTTTAAGGTAGGCTTCGTAAAATCAAAGCACTTGATATAGCGGTTTTTCTCATAGGTTTTGCCCCTCTGGTCTGTCACAAGCACATATACGGTGGCATTCTCCGAAATCTCCACATACATATCCTCTGTAATGTCCGTCCAGCTTCCATTCTGCGCCACTTTCGCCTGTACCGTCTTTATGGTAAAATTACCGGAATGTGCCACATCTTCTATGGAGATATGTACCTTCGTGGTGTCATTGTGCCACCCGGACGGAGTGGAGATTGTGATTTTTACATTCGGGTTCACATATTCGCATAAGCTGTAATCCCCCTTGCAGACTTCGCAGTCTTTATCAACAGAATACTGTGTGCATTTTTCTTCACAGGTACACTCCGGCTCAGGTACTTCATTCCCGGATACCGTCCCGCTTTCCGTTTCTTCCTCATTACTGCCGGACTCTGATTCTGTTTCTCCAGTTTCATCTTCCCCGGTTTCAGCGCTTTCCTCTGTTTCCGCTTCGGTACTGCCTTCCGCAGATGCTCCGCCGCTTTCCTCCGTAAGCGAACCTTCCGCATAGGCGTCTACCGTATTCCCGCTGTTCGCCATAAACGCCCCTATGGGCATACAGAACAGCAATGCCGATAACAGCAGCGACACCGCCGCCCTAACTGATAACTTTTTCTTCATTTCCTGCCATCTCCTTTGCGTTTTCTTTTTCTTCCAATAACTTCAAAATCTCGTCCTCGCTGAATTTGATAAGTAATTGCAGCTTCTCGGACGAGATTTTATGCTTTTCGATAATATCCATTTTCTCGGCTCTTTCCGCCATGCGTTTCTGTTCTTCCAAATCTTTCTGCTTTGCCTGCAAAGTTTCAAGCTGCGCCCGCACTTTGGCAAGCTCCTTTTCAATGCGTTCCTTTGTCATAAATGCCTCCTTAATTTAACCTGCCGAAACTGTAAAAATGGCTCTGCCAGTAGGACGAATTGATGCTTGCGTAGCTGATCGGATCGCCGCAGTGTATCATTGTCCCGTTGCCGCAGTAAATCCCCACATGGCTCACCGCCCCGGCTGAATTGTAAGTCCCGGTAAAAAATATAATGTCCCCCGCCTTTGCGTCCGATGCGGAAACCGGCGTACACTGGTCATAAATCCCCTGTGCTGTGGTTCGTGGAAGGTTATGCACCCCGCTGTTGGTAAATACCCAGCAGACAAAGCCGGAACAGTCAAAACTTGTGGAAGGGCTTGAACCGCCCCACACATACGGGAATCCTAAATATTTTGCGGCTTCCTCCATAAGCGCCTGCACCGATGCGTCATCATAGGCGTCCGGCGGTATGGCGTTTCCCGGCAGTCCGCCTGGTGTTTCCCCGTACAGTGTGCCTTCTCCCACATCAAAATAAAATAACGGGTTATAATACTCCCCGTCATATAAACATTCGATATGCAAATGGCTTCCTGTGCTGCTCCCGGTGTTCCCCGTTGTGCCGATGACCGCCCCTTTTTCCACTTCCTGCTCCGCACTCACGCTGATGCTGTCCATATGGGCATACTTGGTTGTGTAACCGTCTATCTCAATCACTACATAATTCCCGTAATGGCTGTCATATGCCGCCGCTGTCACCGTACCATCATGCGCCGCATAAACGGTTGTGCCTGTCGGCACTGCTATATCCACGCCCCGGTGAAATTCCTCGTTCCCTGTGCTTGGATTTTTCCGGTATCCGTAGTAGCTTGATACATAATAATACCAGTAAAGGTTAAGCGGCGAAGCGAACTCCTGAAGCAGACCGTTTGTTTCCCGGTACATAGCAAAAATCTCCGCCTGCTCCGTATCCATCTTCCCGGCAACAAGGCTTTCTAACGGTATGACCGTAAGCGTCACTCTCAGGATACTGACTTCGTATTCTTCTTCCTCCTCATACTCATATTCTTCCTCGGTTTCCTCCCCTGTGACCGGATCAGTGACTGTCCTCGTGCCTGTCTTTGTGACCGTCCTTGTCCTCGTTTCCGTATCCGGCGTGAGCGTCAGCGTGTACATCTCATCAAAGAGAGCCTGTATCTCGCTTTCCACTTCACTTGCGGTAAATTCCGTATGAACAGCGGATAAGTAGCTGATAAGGGTAAACGGGTTATGCCCGATTGCCCCAAGATTATAGGAATATTCATCATATCCCGGATAATCTGTTTCTACCCGGTCAATCTCATTCTGCAAGTCAAGCTCCAGACGGGTAAACTGTAAATCGGCGGCGTCAATCTCCTTCGGCTTGCTTAAATAACTCGCCGCTAATATGGTAGACTGCGTATCCGCAAACATCGCCCCACAGGACGATACGGAAACCATAATCATCATAAGGAGCAGAGCCATGATGCCCACCGTCACAAGAAGTCCTGCGTTTTTCCTCGCAAATTCCTGTAACTTCCTTGCCACAGTGACCGCACCGTTTTTTGTCTTTTGAAATGCCTGCTCCGCAGTCTTTCCCGCCGCCGCTTTCTTCCTCGCCTTGATGTACTCCCGCTTGATGCGCTGTTTCTGTAACCGCTTCTGCAATGCCTTTTTCTGCATCTGCGGATTTTCCTCCAAGAACTTCTGGTACTGGAAATTGACTTCCTTTTTAAACTGCTTCTTTTCCAGCTTCGCCACCTTTGCCCGCTGTTTCTGCTCTTTTCCTTTTATCTGCCTTTTGACAAAAGAAAATAGTTCCTCTCCTTTCTGCTCCGATTTGTGTGCGCCCTCCACCGCTGAATTTTCTTTCTCCGTTTCAGCGATTTTCCCATGCACAAAATTTTTGCTCTCGTTCTGCACCCGGCGCATGGTGGTCTTGGGTATGCCCTCCTGTTTGAATGGCTTCTCCTTATCCAGAGGGACAGCTACATATTTTCCCTTCCCGGTTTTCTCGTCAAACACTCTCTGCAAGGTGTATTCCCTTGTCTTTGGCAGCTTCGCCCTCGCTTTCTGTACTTTCCTCCCGGCTTTCTGTGCCTGCCGCTGTTTCTTTCGCAGCTTTTTACTTCCGGTAAATTCAGAGCCTCCTTCCCCCTGAAAAATATTTCCGGTATTCTCTGTAAAAGTTTCTTCCGTAAAGGTCTTATTTTCCGGTTTATCATTTGTGCCGCCTTTTACCCGGCGTTCCTTCTGCATCCGCTTTTTATGGTATTTTCCCTTTTTCTGCGACTGCCTGTATGTATCCCTCCGGTGGTAATCCTCTGCATCCGGCTGTTTTTTCTCCGTTTCCTCCGGCTGGCTGAAATTCTCCTGCCCGGTAAAAGTGTTGTTTTCCTTTACAAAATCAGGCTTTTCTTCCTTCTCTGGCTTTGCACCGGACTTTTGGACTTTTTGTCCAGAAGTGGTCTGGTACATCTGCTTTCTTGCATGAGCCTTTGAAGCATGGTTCGATTTACGCTGTCCGGCATCGCTACTCCCAGAATCCATGCTTTTATTCTCTGTAAATGTGCTACTATTTCCCGGCTGGCTCTTTTCGGACTTCTGGACTTTTTGTCCAAAAGTTTCCTGATGCGCCTGCATACTTTTTTCAGTCTGCTTTTTCCTGCCTGCGCTCTGCCCCGCTTTCCCGGTATTGGCATCCCTCGGCTGATAAGCAGCACTGCCGCCCGTAAAAGCATTTCCGGCTCCCTTCTGGAACTCTGCATTTGCTTCTTTACGGTAGGCGGTATTCTGTTTTTTCTTTCCTTTCTTTTCTGCCATTAACTGTCCTCATCTTCCTTTTTCACTGATTCCTCTGGCTTCGTATTCATAATCGCATAGGTCTTTGTATCTGACGGGTACTTATCCACGAACGGAATAACCACGTTGTCAAACAGTATCAGACCGCTTCCCGGTTCGGAATTGGTGACGTGCATGAGCTGTTTTTCTGACAGCCCTAACTTATCTGCTAAAATATGCTGGTCTTTGGCATTCTGGTTTAACAGGTACACAAAATCGCTGTTCCCCAAGATGCCCTCGATTTCTTCCGATTTCAGAAAATCGCCCACGTTCTGCGTCAAGCCTGTCGGGATTCCGCCCCACTTTCTAAATCTTTTCCAAATCTCCACCGAGTAAATGGCGGTCTGCTTCTCTTTCAGTAGCAAATGGAACTCATCACAGTAGTATCTTGTGGCAACCTTGCGTTCCCGGTTCTGTGACACCCTGTTCCATACCGCATCCTGCACGATCAACATTCCAATCTCTTTTAACTGGTTTCCCAAGTCACGAATGTCAAAGCACATGATCCGGTTGTGTGCGTCCACGTTGGTACGGTGGTTGAAATAATTCTGCGAGCCATGCACATACAATACAAGGCTGTTAGCAATCCGTACCGCCTTCTGCTTCGCTTCCCTCTGCATCTCCGGTGCAACGTTCCTCGGCTCATACCTTAACAGCGCATTATACAAATCTTCCAGTATGGGCATATTCTCCGGCTTCGGGTGCTTGAAATACCCGTCATAGATATGCTTGATACAGGTGTCAATGATGCCCTTCTCATCATTTTCCAGACCGTCCTTCCCTCCGGCTATCAGGTCACACAGGGTAATCAGGAAATCGCTCTTTAATTTGAGTGCTTCCTTATCCCCTTTATGGGAGAGCTGAATGTCCATCGGGTTAAGGAAATCTTTTGAATTGGTAGCAAGCCTTACCACCTGCCCATGAAGCGCCTGCACCAGCGGAAAATACTCTCCCTCTGGATCGCAGACAATAATATCGTCCTTTGTGATAAGGAAACAGGATAAAATCTCACGCTTTGCGCTGAATGATTTACCGCTTCCGGGTGTGCCTAAAATCACGCCATTCGGTGTACGCAGCCTTTTCCTGTCTGCCATAATCATGTTGTTAGAAAGAGCGTTCAGACCATAATAAATAGCGGGTGCGGGCATGAAAAGCTCCTGTGTGCAGAATGGCACAAGGACAGCAGTGCTTTTCGTGGTAAGATTCCTTTCAATCCCCACCTCATTACAGCCAATTGGCGCACTTGCCATTAACCCCTGTTCCTGTAAATACTGCAAACACCGCAAGTTACAGTTTGCCTGCTGGATAATGCCGGACACCCTCTGCGTCAGGTTCTCAAGCTCCCGTTTCGTCCTCCCGTAACAGGTAATGAGGAAGGTCATCTTGATCAGTTTCTGGTTACTTGTGTTCAAATCATCTAAAAGCTCCAGCGTGTCCTTCTCATACGTCACGATGTCCGTAGGCAGAATATCCATATCGTAGCCGCTTCTCACAGCTTTCTTCTGTTCCTCTATCTTCATTTTCTGAATGTCGGTAAGCGCACGTTTTATCATCTTGATTGCCTCTACCGGATCAATGGTCTGCATATGCATGGTAAGGGTAAGGTTGTCATCAATATCCAGCAGTTTTTTCACCATCTCGTCCGTAAACTTCGGCGCAATCATATCAAGGTAAGACACGCTCCCGTAAATACTGCCAGACTTGAAGCGGCTCGGATAACGGAAGTCAAACCCCGGCGGCGCAATATAGTCTTTGACCGATTTCCCGGATTCTGACAACTCCTTAAATGAAAAACGAAAAGGCTCCATTGTACCCTGATTAAAATACTCATGCAGAATACGCAGCCTTTCCTTCCCGTCAAGCCCTCTGGCGTTTGTGCCGATATTGTTTAAATTGTGTACCACATCTTTCTCGATATTGCTTAACTTGCTTTTCGCTTCCCTGTACCCAATGCTTTCCACACCGAAAATCAGGTATTTAGACTTGATGATACCGTTGTTGCCTTTTGCCGACTGGTGCTTTAGCATCTGCGTGTACTCATCACGAATATCGTCAAAATCATCCTCCTGCAGAGAAATGTCAAACTGCTCCGCAAGAGCCTGCTCGCTGACCTGCCTGTTAAATAAAAACAACTGGAACTTTATGGACGGATCGAAATAGTTAATCAGCTTGCTGTATTCTTCCAGAATGTCCGCCTGATCCTCCACCTCCAGCAAGTCATAATTGATGTCGTAAAACTCCACCATTTTCGTATAATAATTGTCCGCCACCTGACAGATGCCGTCCCGATACATTTTTTTGAATGTAATGGTTTTCTGTGCGGTGTCCGGCTTTGCCTGCTCCCTGCTGTTCCCGGCAAGGACACGCCGAAGCTCCGCCAGACGTTTCTTTTCCGAAAAAGTCAGTCCCGCCTTTTCCGGTGTCCGCTTATTTTCCTGCGGTTTTGGCTTTGCCGCCACCGCCTTTTGCTTTTTGTTCAAGGAAACATACCTCCCTCCTGATTCTTTCCCGTTCCTCCAACTGCTTATAGAGGTTTTCCGATTTATACGGTCTGATCCCCGGCGTGAGTATCTTCTGCTGGAGCATGAAGTATAAAATCTTCTCTGCCGGGAAACCGTCTTTTTCATACATTGCCAAAAAGAAGAATGGCAGCATTGCGCCCACCATGATAAGCGCCGCCCCCTGTGTACCCAATACCCCTTTGGTAAGGAAATATAATGGGATACCCACAAGGGCAGCTCCGGAAAAGCAGATAATCTGCCTTTTGGTAAGGTTCAACGCCACTTTTGTCTTGATTCCACTCAGGTCTTTCGGCACTGGTACTGATATTGCCATAGCCTGCTCCTTTCGTGGGAAATACCCGCCAAACCACCGGCTTCCATAAATCCGCTGTATTTAGTGGGCATTGAAAATTGATTTTGATAATGAGCCTGTCTTGAATAAGCTGAAACAGAGGATTACGGTATATGCCGCCACCGACCACAATGCGCTGTGAAGATTGCCCGCCACTGCGACGCTCGCCACAAGCACAGCGTAAATCGCCACGCATACCATGATAAAGAACCCCTGAAAGGCAAGTGCGACAAGCCCTTTTAAATAATTTGTCCCGATTGTACCCCATTCCCGGTTAGTAACTGTCGCTGCTGGGATTGGCGCAACTGACACATAAAGGTATATTTCAATCATGCGCCCATACAAAATGACGGTGATGAGGACGGACATGATTTTCATACATAAGCTGATTACCATAGTTTCCAGACCAAGACCGATAAGCTCCCCTACCCCCATCGTGTCAATCTGGCTGTTGAACATGGTTATAAGGGTAGCCTGAACATCAAGGCTTGTGGAGCCTGATATGGAAGATGCCGCCTGTGTCACCACATGGCTTCCCACGTCAAACACCGCCATGACTATATCAAAGGTCTTGGAAAGCAGCATGACAGCGATACAAGCCTTAAATAAAAAACGGAAAAACAGGCTTGTATCAAAATCATGCATATTGTTTTTGTCAATTACCATTGTTATCAGCTCATAGATCAGCACAAAACTGATGATCATGCCTGCTATGGGTACTACCACGTTCTCCGAAAGCATCCGTATCATGCTGAATATGCCGGAGTTCCACGTGCTGGGTGTCTTGCTGACTTCCCCTGCAATCGTCCCGACCTTATCATTGACATCGGAAAACATGGTATCAAGATTATTTAATATCCACCCTTGCAGCATCTCCTTTATGAAATCAGTGATTTTGTCTATGATGCCGCCCATTTATTTTATGAAAACAGGCTGGAGAGCTGTGGGATCACCGTCTGCGCCACAATAATAATGCCCCCTCCGCTCATGAGCTGCTTGATGCCCTGACTTTTTGCTCATGTGAGATAAAGAAGTAAAAGAAATGTAAAAAATTTTGCCGTTCCTATCCGGCTGACTGCCGGACAGGTCGGGCTTTATGCGTCGGGCAACTCTACCTTGCCGACGAAAGAATAATAGATTTCAATTTCCTGTCTGCGGAGCTTCCCCCGGCGTTTCCCGTCAAGGGCTTCCGATTCGTGGATTACGATTTTCTCCACAAACTCCCGTAACAGGGTAGGGGTGAGTTCCTCAAAGCTGGTGTACTTGCGTACCACTTTCATAAACTTTTCAGCGTTTGCCGTGGCTTCCAGCGTCCGTGAAAGCTCGCTCTGCAGAACGGCGGCACGCTCTTTCAGTTCCTTTTGCTCGGCTTCGTAGTCTGCCGACAATTCCGTGAAACGCTCGTCTGAAATGCGTCCGGCTACACTGTCCTCATATAGCCGCTTGAAGATTGCGGAAAGCTCGCCTATACGCTTCTCGGCGGCTTCCAGCTCTTTCTTCTTGGCGGCGTTCCGGCGTTTACTCCCGTCCTCGGTCTGCTCGGTTAAGAGCTTCATAAACCGGGCTTCGTGCTTGGCGGCATACTGTGTGACTTTCCGCAAATTCTCGGTCACTCCCTCGGTCAACAGGTCGGTGCGGATAAAATGCGCCGTACAGTCTGCCGTGCGCTTCTTGTAGCTGCCGCATATGTAGCAGTCCTGTTTCCGCTTGTCTGTCTGATACCTCTGCTGGTACATGACGCTGCCGCAATCGGCACAAAAGAGTATGCCGGAGAACAAGCCCACTTCATCATAGCGGTTGGGGCGTTTGCGCTGCTTGCGAAGCTCCTGCACCCGTTCCCATGTTTGGGTGTCTATGATAGGCTCGTGGT
>ENA-OWPF01002972-OWPF01002972.1-human-gut-metagenome-genome-assembly--contig:-NODE-2972-length-10981-cov-3.930533_pt1 | contig 10981 bp, 10 predicted proteins | sample MGYA00248261_ERZ651840 | MGnify/ENA primary metagenome ERZ651840 (study PRJEB26924, sample SAMEA4378268) | human gut metagenome | biome: human gut; feature: human-associated habitat; material: faeces... | reverse complement strand
AACCCATATATGCATTCCAACCTTCTAGGCGTAATCACTTCATTAAGTCGCTTCTTTGATATTAGCTTGACAAAGCAAAGAGCTCCGGACTGATACTCATTTATTACTATCCTTTGATCCTGACCCGGTGATATTCCTAACATAGGTTCTATAGTATGATTTGTTTTTTTATAGCCAATGGTTGTTCCAACAGGGGCCAAAACCAAATTTTCTAGAAGGAGCGAAGATGCTGAATGTCAAAAATATAATTAATAGACTCTCCGGCCTTTTCTCTTCTTTTTGAATTGCTGATATCTCCGATATAAGCTCCTGTCAAATTCGGGGCTTGTCTTTGCATCTTAGTGATTATTGTCCTAAGCATAAACTGAATAGTCCCATGCCAGCCGATATCGACTACAAGTATTTTTTTTTCTAATCCAAATTGATTCAAATATTCATATGTTATTTGTGCCAGATTTTGTTCACTATCCAATAATTTGCCACCAGCACGGAGATTACAACCAGAACCAGATAGGCAACCCCATTTTCTTCCCAACTCCATTGAATCTGTAAGGATTCCTTTAATAGTACTGTCGGCACACTCAAGTAGATCTTCTATCTTATATCCACAGCCTTCTATAATTTGTTTTACTGTAAGTTTCTTGTTTGAAAAAAGTACTCCTATATCTGACCAGTCATCAACGGAATCCATAAATGCGGCTCTTAGACTTTTTCTAGAAACGTATAAGTATCGTATTTTGCTTTCATCTAAAGGGAACAAAACCTTATATGCATCAAAAAACATATACATATCACGAGCCAGAAACCATAATTCGTCAACATTTTCAGATTCCTCATGAACGAATGAACAAAAGCCATATATTAATGGTCCAAGCGTTTCAAACCCCACCTTTGATAACCTTGTAGAACATTCTTGTGAGTGGTTGTTAATAAATGTAGAAAATGTTCGTGAATCCAACGACATTTTCTTATCAGCATATACACCATAAAGAGTATTTTTAGAACGCCTTGGAATCAGTATACTCCTAATTCCTGCTTTTCTTGCTCCTAAAAAATCTGCTCTTTTACTATCACCTACATGGAGAATTGATTGCCCCCCAATATTTTCTTTTTCCATGGCGAACTTGAACAGCTGGTGCATGGCCAGCACATTGACCTTCGCCATGGAGAGCTCTTTCTCGCCGCTGGTCTCAAGAAAGCTGCCGCAGACGCCGAAGCCGGCGTTGTTGATGAAAATATCGATGCGCTCGTCGGCCAGCGCCTCGCAGAGACGGGCGCACTCGCTCTCCTGCTCCAAATCAGCAGGCAGGATGCGGCAGAAGGTGCTGTGCTTCGCGGTGAGCTCTGCGGCCAGAGCTTCGAGTCGATCAGTGCGGCGGGCGGTGAGGATGAGCCGGAAGCCGAGGCGGGCATACCGGCGGGCAAACTCCCGGCCAATGCCGGAAGAAGCTCCGGTTATCCATACAGTTTTGGACATAAATTACTCCTTGTAAAATCCGGAAGCCTTATCGATGGCTTCCAGCTCGTCGGCGGTGAAGGTGGTGTTGTTCAGGGCAGCGATGTTGTCGAGGATCTGCTGGGGCTTGGACGCGCCGATGAGGACGCTCGTGACCTTGCCGTCCCGCAGTATCCACGCCAGCGCCATCTCGGCCAGCGTCTGGCCGCGGGCAGCGGCGATTTCGTTCAGGGTGCGTATCTGTGCCAGCTTTTCTTCGGTGATGACGCTCTCTTTCAAAAAGCGGCCATCGGTGCGGATGCGGCTGTCCTCCGGGATGCCGTTGAGGTAGCGGTTGGTCAGCAGGCCCTGCGCCAGCGGGCTGAAGGCGATGATGCCCTTGTTCAGCCGGACAGCAGTCTCTTTCAGGCCGTTCTGCTCGATGGTGCGGTCAAAGATGGAGTAGCGGTTCTGGTTGATGACGAAGGGGACGTGGAGCTCGTCGAGGATGGCGCAGGCTTTTTCCAGCGTCTCACCGTTGTAGTTGGACAGGCCGGCATAAAGCGCCTTGCCGCTGCGCACTGCCTGCGCCAGAGCACCCATGGTCTCTTCCAGCGGGGTGTTGGGGTCCATCCGGTGGTGGTAGAAGATGTCCACATACTCCAGGCCCATCCGCTTCAGGCTCTGGTCGAGGCTGGCCAGCAGGTATTTCCGGCTTCCCCAGTCACCGTAAGGCCCTTCCCACATGGTGTAGCCCGCCTTGGTGCTGATGAGGAGCTCATCGCGGTAGGGGGCAAGATCTTCCTTGAGGATGCGGCCGAAGTTCTTCTCGGCGCTGCCCGGCTCGGGGCCGTAGTTGTTGGCGAGATCGAAGTGGGTGATGCCGTTGTCGAACGCCGTGCGGCAGAGCAGGCGCATGTTCTCGAAGTTCGCGGTATCGCCGAAGTTGTGCCACAGGCCCAGCGAGACGGCGGGCAGCATCAGGCCGCTTTTGCCGCAGCGGTGGTAGGGCAGGGTGGAGTAGCGTGCAGGAGAGGCAGCATACATGGCGGGAAACTTCCTTTCTCTTATTTTACCCCATTGTAGCACGGAAAAACGGCAGAATCCACATAAAAGTGCAGCGCCCCGGCATCTTTGCTGCCGGGGCGCTGTGAGAAAAAAGAAGAAAAGACGAGAAGCTCAGATTCAGGCGTCAGCCTTGACGCTCCGGGCGGCCAGATAACGGGCCGGCTTCATGAGCAGTACGCAGCCGCCGTTGAAGACCAGAGAGCCGACGATGTACACCCCGAAGAAGAGAGGCAGATTCGCTGCAAAAGTTGCGCTGTCGATGCAGGCGACGGTCAGGTAGGCAAAGCCCACATTGTTCAGCACCTTGGGGGCGTAGGGGTGCAGGATGATGAGGATGAAGAGCACCACGCCCAGCGGCAGCAGCAGGCCCAGCATCCCGCCCAGAACAGGCGTCAGCGCACCGATGGCCAGCATCGCCAGCACCGTGAGCACCATGCCCACGAGGCCGCCCAGCTCCACGCTGATAAAGCGGTCTTTGATGTTGCCCTCCATCGTAAAGAGCATGATATTGCTCAGGAAAATGAGCCAGCTGTACTCAAACTCGATGGCGTGGAAAAAGGCGTTGGCGATCAGGATCCACACCACCATCATCAGGCGGAAGTAGAGCAGGAAACGCTTGGTCACAGTTTCGTTCATGGAAAAACTCACTTTCCAGAAGCTGCTTTCATAAGCGGGGTACAATGCTTGTGAAAACGGCTTCTTAACTTCGGCCTGCAAAAGCGGCTGGCCGGTCGTTTTTGTGTCGGATGAGGTTATTATACTCTGTCTGGAAGCAAAAGGCAATATTTACTTGCCAATATATGCAATAAAAACTTGCCAAGTTTCAAAAAACAGCTTCGTCTTGTTGCCCGGCGTGGTTTGGAGTATAATAAAACCGTAAAAGAAAAACACCCTTTTCAAGGAGGAGATAAAACATGAACAAACCGGTCCTGGTGGTCATGGCTGCCGGTATGGGCAGCCGCTACGGCGGCATGAAGCAGATCGATCCGGTGGGTCCCTGCGGTCAGGTCATCGTGGATTATTCCCTGTACGACGCCCGCCGCGCAGGCTTCGAGACGGTCATCTTCGTCATCAAGCACGAGATCGAAGAGGCTTTCAAAGCTGCCATCGGCGACCGCGTGTCCAGGGTGATGGACGTGAAGTACGCCTTCCAGCAGCTGGATGAGCTGCCCGAGGGCTACACCATCCCCGAGGGCCGCGTGAAGCCCTGGGGTACCTGCCACGCGGTGCTGGCCGCAAAGCCCTACATCCACGGCCCCTTCGCCGTCATCAATGCCGACGACTACTACGGCCCCGAGGCGTTCAAGGTCATCTACGATTACCTCTCCACTCACACCGACGGCGAGGTCTACGACTACTGCATGGTGAGCTACCTGCTCAAGAACACCGTTTCCGAAAATGGCAGCGTCGCCCGCGGCGTCTGCGCCCTCAACGAGGACAGCACCCTCCACAGCGTCACCGAGCGCACCCGCATCGAGACCTATAAGGATGGCATCCACTACACCGAGGACGGCGGCGAGAGCTGGACGGACCTGCCCGGCGAGACGCCCGTGAGCATGAACCTCTGGGGCTTCGGCGAGAGCTTCGTGAAGGAAGCCGACCGGCGCTTTGCCCGCTGGCTGGACGAGAATCTGGAAAAGAACCCGCTCAAGTGCGAGTATTTCCTGCCGCTGGTGGTCAGTGAGCTCATCGGCGAAAAGAAAGCCGCCGTCAAGGTGCTGCGCAGCACCGATAAGTGGTATGGCGTCACCTATCGCGAGGATAAACCCGTGGTGGTGGAAGCCATCGCCAAAAAGACGGCCGACGGCCTTTACCCGGAAGATCTCTGGGCTTAAGCTGCATAAAAAATACGGCTGGGACAACGTCCCAGCCGTATTTTTATCTTTACTGGATGCCGAATCCGTTGAAGGAGTCGGGATATTCGTCCTCGAGCTGCTCGAGCAGGCTGCTGAGGGAGCGGTTGTTCTGACCGTGCTTCAGCTTGGGGTAGGCGCGGAGCATACGGCCCTTGCCCAGCAGATGGGTGCCGCGGCGGGTGCGGGCCTGCATGACCTGCGCACGGGCTGCCAGCTCTTCCTTGAGCTGTTCCAGCTGCAGGAATGCGGCGGTCTGCTCGGCCTTGCCCTGCGCGGCCAGCTTGACGGCCTTGGCCGCTTCGGCGGCGTTGAGGCGGGCAGTCCGGGAGACGCGGCGTGCGGCCTCCATGGCCTCGTCGGCGCGGGCGCGCATGGTGGAAGCGGCCTCACGGGGCGACAGCTTGTCGTAGCTGTCCCGGGCCTCGGCAGCGGCCAGCTTGAGCTGCAGGCGGCTCTCGTCCATCTTCTGGTCCATGTCCAGCGCGGTGGTGCCAAGGATCTCGGTCATGGCGTCGCTGACAGCATGCATACTGTCGGCCACCTTCTCGAGAGCGTCCAGCTCCCGGGCGAGGTCGGAGGCAGCGATGGCGGTAGCCACCACGTCAGCAGCATACACCGCGTAAAGCAGACACATCAGCACAAAGCCCACCAGCGGCGGAATGATGTTCACCAGCGCGGCAATGGTGGGATGGATGGCCTTGACCATCACCATGGCACCCACGCCCCACATCAGCGAGAACTCAAGGCAGACATAGCCGCCGATGTTGAAGGGTTTGTCGGTGTAGTCCCACCACCGGGTGCGGTAGAGCTTATACAGCGCCCATCCGCCCACCAGCTCCAAGGCACTGGGCAAGATGACGCCGCCGAGATACAGCAGCAACAGGTCATCTTCCAGCGGTGTGAGGAAGAAGAGCACCAGTATCATGCCGAAGCCGTAGATAGGGCAGACCGGGCCGTTCAGGAAGCCCCGGTTCACCAGCTGGCCGGTGGTGGCGGCGGCATACACCACCTCGACGCACCAGCCCAGACAGGAGTAGATGAGGAAAAACGCAAGGATATGATAAAGCGAAAAACCGCAGACTGTCGTATTGAGAAAAAACGACAAGGGGACACCTCCAGTCAGTTCTGTTTGCGGACGATCTTATATTCATCGCCCGGCTCAAAGTAAGGGCAGGCCGAAGTGGTATGGGAGAGATAGCGGGCCATCTCGTCCTCATCCAGTGCGCCGCCCTCGGCGCAGTACCAGCTGCCATATTCGTCCTGCTGGTTGTTCAGGCAGTATTCACAAGGGTCAGACATTGCCTTCACCCTCGGCCTTGGCCGAAGCTTCGGCCTCCGCCTGCGCGGCCAGCTTCTTGAGCACCTTCGGCTCTACCCAGGTCACGGAGTCGTCGCCGGCCTTCTTGCGGGCGATGAGGGCCTTGATCTTAATGCCCATCTCGGTGAACATCCCCTCATGCTCGGTGCGGATGTTCCACTCCGGCTCGTTCTCGTGGAGGTCGTAAGTCTGCCAGATGATGTCGTAGCCGGAAGCGGGGAAGTAGGTCAGGCTGTCGCGGAACAGGTCATCGTCGTCGGTCTTGAAATAGATCTCGCCGCCGTCCTTGAGGAAATCGCGGTACTGGATGAGCTGACGGGGGTAGGTGAGGCGGTGCTTGTTGGAGGAAGCGTTCTTGCTCCACGGGTTGCAGAAGTTGATGTAGATGCGGCTGACGGTGTCCTCCGGGGTGATGACGCCCTTGATGCGCTCGATGTCGGTGCTCATGATCTTGACATTGTCGATGGGGCGGCCTGCCTCGGCGTAAGCGGCTTCGATTTTGCGCTTTGCGAGGATGAGCACCTTGTCGGTGATGTCGATGCCCAGATAGTTATTCTCGGGGTGGGCAGAGGCCAGCTGGGAGATGAAGCCGCCCTTGCCGCAGCCCAGCTCCAGCACGAAAGGCTGCTCCGGGCGGGCATACTGGCTGTGCCACTTGCCGCCCCAGATAAGGGGCTCGTGGACGTGGAAATCAGCGGCCATCAGTTCGTCGTGGGCGTAGGGCTTGAAACGCATTCTCATAAGATAGTATTCTCCTTGTGACGTGAAAAGTTTGTACTTACAGATTTTTCTTCAAAAATTCCTCCACCTGCTCCGGCGTGGCGGCGCAGCTGCCCTGGCAGATACCGGGCTTGCCGCCGCCGCGTCCGTTCAGGGCGGCGTTGAGGGCTTTGGTCAGGGCGCGGACGTCGCCGCCGGCCTGCGCGATGCAGTAGCCAGTACCCTTCTCGCTGGGCGTCAGAGCGGCGCAGAGACCGGTGGTGGCCTCGCTCAACCGTGCGGCCAGACGGTGCAGGCCGTCCGGGTCGAGGCCGGGAACGGTGCGGATGGCCGTTTCGTCGGGGCCAAGCTGTGCGGCCAGTGCATCGAAGAGCTGACTGCACAGGCCGAAGTGGACGAATTTCAGGGCCGTGTACTCGTCGTACACCCGGTGGACCGCCACGGCGGTCTGGTCGGCCTTGGCCGAGAGCAGTGCGCCGATGTCGGCCTGACGGCTCCGCATGGCCTGCGCTTCCCGCAGGGCGCGTCCGCCGCAGACGACGCTGAGCCGGACACCGCCCTTGTAGTTCTCAGAGGTGAGGATCTTGATCTGTCCCACCTGTCCGGTGGCGGCGGTGTGGGTGCCGCAGCAGGCGCAGACGTCCGCGCCCGGGATGGTCACGATGCGCACCTGCCCGGCGATCTCTTTTTTGCTGCGGTAGGTCAGCGCCGCCAGCTCTTCGGGGGTGGGGTAGGTGATGAGCACCGGCACATTCTCCCAGATGATGCGGTTGGCGGCAAGCTCTGCCTCCCGCAGGCCCTCGGCGGAGATGGGGACGCTGGTGTCCATCCGCACGGCGTCGGAGCCGATATGGAAGCCCACGTTCTCCGCCCCGAACATCTGGTGCAGGATGCCGGAGAGGATGTGCTCGCCGGTGTGCTGCTGCATCTTGTCGAAGCGCCACTCCCAGTCGATGGTGCCGGTGACGGCGGCACCGGGCTGTGCGGTCTCGGGCAGGGCATCCACCGTGTGCCAGATGATGCCGTTCGTCTCGTGGACGTCGGTGACATGGAGCACCGTGCCGTCGGCGAGGGTCAGCGTGCCTCTGTCGGCGGGCTGACCGCCCCCTTCGGGGTAGAACACCGTGCCGTCCAGCGCGATGCGCCCGCCGCCCGTCTTTGCGTCCGCCTCTGCAGCCAGGATGACCCCGGCGGCAGTCTTGCGGAATGCGTCGTTCTCAAAATATTTTTCCGTGCGCTGCATGGCACGATACCTCCTGTAATAAAAACGATATTATCCCACTATAAAACTAAGTATACCACGTTTTTTGCCTGTGGAAAATAGTCTTCGCTTATGTTATGATAGGAAACAGCATAAACCCAAACGGAATATAAAGCGAGGAAGGTATCATCATGCGTGAAAGTGGAATCCTGATGCCGGTGTCCAGCCTGCCCGGCCCCTATGGTATTGGCTGCTTTGGCGCCGAAGCGCTCAAGTTCGTGGATTTTCTGGCCGCTGCGGGCCAGAAAATCTGGCAGCTGCTGCCCCTCAGCCCCACCGGCTACGGCGACAGCCCCTACCAGAGCTGCTCTGCCTTTGCGGGCAACCCCTACTTCATCGACCTCGACGCTCTCAAGGCCGACGGCCTGCTGACCGCCGCCCAGCTCAAGGCGGAAAAGTGGGGCGATGACCCGCTTTCGGTGGACTACGGCACTCTCTACACCAGCCGCTATAAAGTGCTGCGCACCGCCTACGCCGCATGGCGCGAGAAGTACGCCGGTCTCCACGGCTGCGCCCACTACTACCCCGACGACTACTACGCTTTCGCCCTTGCCAACGACAGCTGGCTGAATGATTACGCCCTCTACATGGCCCTCAAGACCGCCAACGGCATGAAGAGCTGGACTGAGTGGCCCCGGGACTACCGCCTGCGGGATGCCGCCGCGCTGGAAAAGTTCGCAGCAGAGCAGGAAGAGGAGATCGGCTTCTGGAAGTTCCTGCAGTACGAGTTTGCCACTCAGTGGAAAAAGGTCAAGGACTACGCCAACGCCAAGGGCGTGAAAATTCTCGGCGACATCCCTATCTACGTCTCTGCCGACTCGGTGGATGCATGGGTGGGCGGCGAGCTTTTCGAGCTGGACGCGCAGGGAGGCTTTGCCCGCGTGGCCGGCTGTCCGCCGGATTACTTCTCCGCAGACGGCCAGCTCTGGGGAAACCCACTGTATAACTGGCCGTATCATAAACAGACGGGATACGCCTGGTGGATCCGGCGTGTCCGCCACGCCCTCGGCATCTACGACCTGCTCCGCATCGACCACTTCCGCGGCTTCGACACCTACTGGGCCATCCCGGCGGGCAGCTCTACCGCCTGCACCGGCAAGTGGGAGATCGGCCCCCGGATGGACTTGTTCCACGCACTGGAAGCTGCCCTCGGTAAGCTGCCCATCATCGCGGAAGATCTGGGCGAGCTGTTCCCCAGCGTCCGCGAGCTGCTGGCCGACAGCACCTTCCCGGGCATGAAAGTTTTGCAGTTCGCTTTCGGCGGCGGCGACAACGAGTATCTGCCCCACAACCACGTCAAGAACAGCGTGGTCTACCCGGGTACCCACGACAACACCACCCTCACCGACTGGTGGGAGAACGCCGCCACCGGGAAGGAGAAGGCCAGCGCCGCCGCTTATCTCCACCTGACCCCCTGCAAGCCCACCGCGAAGGAAGTGGCCGCCGTCAAGCCGGACGCCGCCCGCATCGCGCTGCTGCGTGCGGCCCTCGGCTCTGTGGCTGACCGGGCCATCATCCCCATGTCCGACTGGCTGGGTCTGGGCGCAGAAGCCCATCTGAACACCCCCGGCAAGCTGGGCGACAACTGGACCTGGCGCGCCGCGGAGGGCTTCGACGCAGAGCCTCTGGCCAGCCGCATCCAGGCCGAGTGCGAGGTCTACTGCCGCGCCGAGGAGCCGGTCGAAAAAGAGGCAAAAACCTCAATTTGACGGAAATGTAAAAAATCTTTTTGAAAATTGTGCGTTTTGCTGGTAAGCGTCCCGCCGTCGTGGTATAATCGCATGAGAGGCAGTCAGGGATAAGAACCTGTTTTCACAGCGATACACTGGCCATGAAAACAGGTTCGACTGTGAAAAGGCAGAGCACCGGGAAGGAAGACCCGGTGTATAAAATGGGGAAAAACGCATGAAAAATGAATGGACTGAGCAGGACTTGCGGCGATTCGTCGAAAGTTCGCGGCCTGTGTTTCAGGATGTGAGCCTGACACAGGTGGACGAGGACGCCGACCGCTGCTGGCAGGACGACGGCCTGATGGTGGACTACGAGCTGCGCGGCGGCCAGGTGGACTGTGTGCTGCGCCGCTGTGTCGTGGCCGACGGCAAGGTGTGGCAGCTGCAGATGACGGCCCCTCTGGCAGGCAATGACCTGCCCGAAGACCGGATGACCCCGCGGGAGCGGGAGATGTGCCGCGACGACATGAACCACGACTTTGTGACGGGGGTGTTCAACCGCCGCTACTACGAGACGGAATTCTGCACGAAACTCGATGAGTGGACCGACTGCCACCGCTGCGCGGCGCTGGCGCTGGTGTCCATCGACGGCGCAGAGAAGCTTTCCGCGCGGGAGAGCGACGCCGTCATGGGCCAGCTGGTCTGCTTTGTGGCAAACCAGTGGAAAAAACACTTTGACCAGCCTGCTGAGCGGGTGGTCTGCCGCCTGAGCGATACCCTGTTCGCCATCGGCTGCGCCGACCGCACCCGCCGTGAGCTGGAAGAGGAGCTGAAAGCCATCTACGCCGAGATGCCCAAGGAGTGTGTGGCCTCGGTGGGCCTGATGCGCCGGGTGCCGTTCACCCAGTCCATCGGCGTGGCTGGCACCCGCGAGGTGCGCTGCAAGAACTGGGACGCCCTCTATGACCTGTGCGAGAAGCGGCTGGCCGCTGCACAGACCGCAGGCGGCGACCGCATCTACGACGGCGAATAATGCATAAGAGTCCCCCTTTTGAGAGAAACTACCCTCAAAAGGGGGATTTTTGTATGGAAAACCAGAAAAACGACAATCTCAATATGCTGGAAGCCATCGTGCAGAATACCGAGATGGGGAAGAACACCCTCGATCAGCTCGTGCCGATGGCGGAGGATGAGCAGTTCAAGGCGGAGCTTCTGCGCCAGCGCAATATTTACCGCCAGCTCAATCAGGAGGCCCAAGCCGCCATCGACGCCTGCGGCGGCTCGGCCCAAGGCCAGAGCGCTATGGCGAAGCTCAACACCAAGGTGAGCATTGGCATGAAGACCATCACCGACAGATCCACCCGCAACCTCGCTGAGATGCTTACACAGGGCAGCGGCATGGGCGTCGTGGACTGCATCAAATCCCAGAAGGACTACCCCGACGCCGCGCCGGGGTCGAAGAGGCTGATGCAGAAGCTGCAGGATTTTGAGGAGGATAACAGGCTGAAGCTGGAGCAGTACCTGTAACGGAGCTAAGTTCTCTTTTGCGCGCCAAAAGAGAACCAGAAAAGCGCCGCTTTTCCGAGGCGCGGGCACGGGAAAGGGGCTGCTCGCCCCTTTCAGACCCCGAAGGGGAAGTCGAAACGGAAAAAA
>ENA-OWPF01002956-OWPF01002956.1-human-gut-metagenome-genome-assembly--contig:-NODE-2956-length-11038-cov-3.832195_pt1 | contig 11038 bp, 6 predicted proteins | sample MGYA00248261_ERZ651840 | MGnify/ENA primary metagenome ERZ651840 (study PRJEB26924, sample SAMEA4378268) | human gut metagenome | biome: human gut; feature: human-associated habitat; material: faeces... | reverse complement strand
ATAGTTGTCTTTTTAAAAATGTTTTTGATAAATATTTATCTGATTAAGATAAACTAAATTATCATTGTGTAAAAGACGGTGTGTCAGAAGTAAATTGATTAGCCTTATATGGCGTGATTTTTTTTACTAGCACACCTCTTTTTATTTTATTGATGTATAATTAAAAATGTGGCTATGGTAGAAAGTGATTATAACTATTATACTCCCTACGAGGGAAATATTATTTGCATGAATGGAGTAACTGGTACAGTATTTACTGTGACGAAGAATGAATATGATTTGATGAAAAAAATTATGCAAAATGCAGATTTGCAGGGAATATACTCTGAGTTAACTCATAAACTGATAAAAACTCGTTTCCTGACTACCAATATGGATGACGAAAAAGAATATTTGAAAGCATTGAATAAACAAGTGAACAATGATGGCACATGGCACCTAACGCTTAATCCTACACAAAATTGTAATTTTAGATGTTGGTATTGTTATGAATCCCATATTGCTGACAGCTATATGAATGACGAAACAAAAAATGCTGTCCTTAAACTCGTAAGCAAAAAATTAAGCGATCCCAAAGTCGAAGTCATGGATTTATCCTTCTTTGGAGGAGAGCCTTTACTCAGGGCTCAAAAAATCGCATTGCCTTTGATATATAAAATAAAAGAAATTTGCGATTTGCACAACAAAAAGTTCAGAGTTCATTTTACCTCAAATGCAGTTTTACTCAATACTTCGATAATCGAAGCATTATCGGCAGTTACCCAGGGCATTTCTTTTCAGATTCCATTTGACGGAGGCAAAATAAAACATAACGAGGTGAAAAAAACGCGCAATGCACAAGGAACGTATGACAAAATACTGACCAACGTATTGAATGCGCTGAAAAAAGGATTTAAAATCAATATCCGTTGTAATTACAATTTAACCAATATCGATTCTTTTGAAGAACTGATTCTTGATATAGACAGACTGGCTTCTGACTACAAAAAACAAATTACGGTTTCTTTACAAAAGATATGGCAAACCTCCTATTCGGAAACACTGAGAGACAAAACAGAACGTATAAAACAGCTCATAAAGGAAAAAGAATTTCATTGTAACCTGATAGGAAAAGGTACAATTTCTACTTACTGTTATGCTGATTATGACAATACTGTTGTCGTAAATTACAATGGCGACATTTTTAAATGTACGGCAAGAGACTTTAAAAGTGAGTTAAGGGATGGCGTTTTAACAGCAAACGGCACCATTTGTTTTACTGATAATTACAAAAAACGTATCAATAGCAGATTTAATGCCGATTGTAAAAACTGCCCCATACTTCCTATTTGTACGATATGTTCTCAAAAGAAAATCGAATCCAGGCATATATCCGGATGCCCGTTAAATATTCCTTTGGAAGATAAAAAACAGCAAATTCAATCCCGTTTAAAAGCTTTGTGCAGTGAATACAGCTGATCCGGTCTGAAGTAAGTTGGTTTGTAAATAATCTATTTATGGCTGAATTTCCTTTCTACAAACAGCATGATGCCATGCAGTGCGGCATAACTTGTCTACGAATGGTCTGTAAATATTTTGGTAAGGAATTTTCTTCTGACAGACTTTCCGGGATTTGTTTTGCAACCAATGAGGGCGTATCTATTCTCGGTATTAGTGAAGCTGCGGAAAAGATAGGCCTTCATACGCTTTGTGGAAAATTTAAGGTCGAACAACTTACAGAAATTTCTCTTCCATGCATCTTACACTGGAATCAAAACCATTTCGTCGTACTATACAAAATAAAAAAGAAAAAATGGTTCTATATTGCCGATCCCGCTCAGGGGTTAATAAAATATTCGCTCAAAGAATTTTGCTCGCATTGGCTTAGTACCAAACTATCCGGCGAAGAAATAGGTATCGCTATACTTATGCAAACAACCCCTGTCTTTTATGAATATAAAAATGAAGACAGGACGAAAAAACGTTCATTTAAATTCCTTTTTGGATATATTGAACAATATCGTAAATATTTCGGACAAATTATCCTCGGCTTATTGATCGGGAGTCTTTTACAGTTAGCCTTCCCTTTTCTGACTCAAGCAATTGTAGATGTCGGCATTATTCATCAAAATATCAGCTTCATTTATCTTATACTTCTTGCACAATTAATGTTAATCTTCAGCAGAACATTTGTGGACTTCATCCGTCGATGGATTCTTTTGCATATCAGTATGAGAATCAATATATCACTCGTCTCAGATTTTTTTATTAAATTACTCAAACTTCCGATGTCCTTTTTCGACACGAAACTGATGGGTGATCTTATGCAGCGTATGAATGATCATAACCGAGTGGAGAAATTCCTTACAAATCAGATATTAAATGTGATGTTTTCCTTACTCGGTTTTATCATTTTCGGCATTGTCTTACTTTGTTACAACAAAGTTATTTTTTTAGTTTTTCTTGCAGGAAGTATTATTTACGGATTGTGGATCGCAGCTTTTCTGAAAAAAAGGAAACGACTCGATTATTTATTCTTCGAAAAACAAGCAACGAATAATAACAGAACCTATGAATTTATCACCTCCATGCAGGAAATCAAATTACAAGATTGCGAACAACGACGCCGTTGGGAATGGGAAGATGTACAGGCTGAACTTTTTCAGGTCAACATGAAGTTAATAAAACTCCAACAAACACAGGAAGCCGGCAGTATCTTTATTAATGAAATCAAAAATATAGTCATTACCGTACTTGCGGCAACAGCTGTTATTAAAGGGCAAATGACATTAGGTATGATGTTAGCTGTTCAATATATCATAGGCCAACTGAATTCACCCGTCGAGCAATTAATGCAATTTTTATATTCCATTCAGGATGTAAAAATCAGCCTGGAAAGAATCAATGAAATTCATCAAATGGAAAATGAGGATACAAATGCAAATCATATACAGCATTTTAATAATACCGACCAGAATCTCTATTTCCACAAAGTTGATTTTAAGTATGATCCACACAAATCGAAAAAAATACTCGACAATATCCACGTTTCCATCCCGAAAGGAAAAGTCACGGCCATAGTCGGAACCAGCGGAAGCGGAAAAACAACAATGATTAAATTATTACTCGGTTATTATAAAGTTCAAAAAGGTTGTATTACGATCGGACAAACCAACATCAATGAATGTAACCTGAAATCATGGAGACGAAAATGCGGAGTGGTAATGCAAGACGGAATTATTTTTTCTGAGTCTATTGCAAGAAATATTGCAGTGGATGATTCTGACATAGATAAAGAAAAATTATTAAAAGCCGCTGAAATAGCAAATATCAAGGACTATGTCATGAACCTGCCGTTGAAATTTAATACGGTCATCGGACGCGACGGTATCGGACTTAGTCAGGGCCAGAAACAAAGAATTCTTATTGCAAGAGCCGTCTATAAAAATCCGGAATATATATTTCTGGATGAAGCTACAAATGCATTGGATGCAAATAATGAAAAGGTAATTGTTGAAAATCTGAATGAATTTTACAAAGGTAAAACCGTAATAGTTGTAGCTCACAGACTCAGTACAGTCAAAAATGCCGATCAAATTATCGTAATCGATAATGGCAAAATCGTAGAAACAGGTAATCATATTTCTCTTATCCAAAATAAAGGTGCGTATTATAATCTCGTTAAAAACCAATTGGAATTAGGAAACTAAGCAAAGGAAATTAAAACATGGAAGAACATGATAATATAGGACTCAGAAGCGAGAAAGTAAGGAATGTCATTAGTAAGATTCCCCCTTTTATCATCCGGAGTGGAATAACCGTAATAACAATTCTGATATGCGGAATAATGGCTGTTGCCTGGTTTGTTCCTTATCCTGAAAGTGTAAATGTCAAAGCGGAAAATTTTATAAAAAAATCCGATACAACATGGGAATCCACTCTTTATATTCCTTACAGATATATAAGCCTGATAAAAAATGATATGCCCGTTCAAATAGAAATCGAAGGCTATAATGCAAGAGAATATGGCTATCTAAAAGGAAAAGTACAACTCATTGATAAAAAACCCATCAAAAAAAACGGAGAAAATTTCTTTATTTCAAAAATCACCTTTCACAACGATAAAGTAACTTTATACGAACATTTAAATGGACAAGCTTTCATCCTTATAAAAAACGACAATCTTTTAAAACGAATCATCATCAGGTAACTTAGAAAGCTTCACCTTTGGCCGGAAACAAATAAAACGAGGGTGTCAAACAAATGACGCCCTCGTTCAGACATAACAAAGTCCTGTATTTTATTTCAAACCGCTTCTTTCAAGCAAAGCATCTACCGTCGGCTTTTGACCGCGGAAACGTACATAAAGCGTCATAGGATGCTCAGATCCCCCTTTCTCCAGAATGTTCTTACGGAATGCTTCCGCCGTTGCGGCATCGAAAATACCGTTTTTCTTAAATACCGAAAAAGCATCTGCATCCAATACCTCAGCCCATTTATAACTATAATATCCGGCAGCATATCCACCTCCGAAAATATGCCCGAAAGCCGTTGAAAAACAAGTTCCTTCCACATCCGGGAAAATTTCTGTCGGCTGCATGGCCTTTCTCTCGAAATCCACGATAGAATCAGTTACAGGGGCCGTAATTGTATGCCATGCCATATCTACCATACCGAAGCTCAATTGCCGGTCACTCAAATATCCGCTCAGGAAATTGGCTGATTTGCGGATCTTTTCAATGTATTCCTGCGGAATTTTTTCACCCGTCTCATAATGTACCGCCCATTTATCCAACCATTCTTTTTCCAAAGCCCAGTTTTCCATAATTTGAGAAGGAAGTTCCACAAAATCCCGGTAAACATTGGTTCCGCCGGTTCCGTTATAGGTATTGCGGGACAACATACCATGCAAAGAATGTCCGAACTCATGCAATAAAGTCGTTACCTCGTCAAAAGTCAGCAATGAAGGTTTAGTCGCCGTAGGTTTACTGAAATTCATAACCAGCGAAACCTGTGGACGTACATCCTTTCCATCCCGGACGTGCTGTGACAAAAATTCCGTCATCCATGCCCCGCCACTTTTGCTGGCACGAGGGAAAAAATCAGTATACAGTACAGATAAAAACGAACCGTCACGATCATACACTTCAAAAGTCTGCACATCTTCATGATATTTAGGAATATTATTTACCTCCTTAAATGTCAGGCCGTAAAGCGTATTTGCCAAATCGAAAACGCCTCTCTGAACATTCTCCAGTTTAAAATACGGCTTTAACATCTCGTCATCGAGCGCATATTTCTCCTGTTTCAATTTATTGGAATAATAAGCCCAATCCCAACGTTGTAATTTCCCGGTAAAACCGTTTTTACGGGCAAATTCCTCCACCTCTTTCTTCTCTTTCAAAGCCTGGGAATGAGAAGCCTCTAAAAGTTGCTGTAAAAATGTATTTACTTCAGCAGGAGAAGAAGCCATCCGGTTAGTCAAAGCATAATCGGCATAGGTCGGATACCCCATAATCTTCGCTTTTTCAAGTTGTAAAGCGGTAATCTGACGGATAATCTCTCCATTGTTACGATCATTGGCCCGGTTACAACGGGAATTATAAGCCCGGTACATTTTTTCCCGCAAATCCCGGTTATCGGCATATTTGAGGAAAGGACCGTAACTGGGAGCATGCAAGGTAAACAGCCAACCTTCTTTTCCCTTTTCCTTGGCTGCGGCAACAGCAGCTTCCTTTACACTTTCAGGCAACCCGGCCAGATCTTTTTCGTCCGTTACCAGTAACTCAAAATCATTGGTCTCGGCCAAAAGATTTTCTTCAAATTTCAGTCCCAAACCGGAAAGTTCCATTGAAATCGCTTTAAAACGCTCTTTGGCTTCTCCTTCCAGATTAGCGCCTCCGTTGATGAATGACTTCCAGGTATCCTCCAGCAAAGTCGTCTGTTCCGGATTCAGATTTAAATTTGCTTTATTCTCATAAACCTGTTTCACCCGTTCGAAAAGTTGCGGATTCATATAAATACTATTGCTGAATTCCGTCAGCTTAGGTGAAACTTCCTGGGCTATCTTTTGCATCTCATCATTTGTATTGGCAGAATTGAGATTGAAAAAAATAGCAGAAACCCTTCCCAATTTTTCTCCTGCGGCATCCAGAGCCACAATTGTATTTTGAAAATCAGGAGCTTCCGCAGAAGACGCTATTTGTTCTATTTCCTTTTTTGCCGCCTCAATCGATACGTCGAAAGCCGGAATATAATCACCCGTCTTAATCAAATCAAAAGGAGGCGTATGATGAGGAGTAGTAAAATCCTTCAACAACGGATTCGTCTCCTTTTGTGTACAAGACATACTTATCAATAGTAGTGCTGCCATATAAAAATTTTTTCGCATAATAATAATATAACGTTATAAATATATTTTAGTTTATCTCATTCAGCCGCGAATTTAACATTTAAAAGTCAATTACTGAAATTCGTTCAAATCAAATATAAAATTCTTCCGTTTAAGTGCATAATTATTTCCGCTATTTGCATAATTATAAGATGTAATTATAAGGTTATTAATGAATTATAATCTACTTTTGTCTAAACGATTTACAGTAGTAATTCAAAATAAATTTATGAAAGATATTATAGAAGTAAATGTCAAATCGGAAATCGGGAAATTAAACGGTGTGATCATTCATACGCCCGGTGAAGAAGTTGAGAACATGACTCCGGAAAATGCCGAAAGAGCGCTTTACAGCGATATTATCAATCTTTCGATTGCCCGGGATGAATACAAGCAAATCAAAGGTGTTTTATCGAAACTGACCCGTACTTTCGAGGTAAAAGACCTTTTATGCAATATACTGAAAGATGAAAAAATCAAAGCGGAAGTACTGGAGCGCATCGAAAAAATAGAGCCTTTCATCGGAGAACAAGCCCCCAAAGGCAGTCTGAAAGAACAATTGATGGAAGAAAATGCAGAAAGCCTCTCCCGTCTGCTCATCGAAGGCGTGGAAATGGTAAAGGATAATCTGACCAAATATTTAAGCAAAGATTGGTTTGCATTACGTCCGATGCATAATTTACTCTTTACCCGGGATGCTTCCATGAGTGTCAACAACGAGGTATTGATCGGCCGTATGGCCAACGCTATCCGGGACCGGGAATCGGTAATCATGCGTTCAATATTTGATTTCACCCCGGAATTTAAAACATCGACATTGACCATTCCTCCTATTCCCGGATCGGCAAATCGTATCCGGACTGTAGAAGGCGGCGACGTTTTGGTAGCCCGGGAAGATATCCTGATCATCGGCAACGGAGCCCGTACCAGTACACAGGCTATCGATCTGCTGATGTACGAATTCATCAAACGGAAGACCGAAAAAATACAGCACATCATTGTACAGCAATTACCGCATACGCCGGAATCCTTTATTCACCTGGATATGGTTTTCACCCTTCTGGATCGCGATAAATGTATGGTATTCGAACCCTTGATTATGAATCCGGGAAATTACCAGACCGTACATATAAAAATACAAAACGGAAAGTTGCTGGGTATACGTACAGAGAAGAATCTTCTCAGTGCCTTGAAAAAACTCGGTATGGACCTGGAACCTGTATTCTGCGGCGGTACCGACGAATGGAATCAGGAAAGAGAACAATGGCACAGCGGTGCTAATTTCTTCTGTGTCGGACCGGGACAAGTCCTGGGATATGCCCGTAACAACTATACCATGGAAGCCATGAACACAGCCGGTTTCGAAATTATCAAGGCCAATGACGTAATCGACGGACACGTCGATCTCGGACACTATCCCAGATATGTCATTACCATCGATGGCTCGGAACTGCCGCGCGGCGGAGGCGGCGCACGTTGTATGACCATGCCGGTAAACCGCACCGACATCGACTGGTAAAATATCCACAATACATCCCAGCGTGCCTTTCATTAAAAATACATGAAGGGCACGTTTTCGTATGTAATTTCGTTATTTTTGCACAATGAAAAAAATAAAATATTACATCAGCAGTTTCCGGCTAAGAACCTTACCGCTGTCAATCTCCGGTATTATTCTCGGTTCCCTTTTGGCAAAATCGGACGGTTATTTCAATCCAACGGTATTCTGCCTGGCCATCCTGACAACACTGTGCCTCCAGATCCTGAGTAACCTGGCCAACGAACTGGGAGATATGCAAAAAGGTACGGACAATGCCGATCGTCTGGGACCTGTCAGGGCCTTACAATCCGGAATTCTCACCACCAAAGATTTTAAACGGTTGATTATTATCTTTATTTTACTTGCAATACTAAGCGGAACCGTCCTTATTCTTACGGCTTTCCATTCATTACTCAGCTACAAAAGTATTCTTATGCTATTCATCGGCGGTGCAGCCGCCATAGCTGCCGTAAAATATACAATCGGTAAAAATCCGTATGGCTACCGGGGATTGGGGGATATATTCGTCTTTCTGTTTTTCGGATGGGTCAGCACATTGGGAGCCTATTACCTGATGACCCATCAATTGAATCCGGATATATTACTTCCGGCAACCTCCATCGGGTTCCTGACGACAGGTGTTTTAAATATCAACAACACCCGTGACATCGAAAATGATGCACAGTGCGGTAAACGAACGATACCGGTGCTTATCGGAGAAAAAAAAGCCAAAACTTACCATATGATTCTCATTGCCGGCGGAATTCTGTGTATGGTCATTTACACCTTGACGACTTATACTCATTTACTAAACTGGGGGTATCTTATTGTCGTCCCGCTCTTCATCATCCACCTGCTAAAAATGCATCGTTACTCCGGTAAGCAACTCGATCCTCAACTCAAATTTCTTTCGGTAAGTACCTTACTGTGGGCCCTGGCAACCGGTTTTACTTCGCTTTACTGACCCAGAAAACTGAAGCATCAATTCTGAGGGTCGACATCACAGTACACCCGGAGCCCGGTAAATCCTTTGTCCGACTGCAAAGCCGATAATTCTTCCTTAAGAAAAGATTTTATTCTGGAAAGAGAGACCTTATATTCGATCTTAATCAATAATTGTACCCGGTGCATTTCACCGATCTTACTAACTTCCGGCACGGCAGGCCCCCATACACGACGCCCCAACTCCACCCGTAGACGGCCCACCAGTAGATTCACCGCATTTCTCACCACCACCACCTCCTTATGTCTCAACTCCACCTGAATCAACCGGCAAAAAGGAGGATAAACAAACTGTTCCCGTTCGGCGGCAATCTCCGTATAAAATACATCGTAATCACCGTTCATCACCATTCGGTACACCCGGTTATCGGGATCGGCAGTCTGAACAATGACTTTTCCCTGCTCCCCTTTTCTTCCGCTACGTCCCCCCACTTGCATCAACATACAATACGCCCTTTCCTCTGAACGGAAATCCGGGAAATTAACCATACTGTCCGCATCGATGACACCCACCAATTTAACATTAGCAAAATCCAATCCCTTAGAAACCATTTGAGTTCCGACAAGTATATTCGTCTTACCCTCCTCAAAATCATGAATAACCCGGTGATACTTTGCTTTACTGCTCATGACTTCCAAATCCATACGGGCAATTCTGGCATCCGGAAACAGTGCAGCCACTTCTTCCTCCACCCGCTCCGTACCGGGCGTCTTTTGACGGTAATGGCCTTTTCCGCATTCCGTACAAAGTGATACGTTCCTCTTTATACTTCCGCAATACCGGCAACTTAACAAGTCGCGTTGTTTATAATAAGTCATACTGACATCACAATGACTGCATTTCAATATAGAACCACAACAATCACATTGCAAATATGTCGAATACCCCCGACGATTCTGAAAAAGGATAATCTGATTTCCTTCATTCAACGTCCGTTGCATTTCCTGAATCAAAACCGGTGAAAATACTCCTTTCATCAGTTTTTTACGACGATACTCTGCCAGATCGGCCAACAAAAGTTCCGGCATCCGGATATCCCCGTACCGGGAAGTCAATTGTACATAGCCGTATTTACCGGTTTTCGTATTATAATAACTTTCAAAAGAAGGTGTCGCCGATCCCAGCAACACTTTCGCTCCACACAAATTGGCCAGCATAATGGCTGCATCCCGTCCGTGATAGCGTGGAGCCGGTTCTTTTTGCTTATAGGAAGGATCATGTTCTTCGTCCACAATCACCAGTCCCAATTTCTGAAAAGGTAAAAACAACGAAGACCGAACCCCTAAAATCACCGGATAAGGGTTCGGACCGGATTGCTTTTTCCACAATTCAGCCCTTATATTATCCGGCATTCCGGAATGATAAATTCCGATAGTATCCCCGAAAACCCGTCTTAAACGTCGTATAATCTGAACCGTCAAAGCTATTTCCGGTAACATGTACAACACCTGCTTACCCCGGGATATATATTCCCGGATCAGATGAATATATACCTCTGTTTTTCCGGACGAAGTAACCCCCCGTAATAAAACACAATCTTTGGACGTAAAATAATCTCTGATCTGCTTTATAGCGGACTCCTGTTGCAATGAAAGCGGATTTGCCTGCTGTTCCCCGGCTTTATCTTCCCCCAAACGACTCACTTTTCGCTCTTCGATTTTCAGGATATTCTTTTCACAAAGTGATTTCAGAATTGCAGCAGAACCACCCGACTGCTTCAAAAAATGCTGTTTTTCCATTTGTTCTTTCCCTGCTTCTATCCACCGGCACAACATTTTATACTGCCCCGAAGCCCGCCTCAAAGCATCGAGAATACCGGAAAGTTCCTCTTCCGTATAAGGACGCGCCCAAAGTATCCATTTTTCGGTCTTTTCCCGGAAAATCTCGTCTATTGTTTCTTTGATTTGTATATATCCTTTATCCAGCAAGGATTTGACAAGCCCCATCCCGTTTTTGATACCGAGATATTTCTCTATTTCCCGCATAGCGACATATTGCCCCGGTCGTAAAAAACGCAACAATGCCTGTCCATTATCAGTCAGATCATCGAAATCAATCTCCGTATCCCCCAATGTAACCGCCGTAAAACTTTCCAAACGGAACACAACCGGTAAAGCAGCCCGAA
>ENA-OWPF01002955-OWPF01002955.1-human-gut-metagenome-genome-assembly--contig:-NODE-2955-length-11039-cov-13.515932_pt1 | contig 11039 bp, 9 predicted proteins | sample MGYA00248261_ERZ651840 | MGnify/ENA primary metagenome ERZ651840 (study PRJEB26924, sample SAMEA4378268) | human gut metagenome | biome: human gut; feature: human-associated habitat; material: faeces... | reverse complement strand
GAGTAATTTTATCTTACATCAGTTTGGAGGTTTACACAAACTTTAGGATACTCCCAAAGAATAACTCTTTTAGCACCCATTTTCTCAGTGATAACATTTGCAATTGACTCAGCACATCCTGATGCAGCCATAAGTTCACCAAATACGGCACCGATCACAAGTACAAATACATTGTTCTGAATGAATCCGACATAGCCTGTTGCGTATAATGTGAGTGAATCCCACCAGTTCATCCAGCTTGTTAAAATAATGATAAATGATACAAGGATTGTAGATGTAAATACATCAAGCCCTTTCCATATTGCGATTACAAAGATTACCGCTGCTGCAAGTAATCCTATTACAGATATTGCTGTTGACATTTTTTCTATTCCTCTCCAACGATTTTGATTTTTCCAAGTGGCTTACGATATGGATTTTTTCCATCGAAAAACTGCTTGTCTAAGAAATCTATACATTTTTCTATATTGGCATCTGCCTTTATTACCTGAGAACCATGTGGTTCATTATCAAAAAGCTCAAGCTCTACGCGATCCTCTCCACATACTGCTTTAACTTTTTCATACATATAAGAAGACTGGTGATAATCTATAACAAGATCATTTGTACCGTGCTGAAGCAGCATTGGTGGACAGTCCTCTTTGACATGACTTATAGGGCTTACTTTTGCAGTGCGTTCAGGATATAAAAGCGGATTGTATCCTAAAAGAGCTGTAAACATTGAGTCGTTGCCCTTTCCATCATTTGGCATCATGCCTTTTCCTGCACCTGTTTTGTTTCTGATATCTGCAATATCAGTTCCAAACTGCTCTGCAGAGCAAAGCTCACTTATTGTGTACCATGCGATTGCACAGTTTACTTTTGATGAAGCTTTTACTCCAACGCTTAAATCATCCATATCCTCTTCATCGCCTGTTACTGCAAGAAGCTGTGTAACAGTTCCTCCTGCCGAGTTGCCCCATACTGCGAATCTGTCAGGATCGAGATTTAACTCTTTTGCATTTGCACGTAAATAGCGAATTGCAGCTTTTCCATCGATAAGCTGTGCCGGCCATTTTTCTTCGTGGTAGAGTCTGTACTCTACTGTTGCAACTGCGTATCCCTGTGTTATAGGCAGACACATTGATTTGATATAATGTGTTCTCTTGTGCCCCGCCGCAAAAGCACCACCATGGAATACGATTACCAGTGGATATGGACCTTCTCCGTCTTCCGGATAGAAGATGTCCAGTATCTGATTTTCTGATTCGTCTGCATATTTAAGATCAAGAGCTGTTTTGTGAAACTGTGTTATGTCCATCTCAGGCTCTGATGCAAGATATGCTTCTCTGTTGCTAATTACTGCCATATTTATTCTCCTTCGTTTATTCTTTATCCACTTAACGTCATAAAGTGCTTTATTCATTAAAAAAGCCCATTGCACTTTTTACATGCAACAGGCTTTTACATAATGTATAATCAATTACATGCTCTTATGAAGTAATCCAAGTACTGTAGACAGATCCTCTACTCCCATCTGTCCCGGTGCAGATGCTTTCTTTGCTGCTCCGAATGTCATGGAAGATCCAAATACTTCTCCGCAGAGACGGCTGATAACGCCTGTTCCTGCCATAGACATTGTGATGACCGGTCTGTCTGCGTAGTCTGTCACCATTTCCTCTGTCGCTGCAAGAAGAGTTAAGACATCTCTCTTGTTCTGTGGCATAACAGCGATTTTTGGAATGTCTGCGCCCATATCCTGCATTTTGCGAAGACGATAAATGATGTCAGACTTTGCCGGAGTTTTGTGGAAATCATGGTTAGATGCAACTACCTTTACACCTGCTGCATGAACGCCGTCGATGATTTTTTTCACGATCTCGTCACCTGTGAAAATTTCCACATCAACAAAATCAACATATCCGGTCTGTGCTGCTTTGATATTAAGCTCTGCATATGCTTCCGGCTCAATTGCTTTCTCGCCGCCCTCTTTGGAAGTACGGAAAGTCATAAGGATTGGAATATTTCCAAGTGCCTCACGAAGCTCTTTTAAAACCTCTTCTACTTTGTCGAACTCAAAAACATGCTCAAACCAGTCCACGCGCCATTCAACAACATCAACCGGAATGGAATCAAATGTTTTTGCTTCGTCGATAATATCTTTTTTTGTAACACCTACGATAGGTACGATGATCTTAGGTGCGCCTGCACCGATCTCGATATCTCTTACTTTAACTGTATTCATTTTCGTCACCTTTCTTCTTAAATCCTTAGAGTCCGCAGCCTGCGGACTCTGGCTCTTAGTTCTCAGCTTCTGCCTGCTCTACCATTTTTGCATAGCGGATATTTACGAACAATCCAAGAAGTACACCGATTGCAGTAAGGACAATGTTCATAACCATAACCTGTGCTGGCTGCATTTTAGATGCTGCTGTAAGGATTGTGTAGTTGCAAAGTGAGGATGCGATCATAACAAGTGCTGTAACAGTTCCTTTGATTTTCGGGAATAACATATTGCATACAGATGTTGCGATCTGTAACAGTCCGCCTGCTCCTGCCCAGCCGATGATGAATGCTCCGGCGATCATAAGTGCTTCACTCTTGCCTGTTAATACAACGATCAGTGTTACAAGACAGATGACCGGATATACCACGATAAATCTGACATCTTTAATTTTTCTTGTCAAAAGTGCTGTTACAATAAGTGCAAGCATTGTTCCTGCAGAGTAGTATGTCTGCATGATAGATGGATCTGCCCAGCCGACATTCTCTTTTGCAAAGTTCTGTGCACAGTTTAACCATAACTGGAATGTACCTGTACATGTGAATCCAATCAGGATCATTGCCACGGACTCGATAGAGAAATGTGTATGTTTCAGGCTGTCGATCAGTCCCTCTTTCTTTCCGGCTGCCTTCTGGTCTGCATCCGGAAGTGGGAAGATCATTACTAATACTAAAAGTACAATATAAGCAATTCCGCAAATATAGAACAACATATTATAAGAAGTAAGTCCTGCTGCTGTTGTTGCTACTGTCGCGCCAAGTACAAATGGTAAGATCATCTGTGCGATTGCGATGAAGAATTTGATTCCCATAGTTGCAACGCCCGGTGCTTTGTAAATAATCTCGGAAACTGCCGGATAAATACCTGTGTCAAGGAAGGAGTTTGCAATACCACCAACGATTGCACATACATATGCGATCTGGTATCCACCGTTTGTTCCTGCGTTGAATGCAAGTGCAAGTCCGATCAGGTAGATCGCATAAGATCCACTACCGATTGCTGTGGAGATACGACGTCCAAGCTTATCGGAAAGAGGTCCTGCAAATGGAAGGGCGATTAGACGTCCAAGTCCAAGTGCTGCGGAAATTGCTGTAATTGCCATTGCTTCTACGCCCCAGGATGCTGCAAGAGCTTCCTTGATCACTGCCTGTCCTAAAATAGAACATCCGACACCGTGAATGAAATAGTTTAAATAAAGGATCAGAGCGCTAGGTAAATATTTTTTATTCATCTCTTTTCTCCTCGTGATTTTAAAATAAATAGTTTATTCGGTATCCTGTGATTAATCATCGTATCTGATGTTTAATACTTCTTTCATATGCTCGATCGGCATATCTTTTCCTGTCCAGAGTTTGAATGCTGCTGCACCCTGGAATAACATCATTCCAAGTCCGTTCATTGTCTTGCATCCAACTTCTTTTGCCATCTTACGCATGGTTGTCTCAAGTGGAGAGTAAGGTACATCTACAACGATCAGTTCCGGACGGAAGAAGGATTTGTCAGGTACAACGGACATTCCCTCTAAAGGTTTCATGCCAACGCCGGTTCCGTTAACAAAAATATAAGAATCTGCCATCTCTTCTCTTAATTTTTCTTTGTCATCCAGATCGTAAAGAGTTGCTTTGCAGTTTGTTCTCTCGTTGATCTTCTTTACTGTCTCTTCTGCGTTTGCCCAGAATTTGTCATGAATATTGAAAATAGAGATTTCTTTTACACCGTCTAATGCAGCCTGGATCTCGATTGCTGTTGCAGCACCGCCGGCTCCTGCGATTGTCATTTTCTTTCCGATCACATCGATATCGTTGTCTTTTAATGCCTGCATGAATCCGATACCGTCTGTGATGTGTCCTGTTAAAACACCGTTCTCATTTACAATTGTGTTAACTGCTCCGCAAAGCTCTGCTGCCGGAGATAATTTATCAAGATACTGTCCTACAACTGTTTTGTTTGGCATGGAAACGTTTGATCCAACCATCTTTAATGCACGGATACCTTTTACAGCATCTTCCAAAGTGCTGTTGTCAACTTCAAATGCAAGGTATGCGTAGTCAAGTCCTAAGTAAGCGAATGCTTCATTGTGCATTGCCGGTGAACTGGAATGTCTGATTGGGTAAGCCATTAATCCGATAAGTTCTGTGTGTCCTGTAATTCTCTCTGCCATAATTTTTACTCCTTTTCCCTAAAAAAACGATTATGTACGTAGTTGATATTGTTGTGATTTTCTTGTTTCTAACTCGTCTGCCCACTTCGTTAAAAACTTAACAACCTCTGATAAGGATATTATACAATGCTTTTTTTGATACATCCAATGCTTATTTTGTGCTTTTTTAATAGCTTTTATGTATTAATTAAGGTATAATATACACAAAATCAGCACATCTTTTTTGTAACCCATAGATATTTTCTATTAATTCAAGGAGATTTATGCATGACGCTTAATCAATTAGGATATTTTTACCATGCAGCTGTGTTACAACACTTCAATCAGGCTGCAGAAAAAATGAATATTTCCGAGCCAAGTTTAAGCCGTTCCATCGCTGCGTTGGAAGACGAACTTGGTGTGACACTTTTTGAAAAAAGAGGCAGAAACGTGATCCTGACAAAAGCAGGTGAGATTTTTTTAGAACATGCCACGCAGATTTTAGATGATGTGAAACGTGCAGAGAACAAGATGCACCATCTTGCCACCGACGGTGGACATATCGACATTGCCTATGTATCCCCTCTGGCAAGAGAGTATATTCCACGCACTGTCCGGAATTTTCTCTCACTTGAGCAGAACAAGAATATCACCTTCAATTTCAATCAGGATATCACATCCGTGAATATTGAAGGCTTAAAAAAAGGTGCCTATGATCTGATATTTGGCTCCTACTCTGCCAACGAACCAAATATCGAGTTTGTTCCTATTATAAAGCAGGAAATCGTCGCCATCCTCCCGGCCGGTCATCCGCTGAGCCGCAAAGAGGCTTTGCAGGCTGCTGATTTTGCTGACTATCAGGTGCTTGGATACAACCGTCATTCCGGTCTTGGCAAGTACACACGCAGTTTCTTCAAAGAACACGGGATTGCACCAAATTTCATCTGCGAATCCCCGGACGAAAACGGAATTGCCTCCCTTGTGGCACAGGGATTTGGGATTGCACTTGTCGCTGACGTTGACACCATCTACCGCGACGACATCTGTATCCGCCCCCTGATTTCAAGCGAATCTTTCTCCCACACCGTCTACATGGGCTATATGCGCGGCAAATACCAGTTGCCGGCTGTCCAGCGGTTCATCGCCTTCGTAAGAAATGTACAGGCATGATCCGGGCTGATGGCTATATCGGAAACCCGGTTATTTGCACGGAAAGATGTACGTGTTTCTACGCAAGCCGGGGGTTCGGCAGAGGGCATCTGGAATGAAACTTGCTCGAATTGCTAATTTATCAGCATTCCCACTTTGACTTTTCGATCACTTATGTTCATTCAAAAATGGACAGTTCGCACAAGTTGTTCGTCCGGGACACACTTCGACTTCTTAGCTGTGTCGTGCAGGAGTTAATACCCGATAAGCGGCAAAGAAGCAGGCCAAAAGTCAACCACCTTTTTGACTTTTGAGCCTGCAATAAACGATGCTGATTATCGGGTATTTACTCCTGCTAGAAACAGCTAAAGCGAATGTGTCCCGGACGGACAACTTGTGCGAACTGTCCATTGATGAATGTACATAACCTTACAGTCAAAGTGGGAACGCAGATAAATTTACGCAATCCTCACAAAAGTTTCATTCCAGACGCCCTCTGCCGCCCCCCGGCTTGCGCTCAACCTTCTTTTCTTTCCGTGCAAATAACCGGGTTTCCTTTTCTGCATAACGTCCCGGGTTACGCCTGTACATCTCTCACCTGCCCTCGGTCTGCTGACAGACGAATTGGATAAATGACTTTGCCACAGGGGAAAGATAGTGTTTTTTCAGGGTGGCGAGATACACCGACCGCTCGTACACCGGATGACTGATCTCGAGTGTCTTTAGGTTCAGTGACTTTAAGATTGGGATATCCGGCATGACCGCGATCCCGAATCCCTGTGCGACCAGTCCTGCCATACTGGAGTCCTCCTCCATCTCAAAGGCAACCTTCGGGAACTGATTGATCTCCTCAAACATCTGGTCAATGACCGGACGCAACCCGCTTCCTTTTTCAAAATAAATCTGCGGGTACGCAATCGTGTCCCGAAGATCTACGCTGCCATGGATAGCAAGCGGATGGTCTTGCGGCACTGCCACCACAAGCTTCTGATTTCCAATTTTCCGAAATTCGATATCCGGTTCTCCCTCCTGATAGGAAGAAAACACGATGTCATATTTATCTTCTTTTAATCCCGCTAAAATATCTCCGGTCGTTCCCACCGTAAAATGAAAGTCGATATGGTAATCCGGGTAAGCATCCAGAAAGTTCCGCACCATTTTTGGCGTGAAATTGCTTCCCATTGTATAAATATAAGCAAGATGGATGATACCCTCTTTGCTTCCGTTCAGTTCCCTGGTTCTCTGTACCCCCTCCTCAAGCACTTTTAAAGATTCCTCCACATAAGGAAGAAACAACTTCCCATAACGTGTGAGCACAATATTTCTTCCCTTTTTTTCAAAAAGCCTTGTGCCAAGTTCTTCTTCCAGCTGCGCGATCGCGTGGCTTAAAGACGGCTGCGTGATAGAGAGCATCTGTGCGGCTCTCGTGTAATGTTCTTCCTGTGCTAATATCTTAAAATACTGAAGCTGATTTAAATTCATTGTATGCCTCCATTATTACCACTTTTCTATTTTACCGGATCAAATGCATCTGCTCGATGACCCAGCTTTCCTCTTCCATATGATATTCACTGCCACAATAAGGACATTTTTTCTGCCGTACCGCGTCAAAGCTGCCGCCACAACCCGGACAGGAAACGGATGTGATGGAAAATCCAGGTGCTTCCTGTTTTTCCACATTTCTGCGGAATGTAACATCAATGCAGTCACCGCTCTTTTTCACTTTTCCATGCTCCTCGTAATGGTTTATCCACCAGGTCCGCACCGACATGTGCATAATATTTCCCTCCATGCGGATTCCATTCAGACAGATTCCATTCGTATAAGTCATTTCCAGAATGTCAGAAAAAAGTGGCTCGCGCGCATCTGCACGGTAACAGGCAAGCTCCTCCGGTTTTTCGGCTAATACCGCCATACGCACAAGTGAAACAAGCTGTCCTTCAAATTTGTCAAAAGAAAAATTTTTGTCATAGCGCAGCATTGTGTTTTTGATTTTCCGTTTTGAACTGCCCCATTTTAATATAGGTAAATGCTTCATTCCGTCGTGATCAAAAAGTGTTGCCACCAGACGGATATCCGCAACGATAAATCCAAGAAAACCTCCAACCAGTACCGCAGCAAAATAGCTGGCAAGCAATATGAGGGGCAATGGTTGTCCTCCTCTGACAATATTTGCAATCAACATCACCAGAAATACACCGGACATGGAAAATGTCATCGACTGTCTGAAGATATGTCCATTTTTTGCGCTGGAATTACTTCTTATAAAGAAAAGATTGATCACTCTTGGAAACAAATCTTTGATCTGAAACACAGTACCACAGTATGGACACCCCTCCCCTAATTTTGAGACAGAATTCACTGCCCCACAGTTTGGACAGGTCACGCGGATGAACTGGGTCTGCGCCTCATTCGGTGAATGTGCCACGATCTCGTACATCGCCATCTCCGTATCCCGCTCATAAACCGGTCCATTCTCATTTTCAAAAGAAAGTTTTCTGGATACATTCTCATACATCATATCCGTTGTGTACCAAAGAGATTTTCTCGATACCTTGCCTGTTCCGTAGCTGGTTCCTTTGGACGGTACAACACTCTCATGCAGTTTGAGTCCCTTTTTGTCCAGACGTTCCTTCTGCAATTTAAGAAAATACGCCGTATCGCCGTCACAGTCCTGCGGTGTAATTCCTTTTTCATACCACAGATTCAATTCCTTTGCAAAACGGTCATACATGCCGCGCCCCTTGTCCCACTCCGGAACAAAATCCTCAAACGCTTTGTTGTCTTTCCGGTACTTTAAAATCCATTTCACACCGACCGCACACAGTACCACCCCGGCTGCCAGAAGTCCGAGTTTCACCACAGATGCAATCTCCATTGTCATAAAGGAAGCTGCCAGCACCCCCGCTGCAATAAACGCTGCTCCTTTGAAAAGTTCTCCTCCGTCTGCCTCGCTCGCAGAATCTCTTTTCTGTGTACTGATTCCCGAAAAAAATGCCATAACGTTCCCCCTCTTATTTTCACTTCTTATTTTTCCATAATAAATATACCTCTCAAATTATAAATCAATCTATAGATTTTTTCTATCATTTCCGGACAAAATAACAATTGGACATTTTTATCATTTCCATATAAGTTGAATGTAACGAGAAGGTCACTTTACCTCTCATTTGTTAAAAAATTAACGTCTGCCCACGTTATTGATTCCTCAGATAATATTTCAAATAAGGAGATTATTTTACGATGAAAACCAAATATCCACATATTTTTGAACCAATGACCATCCGCAGAATGACCGTAAAAAACAGAATCGTCATGACACCTATGGGAACCAACTACGGTGAGCAGAATGGTGAAATGAGTTTCCTTCATATTAACTACTATGAGCAGAGAGCCAAGGGTGGTACAGGTCTTTTGATCGTTGAGAACGCAAGCGTGGATTCTCCACAGGGTTCCAACGGAACAACACAGCTCCGTATCGACCTTGACAACTATATTCCAAGACTTTTCAAATTGTGTGAAAGCGTACACAAACATGGAGCCTGTATTGCAATCCAGATCAATCATGCAGGTGCTTCCGCAATGTCTTCCCGTATCGGAATGCAGCCGGTTTCCGCATCTGATGTTCCTTCCAAGGCAGGTGGCGAAATCCCCAGACCTCTGGAAAAAGAAGAGATCCTCCACATTGTAAAAAAATACGGTGAGGCTGCAAAACGTGCACAGATCTGTGGTTTTGACGCAGTGGAGATCCACGCCGGACATTCTTATCTGATCAGCCAGTTTCTCTCCCCTCTTACAAACAAGAGAACAGATGAATTCGGCGGTTCCGCTGAAAACCGTGCAAGATTTGCAAAATTAGTCATCGAGGAAGTCCGTAAACAGGTTGGACCATTCTTCCCAATCTTCGTCCGCATCAGTGCCGACGAATTAATGGAAGGCGGTAACACTTTAGATGATACTTTAGAGTACTTACAGTACTTCGAAAAAGAAGTTGACGTATTTGACGTTTCCTGTGGTTTAAATGGTTCTATCCAGTACCAGATCGACGCTAACTACTTACCGGACGGATGGCGTTCTTACATGGCAAAAGCCGTAAAAGAAAAATATGGAAAACCTTGTATAACCGTTGGTAATATCCGTGATCCGAAAGTTGCAGAAGATATCCTTGCAAGAGGTGACGCAGACTTCATCGGAATGGGACGCGGACTTATCGCTGATCCTGAATGGGTAAACAAAGTAGAATTCGGCAATGAGTGCGATATCCGTAAATGTATCTCATGTAACATCGGCTGTGCAGGACACAGAATCGGTTTAAACCAGCCAATCCGTTGTACTGTAAACCCAGCCGTTAACACTGGTGAAGATTACATGAAACATAAAGTGAACAAACCTTGCAACGTTGTTGTCATCGGTGGTGGTACTGCCGGTCTTGAAGCAGCCTGTACCGCAGCAGAAGTTGGATGCACAACTTTCCTGATCGAGAAAAAAGCAGAGCTTGGCGGACTTGCTTCCGTAATCTCCAGGATTCCAGACAAAAAACGTCTGGCAGACTTCCCGAACTATATGATCCACCGTGCAAGAAAACTTCACAACTTATTTATTTTTACAAATACAGGTGCAACCGCAGAACTCGTTAAGAGCTTAAACCCGGATATCATTGTAAATGCAACCGGTTCTGTTCCAACACTTCCTCCGATCACAGGTCTGCATGATCTTGTTGACAAAGATGGCACAAATGTTGCAACTGTATTAAAGATGATCGAGCGCCTGAATGAGTATCCAAAAGACATGTCCGGTAAAAAAGTTTCCATCATCGGCGGTGGTGCTGTAGGACTTGACGTTATGGAATTCTTCACCGAGAGAGGTGCAGAAGTTTCTATGGTTGAGATGCTTCCAATGATCGGCAATGGTCTTGATCCTGTCACAAAATGTGATACAAATGCCAAAATGGCAAAATACCATGTAAAACAGATGACAAACACTGCTTTACAGGAAGTAAAAAATGATCGTTTCATCGTGAAAAATCCAGAAGATGAGATTGAGGAAGTTCCATTCGATTATGGATTCATCTGCCTTGGTATGAGAGCTAACACTCCTGTTTTAAGTGAAATCGAGGAAGCTTTCAGCGATACAAACGTAGAGATTGTTAATATCGGCGACAGCAAACGTGCCCGCAGAATCATTGAGGGTACAGAAGAAGGCAGAAATATCTTAAACGTACTTGCCCGCCACGATTATTTATAAGATAAACCTGTCTCCCCGGGAGACACTGTCTGCCATCCCCCTTCCTGGCAGACAGGATGAAGTGCCGCAGGGCACATACAAAAAATCCAACCAGTTTTGTGCTGGTTGGATTTTGTTTACCAAACTCATAGTTGAGTTCTTCATTTTTTTCAATCTTTAAAACATTTTTCACCTTAAAAATTCCTCCATTCTACTACAATATATTTATGGTTAATATCCCTTACAGCCAGTAAGGAATTATCC
>ENA-OWPF01002952-OWPF01002952.1-human-gut-metagenome-genome-assembly--contig:-NODE-2952-length-11043-cov-202.038770_pt1 | contig 11043 bp, 7 predicted proteins | sample MGYA00248261_ERZ651840 | MGnify/ENA primary metagenome ERZ651840 (study PRJEB26924, sample SAMEA4378268) | human gut metagenome | biome: human gut; feature: human-associated habitat; material: faeces... | reverse complement strand
CATAACCCATTTCACTGGCCAGGTCAATGAAACGAATCTGGTCATCGTAGTTGATACTCGGGTCCTGCCACATAATCCAGCTCCACGTAGAACGGCCGAACTTATATTCCTGCGAAGGCTCATACAGCGGTTCCACCACATCAAACGGAACGGTAGTCTCCACAATCGGCTTCAGCCCGCTGCCCACCGTAATCGTACGCCAGGGAGTGACACCCGGCAGAGCCAGTCCCGGAGTAGAAGAACCCAGACCGTTCATCTCACCCGGATTCGGGAAAGCAATACTGTAAAGACCGTCTTTAGTAGCATCACTCAGGTGAGAAGCACAATACAGACTGCGTACACCGGTCTCGGATACCAACGCCCAGTTGTCGCCTACATGGAACAGTGCCGGGAAAGTATAGCCTTCACCGTACTTGGAAGGGGTAGCCACCGGTTCATCGGGCACATATTCCTCTTCGTAGCTCGGTTTGGTACGCATCCAGCCGATCATCGGGTCACTCTGCGGAGAAAGGAACGTGGTAGTAGTAGAAGGAAAGTCAAAGCCGGTCGCTTCCCTTTCAATCACCATACAGGCCGTTTCGCCATACTGAGGCATCTCGTAGCGGAAAGCAATGTCGTTGTTGCTCAACTGGAACACGATGTCCAGTTTCTTCTTGTCGACATTTTCAAGGGTTACAGTCAGTTTGTTGGCAGAATAATTTACCGTAGAACACTTGATACGGTCCTGCGTGTACGTCTTTTCCACCTCGTCTGCCTGCTGGCCGACAAAGCTCATCTGACGGCTGAAGTCGCCGATATTGGATACAAAGCCGAGAGGAGAATTCTCCAAGACGGTTTTTCCGTCGTATGTCACCGAATAGACAGGCTTGCCATCCTGCAACTGAAAGTCGAGTTTCAAACGAGCATCAGGGCCGGTGACCACTGCCTGCTGGGCAAATGCTTGAGAGGCCAACAATGCCAATACACCCAAAAGTACTTGTCTTTTCATAAATACATGTCAATAAATGCTTTATATAATAAAATGCATACAACTTACCAAAGCATAAGTATAGATTTCAAGAGAAAGAGAAATGCAGAATATAATCTGCATTTCTACTATCTTTTATAATCCTTTTAATCCGTATAAAGAGGATTCTGAACTAATCCCGGATTTTTATCTCGCTCTGTTTTCAGAATCGGTAACCAATACATTTTATCATCCCAGATTCTATCTCCACCTACATCACTTCTTAAATCTGAAACTTCATAAGTTTTATGTCCGTCAGGATATTTTTTCACCGTAATGGCATGCATAGTCCGTCCTAAATACTTATCAGCTTCCATCCAGCGACGTACATCAAAATAACGATGTTCTTCAAAAGCTAACTCAATACGACGTTCATGCTTTATATCTTCTAAAAGTTGTTCGCCTGTAGAAGTAATATCCGGCATACCTGCACGATTGCGGACTTCATTTACAGCATCTCGTGCACCATCTTCATCACCAGTATGATATAATGCTTCTGCCTTATTTAAATACAATTCCGCAACTCGAAACCAAATCCAGTTTTTAGCTTTAAAATTCCATGAATTCGGTACATAGTCCTCATCTAAGAATTTCTTCAAGTTATATCCCGTAGGAGAAGTATTCCAGTTATCCACACCATATTTTGTATCTCGTCCTCCTCCTATTTCTTTTCCTGAAGCATCCACATCAAAATAAGTTTCTACTGTACGTTCTTTCCAAGGAGCACCATCATATAAAATGCTTGCATAAAAACGAGGGTCTCTATTTTCGTAAGGACTAGCAGCCTCATCAGGATTATTCCAATCAAAACGAGAAGCCACCCCATTTTTAACAATCTCGTAATCATCTACCAACTCTTGTAAAGGACAGTTTCCACCCCAGCCATTCCATCCGTTAGGATAATTATATTGCTCTAATGAAGAAAGTCCTTCTCCTAGATTACTGGCAGTACCCATACGAGCAAATATAACCTCTGTATTTGTTGATGTATTATCCAAAAATATATTCTGATAATTTGCTGATAAGTCTTCTGTTACAGTAGAAGATGTTTTCAATAAGCCATAACCATTATTTAAAGCTTCTGTCAAAGCTTCATCAGCTGCTGTAGCAGCCTTCTCCCATCGTTTAGGATCTGGAGTGGTATAGCCCACTTCTGGCATCTTTACATTTACGTTCATCAAATCACTTGCCGCATACAACAATATACGAGATTTTAAAGCTTTTGCAGCAACACTTGTAGCACGTCCATAATCATCTCCAGAGTAGCTTGCAGGTAATTCTTTTGCAGCCTGATCCAGCTCTTCAACCATAAAATCAACGCAGTCCTTATAGGAAGCACGAACCTGCTGTTTTATCTTATCCACATCATCAATAGTATAACTTTCAGTTATCAAAGGGACACCGCCCCAACGAGTAATCAAATCATTATACTCCAATGCACGAATAAAACGCACTTCACCTTTCAAGCGTTCTTTTAAATCAGCATCAGTAAAAGGTGCATCTTCTATTCGTTCAAAGAAAATATTACAATTAGCAATATTATTCCATTTAGTACTCCAGGAACGGTTATCCCATCCCCACCAAGCTCCGTTCATTCGACCTAAGTCACTGGAACTTACACGCGCAAAATTATGTACTTCACAACCACGTAACCAAGTCAACTCTGTTTCATCCACTATAGAACTCTGCATAGACTCAGTCCATCCATGTCCCACCTGATTATAACGAGAATTTACAAAAGCCTGTATCAATGCAGGGTCCCCCCACAACTGATCTTCTCCAATTTCAGTTAATGGTGCTTTATCCAAAATATCAGAACATGAAGAAAGAACCGGGGCACTCAGCATCCCCATCAATATATATTTAATAAATCTTTTCATACCGCATTTATTTAGAATGTTACATTAATACCAAAGTTATAGACTTTAGACTGAGGAGTATTCCAAGCAGCCCATCCCTGACTATTTTCCTGTGTCTCCGGATCAATGTTACGAATACCCGTAATCGTAAACAAATTATATCCACTTAAAGAAAGACGAACTGCAGATATAGGAGTATTCTTTAACCAACTCTTTGGAAAGTCATAGGCCAACTCAATACTCTTCAAACGTAAATAAGACGCATTGTTCAACCAGAATGTATTTCTATAGTTTCCACCTCCTGTTACAGTAGCATCTCGATTATACGTCCGAGGATATTCTGCATTTATATTATTCTCTGTCCAACGGTTTTCATAAAAGTCTTTTGTAAAGTTTCCAATTGTTCCTGCTTCCATAAATGTATATTGCCAAACCTGTGCAGCTCCCTGGAATAACATATTCAGACTCCAGTTTCGATAATTTGCTCCTAAGTTTATGCCATACATTATACGAGGTATAGCTGGTTTATCCTGGCGTACCTTATCTTTAGCATCTATTACACCATCTTCATAAACATCTTTGAACCTAACATCTCCCACTCGAGCTTCAGCCAAATGAGGATAAGAGTCCAGTTCTTCTTGCGTGCGGAAAATACCATCTGCTTCATACATTAGATACATATCTCCGTCAGTTCCAATAGACAACCCTGTTCGCTTCTGCCAATCCAAAGTTCCCTCTGGTTCATCTATGAAATCAATTGTACTATGATTATAGGTGAAATTACCACTAGCCATAATTGACCAGTCTTTATTCAGTTGTTTACTAAAACCTAATGTCAACTCTGTTCCTATGTTCGAACAAATTCCAATATTTTCGTCAGGCAAAGTCAAACCTGCGTATTCTGGAATAGCCGCATTACGAGTGGCCAAAATATTGTTTCGCTTTGTTTTGAAGAAATCAGCCTCAAAATTAAAATATTTCAAGAATCTTGTTTCAATACCTACATTGTAAGTATTGGCAACCTCCCATGTAATATTAGGATTAGCAGTTCTTTTAAGCCAAAGTCCACTTTCAATGCCACCACCTAAAATAGCCGGATTATCAAATGTGTAAGCTGTCAAATACTGAAAAGCATCCACTTTATCATTACCCATTTGTCCCCAAGATGCACGAACCTTTAAATAGTCCATCCATGAAACATTTTCTTTCCAGAATTTTTCTTCAGAAACTCTCCATCCTACAGAAACTCCAGGGAAGAAACCGAAACGCTTACCTGCAGGGAAGTTCTCAGAGCCATCATATCTCCAGTTGAACTGGAACAGATATTTACCAGCATAATCATAGTCCAAACGACCAAAATAGTTCATTCGTGCTGTTTCTGATGCTTTACCGTCATTTGTAGCACTATTTATATCTCCAGCAAAAATCTCGTCGATTGCTGTTGAAATAAAGTCCTGACGTCTTGCCTGCATGTAATCATAACGACTTTGATATTGTTCATACGCTACAAAAACATTCAAATTATGTACCTCATTAAACGTACGTTTATAATTCAAACGTGCATTCATCGTGACACCCAAAGTCTGATTCATATTCTGGTCAAGAATATTTGAGCCTTGTTCTTTCGCTATATATTCATCTCCACTTTGCTCATACATATAATACTTTTTCTCAAATTTCTTGTAAAATGCATCAGCCCGGTCTACATATAATCCCGCATCAATAGATAGTCCTTCAGTAATCCACGGTAAATCCCAGTGTAAAGTCAAATCTGCATTTAAATATGATTGTCTATCACGTTGATAACCTGTAGTACCATCCAATCCTGTAGCTGGAGAGAAGTTATCTTGCTTAGAAGAAACATTGCCATAATTTGTTCCAGGGAACCAAATATTTACCATTGGATTGTATTTAATCAAATAACGCCAAATGTCTTCTGAACCTGTAATCGGTGAATTTCGGTCTTCTTGACGAAAAGCTACATCCAAACCAATCTTTACATCTTTATGAGGAGTGAAGTCAATATTTGTACGGAAATTATACTGGCTATAATTACTTGCACTATTTTTATAATAATTATCCTGATACTTATAACCTAAAGAAGCATAGAAGCTAATGTATTTACCTCCTGCCGAAGCAGAAACATTATGCTGAGTTTGAACAGCTTGTTTCAATAATATATCAAAAGCATTTACATTAGGATAATTCACAGGATCACTTCCATCTTTAAACTTCTGAATATCCTCAGGAGAGTAAGTATCAGGAGTAATTTCATTTATCAATTCTGCATACTGCCATGAATCACACATTTCGGGTAATATAGTAGGAGAGCTAATACCTATGTTTCCATTATAATTCACTGTGAATTTTTCTGACTTAGCACGCTTCGTGGTAACCAATATAACACCATTGGCAGCACGAGAACCATAAATAGCTGCAGATGCATCCTTCAAAATCGTAATATTTTCAATATCATTAGGATCGATTCGTCCTAAACTTCCGGCACGATCGGCCACTCCATCCACCACAATCAATGGAGATGAATCTCCCGTCGTACTTGCTCCACGAATCAACAAACCTGCATCATCATATCCAGGCTCACCGCTTCTATTATAAGAAATCAATCCAGGCAAACGGCCTGCTAAGGTATTTGTAATATTAGCAGTTGGCACTTTTGCCAAATCACTACCTTTCGTACTTGCCATTGCGCCTGTCACAGATACTTTTTTCTGGGTACCATAGCCAACGACTACTACTTCATCTAAGGTTTCCAGATCTTCTTTTAATGTTACAGCTAAAGCCTTTCCTGATGCTTGTAACTTTTGAGTCTGATACCCAATATAAGAAATATCCAACTCAGCACCATCTGCTACTTCCAGAACAAAGTTACCATCAAAATCAGTAATCGTGCCATTAGTCGTACCTTCTTCCATGATAGTAGCACCAATAATTGGTTCACCATTTACATCTTTTACTGTTCCACTAACTTTTCTCTTCTTTTTAGAAGTAGCCTGCTGTGTTCCCTTTTTAATAACAATATTTTTACCTTGAATTTCATATGAAACATTCTGCCCTTTCAAAATCTGGGCAACTGCCTCCTTCAACTGACTGGCATTTACAGAAATAGTACGATCTGTATCCACATCACCTGCAATATACACGAACGAATATCCACTCTTGGCTTGAAGTTCTGTCATTGCATTTCGAACCGATACATTCCTCATTTTCAACGATATACTCTGTGAGTACAAGCTTAAATTAAGGCATAGCAAAGCCCCGGCCATTAACATGGCTTTTTTCCTGTAATTCATAAATTTAAGATTTTAAGATTAAAAACTTCTGATAAAAGGCGTTTTACAAGGAATGTTTTTATTACTTTTGCCGCACTCCTTAGAAAACATCTTAAAAACTAACAAGTTAGAAAGAACTAAGGTATTGCCGGAGGAACTTCCCCTTCTTCCGGCTTTTTTTATGTTCTTTCGCCAAATGCTAAATTAAGTATCCACATTCTGCATAATTTTAAGGTCTTAGTGTGTTTAACAAACGGTTAATATAAGGTTATTTCCCGGTCTTTCTGCTTATAGCGTATTTTTCCGGTTTTTTCTAATGCTTCCAAAATATCTTTAATACCTTGTTCACCCCGGCCAAAACTTCCATAAAAACGGAAATCCCGAAGAGAATCTGTAGCAAAGGTTATATGTACATCGTAGCTGCGTTCCAGTATCTTTACAACTTCCGGCAACGGCAACTCATCAAAGAACAACTTGCCGGAAGTCCATTCCAACACATTCTTTACTTCTTTTGCTTCTTTTGTCATACGGCCTTCAGCCTTGTCCAACGTAACTTGTTCATTGGGAAGCAAAATCATCTCTGCTTCTGCTCGCAGACGATTATCTAACGCCACTTTTCCTTCCAGCAAAGACACTACTGCTTCTTCATCGTTCGGATAGTCACGGAAATTAAACTTGGTACCTAATACCCTGACCGACAAGGAAGGAGTCTGTACATGAAACGGGAGTTTCTCATTACGCTCTACCTCGAAATATCCTTCTCCACTTAATTCCACCTCACGGTTGTCTACTCCAAAATCCTGCGGATAGACCAGACGGGAACCGGCATTCAGCACTACCAATGTACCATCGGGCAAACGGAGGCGTGTCTGTGCACCGAGAGGAGCTTCTACCTCTACCTGGGTCAACGCATTTTGCAGGTTGCTTTCTCCCTGACGATAAGAGAAGAAGGAAATAAGTCCTACCACCAACACAGCAGCTGCATATTTATAGATTGTTTTCCAACCTATGACTTTCTTGGATTGCTTCTGAGCCGTACTTGCAGCCACCCGTTTCCGGAAGGTTTTAAAAGCGCGGTCGGCATCGTAACGCATACGTTCTTCCTCCTGCACGGCAGAAAACCAGATTTCCTGCTGCTGCATGAAATAACGTCGGTTTTCTTCAGAACTGGCAATCCATGCGTCCAGTTCTTCGCGTGCTTCCTTGCTCAGACCTTTACTAAGAAAAGCGGCAATCAGTTCGTCGATATGTGAATTTCTTTCTTCCATTTTCAGGGTTTCTATAGGTGAGACGAAATTTTCGCCTGAGCGGGTAGGCGAAAAACGTAATTTTTTTATTTGAAAGTCGAAAAAAATAAAATCAGGATAATCAGATACTTCCCGAGTTCTGAATGAAGAGATGATAATGCGCTCTTTATGTGATACTTGACTGTATTCACAGAAATATTCAGCTCTGTAGCAATTTCTTCGTATTTTTTCCCCTCGAAACGACTTTTGATAAAAACTTTCCGGCAGACTTCCGGCAAATTCCGGATGGCATGATGAATTTCTTCCTCCAGTTCATGTTCCAGCAGACTTCCCAAAGGGTAATCGTCCGAGAGCAAATAACGCATCTCTCCTTCTTCCGGAATAGAAGAAAAAGCCACTTCCGTACGCTCTTTCTTGGAGGACAGATAATCCATGCAGTGATTCCGCACGGCACGTACTAAGTAACTGCGCAAGGAAACTTGAATGTCGAGTGCCTCATGTATCTCCCACAGATGAAAAATCACATCACCGACCAGTGTTTCGGCCAGAAAATCATCTCCCACATATTCACGCGCTATATGACACAACAAGGCATAATGATGACGGTAGAGGTATTTATAAGCCTCTTCATTTCCTCGCTTCAGTTGTTCTATGATAATCCGTTCCGTAATTTCCATCTGTTACTGCTGCGTAATTTCAAATCATTCAAACATTTTCCGATAATAAGTGGCTTTATCTGATATTTGTTTCCATTGTTCAATTCCATTAATAGAGGAAGAATGCACGCGTTCATAAAACGCAATTTCCTCCCGAAGCGGACGGAAATCATTTTGCATCAGTGACAGGTTCAGCGCTTTTTCGATTCGGGCAAAACCATACATCAGAGAATCCTGTGCTACCTGCTGAATTTTTATCGTATAGGCAGAATCAGCTCTCAGGAAATCTCTTCGGGCGGTAAGCGTATCTCCCTTGTAATCTTCGAGTACGGCTTTCAGGTGCAACAATTCGGACGACATGGAATCGCTCATACATCCATCCATTTCACGCAATAAGTCCAATACTTCCAACAGACGCCAGCTCTGCAACAAATAACGGTATTTCAACAAATAAGTCTGCTTGTCAGGACGTAAAGCCAATGCACTGTCCAGTTTCTGACGGATGAGTGAATCATGGATGCATACTTGCGGATGCGACTTGTCAATTGGCTGATTCCAAAATAAAGAATCACTTTGCATCAAGCTGTCAGCTTCGAGTACGAGTGTATGCACAGCCTGCTGAATATCAGATGCGCTATCCGATTTTTCATGCATACACGCAGAAACGATTCCAGCCAGACAACCAGCCATTAAAAAGAGTTTTGCATCCATAGTTCAAAGATTGGGTTTGCGCAAAGTTAATTTTTTTCATTTATACCAAACACAAAAATGCAAAAGAATCTAAACAAAAACAGAAATCTCCCTACGAAAAAAGTTATTCGCCAGTAACAAATTCTCTGTTTCACACTGTGGGATACAAATCCCGCACTGTGAAACAGAGAATATAACAAGACAAAATGGAGTATTCACAGAAGCATCTGAAAACTATATCTGGTGAGATTCAGATTATTTCTTCAGACTTCTTTTTACTACTGCAGGTATGCCGGCTGCCAGAGAATCATCGGGAATATCTTTGGTTACGACACTACCTGCTGCAATGATACAGCGATTGCCAATGGTCACTCCCGGACATACTACCACATTTCCGCCCAACCAGCAGTCCTCACCTATCGTAATGGGATAGGCGGTTTCCTTTTCTTCACGGCGCTCCACATAATCCATGGGATGCTGAGGTGTATAGAACTGACAATGGGGACCTATCAGGGTGTGTTTCCCGATACGGATATAGCCTCCATCGAGCATGATACAGTCATAGTTCATAAACACATTTTCCCCTAAAATAATGCCTGTACCGTGGTCACAATGAAAAGGCGGACAGATGGTAGTGCTTTGCGGTATACCGGGAATCAGTTCTTCTATCACCTGACGGTAGTCCTCATCGTAGATGGTCATGGAACGCAAGCGGGCACAGACTTTCTTGGCGTGTACCAGACTGGCATGTATCTCAGGGTCGGAAAAATAATAGAGTTCCTGACTGCGCATTTTTTCGTATTCTGTTTTCATAGGCTTTAATTGCTAAAATTACCAGACTCAAAGGTAGAAGGATTTTTGTTTATCTGCAACGAGATTTGATACTCATTAATTTTACTACATATAGGTAAAAACAAGAAAAGCCCTGAAAATGCGAATACACACACTTCAAGGCTTATACTTATATGTTGAGAATCTTTTACAAGCTATAATATCTTATAATCATATCATTGCTTTATCAGTGTCATTGTATATTCTGTATCACTATCCCATTCTCCTGCATAATCATGCCAAGTGTATTTATAAGTGGCCTGATTGCCAGAAATAGAGATTGTGCCTTCTATATAATCATCATGATTCAGAATAATTTTCAGCTTATCGTCGTTCAAGGTATAAGAACAGTCAGAAGATATTTCATCATCTTCCCAGATTAAACCTCCGTCAGCCTTAAAGGTAAATTTACCAGAACGCATATCCTCATCTATGGTGGAAGTATAGCTCCATGTACCTTCTATAGCTGAGGTTGCAGCTCCATTTTCATCATCACCACAAGACGCGAAAGTTACACACATCATCATGGTCAATAAAACCATGCCCATTAATTTTAATGCTCTCATCTTTATTGACATTTTACTCCTATGTTCCCTTATCAGAGCGTTATTAATTTTTTTAGTGCGAGGAACATGAACCTAATCACACACTCTTTATTTATAATCATTATTTCTTTAGTAAAAACAAGAAACCCTTGCAAGTTATCACTTACAAGGGTTATTCTTTTCTTCGTACCCAAACACCACATGTCCATCCTATGTCTTTCTCTTTTCACAGGCAATCTGCCACCAAGCCGAGTTTCCAGCAGCTTGACATCGTACAGCTGTCTTCTCCTGCCCTGCTCTCTTACCTGCAGGAAAGGGGGATAAATACGGCACTGGCGAAAAGAGAATGCCGTGAGGCACACTTCACCAACAACGACAAACGGTATTTCGCCATTGCTTTTCCGAACATATCGGGCAGATATGAAATCCGCAACCGATATTTCAAGGGCTGCATCGCACCGAAAGAAATATCACATATCAGACAATCGGGAGAGCAGAGAAAAGCATGTTACGTTTTGAGGGATTCATAGATTGCCTTTCCTTTCTGACACTAAGGCTTGAAAACTGTCCGCAATCCCCCGATTTCAACAGACAGGACTACATGGTTCTGAACTCTGTTGACAATGTTTCCAAGGCACTCTATGCTATGAGCGCATCCACTGCTTCCTTGACAATGACCGTGCAGGAATGGAAGCCCTGCAGCAAATCAAAAAGGAATATAACAATACCAGACATATACGTAACGTTTCACACATATACGGCGGATGCAAGGATTTGAACGAATACCTGCAAAAACAGGCAGCGGCAAAGAAACAGGCTCAATCCATCAAAGTGAAGACACCGCCCAATAAACCGGGAGGCTTTCGGTTATAGCCCACTATAACTACACGCTTCGCTTACGTAGTTGTGGGCTCTCCCG
>ENA-OWPF01002934-OWPF01002934.1-human-gut-metagenome-genome-assembly--contig:-NODE-2934-length-11107-cov-3.379298_pt1 | contig 11107 bp, 5 predicted proteins | sample MGYA00248261_ERZ651840 | MGnify/ENA primary metagenome ERZ651840 (study PRJEB26924, sample SAMEA4378268) | human gut metagenome | biome: human gut; feature: human-associated habitat; material: faeces... | reverse complement strand
CACTTTTTTCATTGGATTTTTTAAGTGACCACAGAGATCCGTTAGAACCTTTTTTTATCTATAAAAAATTTTTTTAACTAAGCGCTTTCTTGAATAAAGAAGACACCGCGACGGGACTGCAGACGGGTCTTAGCGTTTTTCATAAAAATTCTTTTTCTGCGGGCACGGGTTACCGCGGTATGGTTCTTAAGCTTTGAGGCTGAACGTTTCATTTTTTATTATTTTCTCCTAGATTAAGCCCATCGATTATAGCAAAGATAGTTTTATAAATACCCCTTCATTATGCGATCTAAATTCTAGTTTTGGGAAAAATTTGCGTTAAATTTGAGTAATTTCCCTAAATTAGCTCAGTACGAGCTAGGGCGTCTGCACCCTTAGCGCTAAAAGCGGGGCTCTTTTAGCTAAAAATTTGGGAAAATTTGCTAATTTATGCGTTTTTTTGAAAAAAAGTTCTTCTTTTTAGTAAGAAAGCTTAAGCCTTCATTATTAGATGCTGAGTAACAATACATTTATGATAAAATACGCACAACTCTTTGCCGTAAGGCACTCCTTTCTATTTGCATTGAATTAGCAGGATTCCAATCTATGATTATCATGCGTGGTTCGTCGGCCGTTTCATCGTTCCGAATTGAAAAATTACTAGAAGCCTTTGCATCCGAGGGCATCAAGGTTAAATCTATTTGCGCTAACTTCATCCACTTAGCTGATGTTGATGGCGATTTAACCGCAGAGGAAAAGGTAGTTTTAGAGAAAATCTTAAGCTACGGTCCGGCCTCTGAAAGTGTTAATGAGGATGGTGATTTATTCTTCGTCGTACCCCGTATTGGTACCATTTCTCCGTGGGCCTCTAAGGCTACCGATATCGCTCACAACTGCGGTTTAACTAAGATTAGACGTGTTGAGCGCGGTATTGCTTGGCATATTGTATCTGCCTCTGGTGCTAAGTTTAGCGCCGATGAGCGCAAGGCTATTGCCTCTCACATCTATGACCGCATGATGGAGAATGTTTTAGACAGCATCGATGAAGGTGCCGCTTTATTTGAAAAGCAGACTCCCAAGCCTTTTAATACCGTCGCTTTAACCACCGGTGGTATGGATGCTCTTAAGGAAGCAAACGTCAATTTAGGTTTAGCTTTATCTGAGCCTGAAATGGCCTATTTAATGGATTCCTTTAAGGATTTAGGCCGCGATCCTACTGATATTGAGCTTTATATGTTCGCTCAGATGAACTCTGAGCACTGCCGTCACAAGGTCTTCAATGCCGCATGGGAAATCGACGGTAAGGCTGAGGAGAGCTCCTTATTTGGCATGATCCGCAATACCTATAAGACCCATCCTGAGTATGTATTATCCGCCTATAAGGATAATGCCGCTGTTATGGAAGGCTCTAAGGCTGGTCGTTTCTACCCTAATCCTAATCATGAGTGGGCCTATCACGAAGAAGATATGCCGATCCTCATGAAGGTTGAGACCCACAATCACCCGACTGCTATCTCGCCGTTCCCGGGAGCTGCCACAGGTTCTGGTGGTGAAATCCGTGATGAGGGCGCTACCGGTGTTGGCTCTCGTCCTAAGGCCGGTGTTTGCGGCTTTACTGTATCTAATCTGCGTATCCCGGGTGCTGAGCGCGAGTGGGAGCAGGATTTTGGTAAGCCCGATCGCTTAGCCTCAGCTTTACAGATCATGATCGAGGGCCCTTTAGGTGCCGCCTCCTTCAATAACGAATTTGGTCGTCCTAACCTCTGCGGTTATTTCCGTACCTATGAGGAAGAGGTCGAGTCCTTCAATGGCCGTGAGGTGCGTGGTTATCACAAGCCCATTATGCTTGCCGGTGGTTGGGGTAATATCCGCCGTCAGCACATCAATAAAGATCACATCGATCCGGGTGCAAAGCTCATCGTTTTAGGTGGTCCGGCTATGAATATCGGTTTAGGTGGTGGTGCCGCTTCTTCCATGAACTCCGGTGCCTCTTCTGCCGATTTAGACTTCGCTTCTGTACAGCGTGGTAATCCGGAAATGCAGCGTCGCTGTCAGGAAGTTATCGATGCCTGCTGGCAGTTAGGTGATGACAATCCTATCATGTTCATTCACGACGTCGGTGCCGGCGGTCTGTCTAATGCTATGCCTGAATTAGTGTCCGACGGTGGTGTGGGTGGCCGCTTTAACCTGCGTGCTATCCCGAATGACGAGCCAGGTATGTCCCCGTTACAGATTTGGTGTAACGAGTCTCAGGAGCGTTATGTTTTAGCCGTAATGCCGGAGCGTTTTGACGTCTTTGAGAGCTTCTGTAAGCGTGAGCGTGCTCAGTATGCCGTCATCGGTGAGGCCACTGCCGAGCGTCGTGTAGTCTTAGAGGATCCGTACTTTGGCAATAAGCCTATCGACTTACCTTTAGACATTCTCTTAGGCAAGCCGCCGCGTGTTCACAAGCAGGTGGTCTCAGCTAAGCAGAATTCCCCTGAGTTCAAAGCTGAGGGTATTGCCGTTAAAGAGGCCTGCGAGCGCGTCTTACGTTTACCGTCTGTAGCTGAGAAGACCTTCTTAATCACCATCGGTGACCGTTCTGTTACAGGTTCTGTTGCCCGTGATCAGATGGTAGGCCCGTGGCAGGTTCCAGTTTCCGACGTCGCCGTTACTGCCGCTTCCTATGACAGCTATCATGGTGAGGCCGGTGCTATGGGTGAGAGAACTCCGGTAGCCTTATTAAATCACGCCGCTTCCGTACGTTTAGCTGTAGCTGAGGCTGTAACTAATATTGCCGCAGCCGATATTGGCGAACTCAATCGCGTCAAGCTCTCAGCTAACTGGATGGCTCCTAATGGTCACCCCGGTGAGGATGCCGGTTTATTTGAGGCTGTACGTACCTTAGGTATGGAAATCTGCCCTGAGTTAGGTATCACTGTACCTGTCGGTAAGGATTCCATGTCTATGAAGACCACCTGGGAGCAAGATGGTAAGACCCGTACCGTTACCGCCCCGATGTCCCTCATCGTTACCGCCTTTGCCCGTGTTGAGGATGTAAGACGCACCTTAACTCCGCAGTTACGTACCGATAAGGGCGATACCACCCTCATCTATGTTGATTTAGGTGAGAGACAAAATCGCTTAGGTGGCTCTGCCTTAGCTCAGGTTTATCGTCAGTTAGGCAACAAGTGCGCTGACTTAGATCCCCCGGTAAGACTTAAGGGCTTATTCGATGCCGTACAGTTCTTAAATCGTAAGGGCAAGCTTTTAGCCTATCACGATATCTCCGATGGTGGTTTATTCACTACTGTCTGTGAGATGGCCTTCGCCGGTCACACCGGTGTTGAGGTGAAGATGGACGTTTTAGGTGAGGATAACCTTGGCGTACTCTTCTCTGAGGAGCCGGGCGTCGTCATGCAGGTTTTAACCGAGGATGTTGAGACTGTCTTAAATATTCTCTCCGGTCATGGTTTAGCTAACTGCGCCTTCGCTGTCGGTGGCTTAAGAAATGATGATCGCATTGTCTTTAGCCGTGATGGTGTTGATGTTGTCAATGAGGAACGTCGTCACTTCAGAACTATTTGGGCTGAGACTACCTATCAGATGCAGAAACTGCGTGATAATCCGCAGTGCGCTACCGAGGAGTTCTTAGCTAAGGATGAGTCTGACGATAAGGGCTTATTCGTAAATCTCAGCTATGATCTCAATGAGGATATTGCCGCTCCGTATATCGCTCGCGGTGTCAATCCGAAGATCGCCATCTTACGTGAGCAGGGTGTTAACTCTCAAAGCGAAATGGCAGCTGCCTTCAATCGTGCCGGCTTTAACTGTATCGACGTACACATGAGCGATGTGCTCTCAGGTGCCGTCTCCTTAGACGACTTCAAGGGCTTTGCCGCTTGCGGTGGCTTCTCTTATGGTGACGTTTTAGGTGCCGGTGAAGGTTGGGCTAAGTCGGTGCTCTTTAACTCTAAGGCCGCTGAGGAGTTCTCACGCTTCTTCAACCGTAAGGACACCTTTGCTTTAGGTGTTTGCAACGGCTGTCAGATGATGTCTACTTTAAGTAGCCTCATCCCCGGTGCTGAGAATTGGCCGCGCTTTGTAACTAATAGATCTGAGCGCTTTGAGGCCCGTTTTGTTGAAGTTGAGATCACTAAGAGCCCGTCCATTCTCTTTGCTAATATGCAAGGCTCCATGATGCCTATCGTCGTGTCTCACGGTGAGGGTCGTGCTGAGTTTAGAGATGCCGGTCATTTAGAGGCTCTGAAGGCTCAGAACCTTGTAGCGGCTCGTTATGTCGATCATAACGGTAAGCCTACTGAGGTTTATCCTTTAAATCCTAATGGTTCACCTGAGGGTATCACTGCTGTTACCACTCCTGATGGTCGCTTCACCGTCATGATGCCGCACCCTGAGCGTGTAATGCGTGCTATCTGCAACTCTTGGCATCCGGATAATTGGCTCGAGGACAGCCCTTGGGTCCGCTTATTCCGCAATGCCCGCGTCTTTGTAGACTAATTTAGGTCTTAAAGCTTAAAAATGAAATGCCCACTTTAGCGTGGGCATTTTCGTCATTATGAGGGTGTTTTCACAAGTAAGGGCTACTTTTGAAAACATCATTTACATATACTGTTATTAAAGCCTTTTTAGGCATAATACATGCGCACAGGATAAGTTATGAGCGAAATGCCAATTGCAATGAGAAATCTTGAAGCGGAGCTTATGAGTCATAAAGTCTCCGGTCTTTTAAAGATTTACCTCTTAAAATCTTTTTTTAATAATCTTTTTGTTGAGGTTAACTGTCAGGGCAATACCAATAATACCGGCAATAATGGTGCCGGTAAGACCTCGCTTTTAAGCTTGATTCCGATTTTCTATGGTGCTGAGCCTAATACTGTGGTCTCCCGTGAGGCGGGGAAATCTTCCTTTGTGCAGTATTACTTACCCGCTAATGCCTCATTATTAGCCTTTGAGTATCTGCATTTAGGTGAAAAACGCTGTGTGCTTTTATATAGCCATGAGTCACAGCTTTACTATCGCTTTGTCGCCTGCAGTGGCAAGGAATTATTCTCTAAAGAGAATATGGAGGCGCATGCTGACTTTAACGATACCCGTGAGTGGCTTAAAGCCTTTGTCGCTAAAAAATATCCGACTAGTATTCAGCTCAATTCCACTATCGACTATCGTACCATTATTCAAAATGGCCGACAGCGCCTACTTAAAAATCGCCAGCAAAATATCGCCTTAGCACGTGAGTATTCTTTATGTTCAAGTGCCAAAGAAATGCAACATATGGGCGCTTTGACTGCGATTATGATCCGCAATAATCGCCTCTTAGAGCAATTGCGTATCATGCTTGTCGATTGCTATTTAGGCAATAGCATGCATATTGAGGTGCCAATTGTCGATGCGCAGAGCCTTAATAGTCAAACGCTACGGGCTATTTTAGAGGTGAAAAAGCAAGAGCCGAATTTACGTGCCGCTATTGCTAAAAGAGCAAAGCTCAATGAGGATTTAGGCAAGGTTAAAGCTTGCTATAAGTATGTCTGTCGCTATCAGGACAGTATGCAAGAGCGGCGTGAGGTTTTAAAGCGCGAGCTTGAGACTTTTACGCAGAATTTAGAGCTTCTCAATGAGAGTTTTGAGCACAAGCGTCAGCATTTAGAACAGCAAAAATCGAGCTTAGATATTAAAGCTCAGCAATTAGCACAGGCTATTGAGGCTTTAGAGAAGAAGCGGGCTGAGTATGATGAGCTTGATATCAATAATGTGATCGCCCGTTATGATAATTTGGCCTCTTATCAGGAGGGAGAGCGCAGTGCTAAGGCGCATTATGACAGTATCAAGGCTTCACAAGATAAGCTTATCTCTGACTTTGACAGTAAGCGCCTGCTTCTTAATAAAGAGCATCAAAAGCATGTTGAGGACATCAATCAGGTATTAAAAAGCCTTGATGAGAAATTAAAGGCTTTGCAAGGCGAACTTAATGATAAGAAAAATGCCGCGCGTTTAGCCTGTGAGCAGGAGCAAGAGGCCCGACGTCAAGAGCGTAATACGCATAAGCAAGATCTCAATGACAAGATCTTAGCTTTAAGCTCAAAAATTACTGAGCTCAAAAAGCCTACCGAGCTTGAAAGCAAGAAATTACAGGGCTTTGAAGCGACTATTGAGAGCTTAGAGGACAAGCTTAGTAAAAAACAAAAAGACTATATTGCTGTAAATAAGCTTTTAGGGGCAAAGGACAAAGCTTTAGTTTCACTTAAAGATAAGCTTGAAAAAACTCAAAATAGAATCACTAAATTGTCTTTACATATTGAGGATTTAAAGAGCAAGCTTAATCCGCAAAGTGGCTCCTTACAGGCTTTTTTAGAAGAGGCCCGTCCTTTATGGCGTGAGGATTTAGGTAAGATCATAAATCCAGAGCTGTTAAAGCGTGTCGATTTAAATCCCGCACTGCAATCTAAAGAGCAGAGCCTCTATGGCTTAAGCCTTGATTATGGCGCAATTCAAACTCCTGAATATCTTCTCAATATCGAGGAGCTCAAACGCATTTTAGAAGAAAAGCTTTTAGAGCTTAAGAGTGAGGATGAGAGTAAGGAGCGCCTCTTAGCTGATCACAATAAGGCCGACAGAGAGTATAAAGAGCAAAAGGCTTTGCAATTGCAATTAGCCTCGGACTTAGAGAGTCTGCAAGGCGAGATTACGGCGCAAAAAAATGCTTTTAAGAGCTATAAGATGGAATTTGAGCGCGAGAGCAATCTGCGCGCTGATAAGAGCTTAGAGGATTTAGTGGCTTTAAAACAGCAATTAGCTACTTTTGATGTTAAGACTAAATCTCTTTTAAGTGAGATTAAACAAGAGCATTTAAATCATGAATTAGAGATTGCCGCCATCTTTGCACAAAAAGAAGAGCCGATTTTAGCGCATAAGCAATTAAAGGAAGATGAGCTCTCTTTTGAGAGCAATAATTATAAAAAGCGCAATGAGCAGTTAAATCAGGCTTGTGATGCTGCTTTAAGACAAGAGGGTTTAGATCCTAAGATCGTGCGTGAGGCTCGCGATACTTATGAAAAGGCTCATGAAGAGGTTGAAAGTATTCAAAAAACTGAGCAATTAGTTACTGAATACAAGGCCTGGGACAGCACACAGTGGATGAGCTTTGATAAATTAAATGATGATCTGCGACAAAGCGAGCTGCAGCTTAATAACGTCAAGCATGCATTACAGCAAGAGCAGGAGCAATTCAATCAAAAGTCGAATGTCATTAAGGTTAAATTAAAAGAATTAAGACGCGCTGATAAATATGCTGAGAGTGAGTATCAGACTTTAGAGAGTTGTCTGCAAAATGTTCTGCAGGCTGAAATCGATAGCATGAGTGCTACAATTGAAGCAGTTGAGATCGATTATGTCGAGGTCGCCTTAGAGCTCAATAAGCTCGCCTCAGATCTCGTGCGCAGTGCTAAAGCCTCACGTAAAGCTTTAGAAAATGCGGTTATATCCGTGAATAATATTCTGCAGGCAAGCCATAGCGATAATGTCATCGCTAAATCCTGGGAGGAGCTCTTAGCACATCGCCGCGAGAGCTTTGATGAAAGCGCTTATTATTCACAGGAATTTTATCTCTCCTGCGTTGATGATTTAGTGAAGCTTTTAGATGAGATTATCCCGCTTAATGAGCTTACGGTAATTGAGAGTGTGCGCACGGCTTCACAGAGCTTTATGAATTTCTATGTAAGCTTAGAGGCCTTCAATAAGCGCGTGCAGAGCCTCTCTCGTGAGTTTGGTAAGCAGGTAGCTTTAGATAATCCTTTTAAGAGCTTAAGCGATATTCAAATTGAATTGCTCTCAAAAGTTGAGGAGCAGGATCTGTGGACCCCTTTGCGCAACTTTGCCGATAAATTTACCGCCTATCAAGAGCAAGGGGGACAGGGGGCACCGTCTCTTGATTTCTTAACGACCTTTGAGACTTTAAACTCAGTGCTCAAAAACTGCCATATTTCGGAGAATTTAGAGTCCTTAGTGTCATTGCGCATTTCATTGCGTGAAAACGGTCGTCAGGTGCAGATTAGATCCGATAGCGATCTCTCAGGTCTTTCAAGCCGCGGTATTTCTAAGCTTGCGATTATCGTCATCTTCTGCGGTTTAACGCGTTATCTCTGTCAAGATCAGAATGTGCGTATTCATTGGCCCTTAGATGAATTAGGTGAGCTACATGAGGATAATGTGGTCTTACTCTTTGAGCTTATGAATCGCAATAATATTGTGCTCTTCTGTGCACAGCCTAATCCGTCGCCGTCTTTATTGCAGTACTTTGATACTAGCAATTATATCGACAAGAATAAGGGCGTGAAATTATGTGTGGATGCTAATATTTCCGCAGATAATCCGCTGTTAAGAATTTCTCAGGAGTAATGAGCATGGCCGAGCGTTTTGAGTTATGTGTGGAAAAGCTCTTAGATGGTGAGGTTATCTGTGCCCTCACCGATAGCGATTTATTTGCTTATTTAGAGGATGAAGAACAGTTACAGAACGTCAATATGTGGCTGTTAAAGCTCCATCGGCGGGTGGCGCAAACTGCCGATAAGCGGGGTTTTTATTGCGTCTATAGCGATCTTAATGATGATAGACGCAAGCGCTTAGTGCGCTTGCAATTTGAAGAGATTAGCCGCGATTTTGTAGGCTTAGTAGAGTGGCTACGTTTATGCCGTTCCATCTCGCATGAGGCTCGTCCTATTGAAGCTGGCGATATCGTGCGCGAATCGGAGCTTTTAGCGGCGATTGAAAACTCGCAGACGCTAGCGGTGCAGCTTGAAGGTATTGCCGACAAATTTCAGCGCGCGAAAAACTCCACGATCAGCAATCGCCTGCGCTCGATTTTAGGCTATCTTGAAAATCAGGGCTATTTGCGCTTAAACAATACCTCAGGCTCAGTCTATACTGCCACCGCTAAATGGTCGCTTGTATACGATATGCTAGAATTTATCGCCTCCTGTGAGCTTCTAGATGACAATCAGGATACGGCAATACAGACGGAGCTCTTCTAATGGCACGTAATGGCTCTCCGAAAACCGCTTTTAATCTTTTAAGCCGTAATTTTGAGCTTATAGAGCAGGCCTGTTATGAAAATAACGGCGATATGCCACTAGGCGAGGACAATGCCTCTATTGAGGCCTTAGTGCGCAATCGCTTAGCTTATTATATCGATGATGAATTATGCGTGCGCGTGCATTCAAAGGTAAGAATGCTCGTCGATCATGTCTGCAGTCGCTTTCGCTTTCGTGAAAAACACGGTGAATTTGCCGCCCTTATCGATGCCTTAGAATATGCTTTAGAGAGCTTTCATCGCGCGAAATTAAAGCCGCATGGGGATAATTATCAATTAGCCTTAGATGAGGTGCGTGAGGTGGTTTTAGATCTTACTGAGCTTCTAAGTGAGACGGTAAGCATGTATAACCATTTCGTTTTAGACGATTTCACCACAGCCTACGATCTCGATGAACGCATTTTCCAAACACAGCGCTGTAAAAACGAATTAGTGCAGATTAACGAGATCTTCATGCAGCTAAAGGTCGAGCAATTATTAGTGTGGGCAAGCTCTGATCCTATAGTAGATAATCTTTTGATGAAGATCTTCAAGCGTAAGCTTGATCGCTCTTTAAGTGAACTTAATATCGTCAATCAAAAGCTTATTGAGAGATTAGATAAATTGCACTTTGAAAAGCAGGTGCAAAGACGCAATCTGCTTTTAGATAGCTTTGCGAAAAAATATAAGGATAAGCTGCAATATACGCTAAGTGCAAAGCTTGTATCTTTTCCGCCGTCTTTAGCTTTAGCCGCTAGGCAAAATGTCTGCGCTTATGCTGATTTAGCTACTCCTAAGGAGAGTTATCAGGAGTCTTTAGCTAAACTAGCCTCGCAAGTTAAAGCTAAAGTACAAAAACAAGCTAGTCCACAAGAGGAGAGCTATGTCGCAGTTGTGGATGTGCGTGAGGAGAAGCTTGAGGTTAAGAGCGATCTTGTCATGCAGTATTTAGGCTATCTCTTTGAAGCGGTACTTAGCGATGATTATAAAGAAGATATCTCAGCTGTGGCCTGTTATAAGGCTTTTTGTACAAAAGAGCCGCTCTTAGCTGAGAGAATTAAGCTTCAAGATTGGCTGTTTTTGGTAATGACTGAGAGCATGCATAAAAAGCGCATGATAAGACGCCATGCTCTTTATGAAGAGTGGGGCTTTTATGATGAAGTCTTTAAGGACACAGCCTTAGTTGGGGATATTGTATTTAAAAAGCTCAGGTAGAGTATGGATAAAAGCCTCATCTTATTTGCCCAAAAGCTCGTCAATAAACCTCTAGCTAATATCAGATACAGTCAGAGTTTGAAAGCTTTATGTCAGGAAGTCGGGCTTGCACATAGGCTTATCGGCACTAAGGTAAATTTAAGCTCACTTGATCTCATCAAGATTGAGAATTATGTCAGCTCTGCTCTAGGTATGCCCTTAGCGCAATTTAAGCCACAGGCACAAAATCGCCTGCAAGTGGCAGCATGTGGCCTTGATGAAAAGCTCGCAGGTAAGGGCGTTTTTTCTCATCTATTAAATTTTGCTTCAGCTTGCGATCCTCTGCCTTTAATCTTTGGCACTTGTACTATACCTAAAGGCTGTGTCCTCTCCACTGAAAGCTCTAAGCTTGCATTTGAGGATATCAAGCGTCTTATTATTGTAGAGAATGGGGCAGTGCTATTAGAGCCCGTACTTTTAGAGCAAATTTTACCTACAAAGTTTTCAGGCAGTCTCATGCTCTATCGTGGGCATGGGGAGAATCTCCGTAATCTTAAGGATGTGATAGCAAAACTTAATGAAGATACTGATCTAGCGCTCTTTTGTGATTTTGATGCGGCAGGGCTCAATATCGCTTTAGATTTAAGTCAGATCTTAGTGCCCTGCGATATAGGTGAGAATTTACATAAATTATCTAAATATAGCGCTTATATTGAACAGCAAGATCAATTAGAGAGATTGCTTACAGGAGCTTTTATACCTAAGAGGATGCGGGAGTGGGCGCAGCTTATGGCGCGCTATCAGATAGCGCTGATGCAAGAACATATGCTTGCACAGCAGATAGCTCTGCAAGCATATATATTAAAG
>ENA-OWPF01002932-OWPF01002932.1-human-gut-metagenome-genome-assembly--contig:-NODE-2932-length-11110-cov-3.461692_pt1 | contig 11110 bp, 10 predicted proteins | sample MGYA00248261_ERZ651840 | MGnify/ENA primary metagenome ERZ651840 (study PRJEB26924, sample SAMEA4378268) | human gut metagenome | biome: human gut; feature: human-associated habitat; material: faeces... | reverse complement strand
CCTACGATGATATGCCGTAAGGAACGGTCGTTCATATCCATTACCCTTTTCCAGGTAACGGTGCGGGGATCGAGACCGATTGAAGAGGTTTTGCTTTGGATATTATTGTCGATCAATGCCGATAGCAGGTTGTGGGCTTTTTCTACGGCATTGAAATCACCTGTAAAATGCAGGTTGATATCTTCCATCGGGAGTACTTGTGAATAGCCGCCACCCGTTGCTCCTCCTTTAATACCGAATACAGGACCTAATGAAGGTTCGCGGAGCACTACCGTCGTTTTTTTGCCGATACGATTCAATCCTTCCGTAAGTCCGATTGAAACGGTGGTTTTTCCTTCTCCGGCCGGTGTCGGGGAGATAGCTGACACCAAAACCAGGTGTTTACCGGCCATTTTCTGAGGATTGATCAAATTTAACGGTAGTTTAGCCTTATATTTTCCGTATTGTTCGATACATGCCGGATCAATACCTAATCTGGATGCGATTTCCGTAATGGGTTTCAGAGTTACTTTATTTGCAATTTCTATGTCTGTCATGGCATTAAGTTTTGTAGTTTATGGTTTGTATTTATTTTAAATAGAATTCAGTACTGCCTATGTTTTCGTTGTCACAAAACAGTTCGGCAGTGTATTTTCCTTTTACGAGGCTACCGTCGTTCGGCCAGTAAATGGCCATCTCCAGGCGTTCACCTTCATATTCGAATTCCCGCTTAGCCGAATAGGTGAGGGAAGCATTTTGGAATTTAAAGAAGGATTTTTCACTAAAGGCAATTACTTTATCGTCCGGACGTTTAAGGCGTAAATAAACGATATGGGTGCCACGCTGGGCTGTCACGTTTTTGGGAATAACGAAATCTGCCCGGAGTTGGAAACATTTTTTCCAGTTTACTTCTTTACCTTTCTTGTTGATAGGAACAACCGTAAAGTTTTCTGCCGTCAGGGCACTGGCGATGGCAATTACTTTTTGCATCGATTTTTGTTCGTTTTCCAGTTTCGTATTTCGTTCCCGTACCCAGTCCATTTGTTGTTTTACCTGGGTGTTTTCCTGTACTAATTGCTGATTTAAACGGTTCAGGGAATCGATTTGCACGACATAGCTTCTCAATACCGTTTTCAGGGTTCCGATTTCCCGTTTATACTTATTGATTTCAGCATAAGAGTTGTCTCTGAATTTTTTCATTTCGTCGAGAAGGGTGGCTATTTTTTCCTGTTCCACCATTAATTTTTCATTCAGAGTGTCGTTGGACGTTTTCAATTGGTCGTAATTTGTACTTAATTCCGATAGTTCCTGGGTTAATAATTCTTTTTCCTGGTGAATGGCAGCGATGTGTTTTTTGTTTTTCGACCATTCTACCATGAAAAAAATGAATAGTATGACTAAAACTGCCGATAGTCCATAGATAATGAACATCAGACTTTTGTTTTTTGTATTCTGAACAGGCTTATTCTCTTCCATAATAATGTGTATAAGTAATAGGTGTTAATCTGTTAAATTATTTATTTAAAAATAGAAGTCATTTTTGATGCTTCCGAGAACAAAGGTAGGAGAAAAAGGAAAATGTTAAAATGAAAAACACCAAATTAAAAGCCGATGCCCTTGATTTTTGTATTTTTTTAACGTAAATTGTAAGAGTCTACAGTTGTGTTATGAAAGAAGAATTTTTACAATATATCTGGGCTAATTCGTTGTACCGGACGGATGAATTTGAAACACAGGCCGGTAAGCCGATTCGTATTCTGGATGTCGGAAAATTAAACCGGGATGCGGGTCCGGATTTTTTTAATGCCCGCATTGCTGTCGGAGAAGTGATGTTGGCCGGTAATATCGAGATTCATTTGCGCAGCAGTGATTGGTACCGGCATTCGCATCACCTGGATGCAGCTTACAATAATGTGATCCTTTCCGTTGTAAAAGAGAATGATACCCGTGTTTACACCAGTAGCGGGAGAGAGGTGGATTGCATCGTCATCGAATATGCGGATTATTTGTACCATGAATATCTTTTTATGCGGGATACATTCAAACGTCCCGGATGTTACCGGCATTTGGATTTACTGGATGATAATTGGTTTTATATGACGTTGCAAAGTCTGGCCATAGAGCGGCTCGAACGGAAAGTGAACGATATCCGGAAAATATTCGGTCAAACGAATGGCGATTGGGAAGAATGTTTTTACCGTTTACTTTGCAAATACTGGTCTGCGGATATAAATTCGGATACCTATTATCAGTTATCCTGTCATTTGTCGTATAAAACGCTGTTGAGATATGCAGATCGTTTGTTGTCCGTAGAGGCTTTGTTGTTAGGTGTTTCCGGGCTCTTGGACGATGCTCCGGAGGATCATTACAGTGTAAATTTAAAGCGGGAATATTTGTATTTAAGCAAGAAATATAAATTATGGGAAATGCCTTCCGGCCAATGGAAGTTTATGCGTATCCGTCCCGGGGCTTTTCCGACATTACGTTTGGCTTTACTGGCTGCAATGATCTGTCATTTCAACAGTTTGTTGTCGTATGTTTTGGAAGCTGCGACTTTAAAGGAGGTGTTCTCCTTGTTCGAAGTTAAAGCTTCGGCTTATTGGAATACGCATTATATGTTCGGTAAAGAGTCTGTCGTTTCGATAAAAAGTCTGGGCGTTGGAAGCCGGCAGATTTTAATCATCAACGTGGTGATACCTTATTTGTTTTTTTATGGCAGGGAAAGGGGAGAAGAAAAGTTGGTAGAAAAAGCCCTGCAATGGATGGAAGAGATCAAACCTGAAAATAACTATATTGTCAGAAGCTGGGAAAAATACGGTTTTGTATTCGATTCGGCCCTACATACCCAAGCTTTAATTCAGTTGAGAAAAGAATATTGTGACAAACACGACTGTCTTCGTTGCCGTATCGGCAGAGAGATATTTGCACAGTTAAAGCATTAACCTATAACATCTCCAATGCTTCCTGACGAAGTATTTCAGGCAAAGCGATTTCCCGTTGTTCCAAACTGATCAGCCAATCGGATATTTCTTTTTTATTCAGTGTGTACAGTACCTCCCGGAACATATCTATCTGAGAATCGGCATAGGCATCAGCGGCAATTCCTTTAAATTGGTCCAGTTCTTCGTCGTCGAAATACTCGGTTTGTTTTTCAATTTTTTTCAGCCCTTTTTCACAGATAGCATGTGCTCCACAGCATCCCTCTTCGGGAGCTATGATTTCTTCCGGTGTGCCGTTTTTACGTTTAAAAATAAAAGTAAACAGGGCAACTGTTACCAGCAGCCCTGCTATACCTAAGATAATATATAACATATCTTCGTTGCTGTTGGTTTTATCAGAGTTTCAATTCTTTTTTCAATAAATTGACCTGGTTTGTCAGTTTTTGTATTTCTGCATCTCCCTCTGCTTTTTGTTTACGTATCCAATTCAGTTTTTTATTCATTTCGTCCAGATCTTTTTGCAATTTGGCATTTTCATTGTTGCGGATCAGCAAATTGTTTTTACTGGTTTCGATTTCCGATTTCAATTGCCGGTTCTCCCATCCGAGGCTGTTTTCCAGTTCGGTATATTCTTTTTTCAGTTTATCGCGTTCAGCAGTGATCTGTTTCAGACTTCTGTCGAGGGATACGATTTTTTCCTCCTTGCTTTGGGAAGAATATTTCATTTGATCGTTTATATCTTCCAGTTCAGTTTTTAAAGCCGTTTGTTTCGATTCCAGTCCCCGAAGCTTTGTATAGAGCTCGTCTATCTTTTTGTCTTTGGCAGCATTGTTTTCTGTCAGCTCGTAACGTATTTTATTGAAATCGTCTTTTGCTTGCTGGAGATTTTTTTCCAAATTGCTTTTGTCCTTTTTCAGTTGAGCGACTTGTCTGTCTGACATTGTTTTAGCTCTGGCCAGATCGTCAAACTTTTTCTTGGATACGCAAGAAGTCAGGCTTAAGGAAACTAATGCAAATCCTGCTATGTATAATGCGGTACGTTTCATATCAGCTTTAATTTTTACTATTGCGAAAATAGCTTTGGTTTTAAGAATTATAATTATTTACTTTGGGGGCAAATATATAAATTAAAAACGAAAGGTAAAACCGGATTGCCCGGTGGATTATCAAACATTTTAAATAAAATAACAAAATTGCTATGAACAAAAGTGTGATTTCGGTCATTATACTCCTTTTCAGCCTGTTGGGAATGGGAGTAAATGCACAGGATAATAAGATAACGATAAACGGTATGATTGCAGATGCGACGACAGGGGAGCCGATCCCTTTCGCTAATTTGGGGGTATTGGGAACCTTAGCGGGAGTTGCATCCGATATGGATGGAAAATTTGAATTGGTGTTACCGGATAATTATGCGGACCGGATCATACGGGTTTCTGTCGTAGGATATGCTTCTTATGAGATAAAAGTGGCAGAAGCCGGACAGAAAGGTTTTTTACGTATCGTTTTAAAGCCGGTTACTTATGGTATCGGCGAGGCAGAAGTATATGCGGAATCTTTGGTATATAAGAAAATGTTGCGGCAGGTGGTGGAGAATATCAGCCGTAATTACATTTCCCGGCCTTATAATTACGAAGGTTATTTCCAGTATACGATTACTGAAAACGGTAATCCGCAGAGTATGAAAGAGGCTATCGTGACGATTTTCGATAATAAAGGCTATGAAAGAAGCGATGTGCATACGGCTTATAAAGATCTGAATTACCGTTTCGATCAGGTGAGACGGGATCGTGAAGTTCAGTCGGTATTGGACGGATTGACTTATTTCGACGATATCCTGACCTCCGATGTCATTCGTAATACCCGTAATATTCTGGATATAGCCAACGCTGCTGATTATAAGTTAAAGAATAAAGGACGCCTGATGTATGAGGGAGATTCGGTACGTCTGATTGCCTATGAAGTGGAGAAGCCTTCTTTATCTACTTCCGGAGATGCTGCCGTAACGAAATACAGTGGGGAAATTTATATAAATTTAAAAGATTATGCCGTATTGAAAAATGTGATTCATATTTCAGCGGATAATTTCAATCAGTTGGGACGCAACCTGATTCCCGCAAACGGAACGAAGAAGGAAGATGTCAAGATGACGATCGTGACGAATTATAAAAAGCTGAATTCTGTGTATTTTCTGAGCGGTATAACCATACAATATACGTATAAGGAAGGGGAGAACGATATAAACGGCCGTATGCAATATGTTACGACACGGGTACAGACCGATTCACCGGAAGCCATTCAGGGACGTATGTACTATGAAGATATTAAAACGGATAAAAATTTCTGGGACAATTATACCGTGTATTTTAAAGAATAAGCCCGGAAAGAAGATTCCAGGGAATTAGCAAGAGGGAAGAAGAAGATATCATTTTAAAAAGATATCTTCTTTTTTCATGGGTTTCAAGTCGATCAGCCAACGAAAATCTTTCAGCCGCATATCCTCTGGTTGAACCAGCATAAGCGGATTCAAAGTTCCTTCCGGCTTTTTAATGAAAAGAATATCTTTCACTTTCCGGTCTTTGATGTAAATTTTAATAAAAGAACTGATCGCCTTATTCATACCGATAATTGCACCTTTATCGTCCGGATAATAAAGGGTTTCTCCGTTTCCGTCTACATCAACCAGATACAATTCATTATTTTGCATATGCCCGATCATATTCCGGCCTTTTATCTGATTGAATTTGACGGTATCCATCTGATTGACAATCATGGCTTTATTGTTCAGGTGAAATTGGTGGACCATGTTATTTCTCAACAGCATATTGATGTCGTCGGCCGTCATCTGATTGCCACTGGCCCAAACGACGGGATTACCGTATAAATATACTGTAGAGTCGGCGGTGGGAAACGACATTGAATCGCATACGCCCTGTAATTCCGGGTTGAAAAATTTAGTGTGATAGTAAGCTTTCATGACATTGTTGCCCGATGAATCTTTGGAAACGGATAGGGTGTCTCCGTGGATAAACAAAGAATCCTGTTTACCCACAAGAATAAGCATACCTTGTTCCGTTACATAGGCATAATCGTTGTTTTTCAGAACTTCTCCGTAATTGCCTTCTACAATAACGTTATTGACGGAATCATACAAATGGATGTTGTTTCGCAGGATGGCTGTTCCTGAAATACTATCGACCCAGATGGTATCGGCTTTACCGTAAAATTCGTTGTAAGTCAGTTTGTTGTTTTTGTATAATTCGGCGTGAGCATTCAATGAATTGTACCAGCCGTCCTCCGAATAGAGGGTCCGGTTGTCTCCATATATAGTCGTCGGACCTAAAATGGAAATAATTTTGGTTTCCGTTTGATATTTCATCGTATCGGAATAGAGGTCATATTCCGGAGTTGTGACCCTGACACTGTCTTTAAAGAACATTTCATTGTCCCGGGTGAAGTAGTAACCTTCGTTGCTGATAAGGGTAGTCGTACTGTCTTTTATTGTACCTTCGTTGAAATAATACCCGATGCGGGTAAAGGCATTATAATCCAGAAAATCGGTTGTCAGTGTGATTTTGGGATCCTGAAGGACGACATTATCCCGGACTTTAGCCAATTGGGTCGTGCCGTTATAGTTCATATAGTCTCCCCACAGGTGCAATGTATCATTTTGTATGGCGTGTACATTTCCGAAAGCCTCGACATAATTACTGTCGGAATATTGATACAGGCTATCGCAGAACATGAGCACATCGTTTTGCCTTAGTTTGACATTTCCGATCAGCTTACTGCGGTTCATAGCCGTTTCCGGTTTATAGAAATCGGCATGTAATATCCGGATTTTGCTTTCTTTTTGAGCAATGACCGGAGTAAGCATACCGATCAGGCATATGAAAAGAAGAAATGTTTTCATATTCTGAACTTATTTCATGAATTCTCGGATCAACTCTTCAACGGTGATATGCTCGGCTTCTGCTTTGTAATTTTTAAATATACGGTGTCTTAAGATAGCTTCGGCTACATATTTAACATCTTCCATATCCGGGGCATACTTTCCCTGAAGAGCCGCGTATGTTTTAGCTCCGGAGATCAGAAACTGGGAAGCCCGTGGGCCGGCACCCCAATTGAGGTATTTTTCTGCCAGCTCATGAGCACCCGGTTTACCCGGACGCGTTTTAGCAACTAGTTTTACGGCATATTCGGTGATATGTTTCGATACCGGCATCAGGCGGATTGCAGATTGGAATTTCAGAATTTCTTCCCCTGTAACGATACGGTTCAATTTTTCCGTTTTCTGTCCAGCCCGGAAACAGCTTTGTAAGTTTTTCACCCTTCTCCGGTCGTATTTTCTACAATGGCGATTTCTTCCTCGAGAGTCGGATAATCGAGTATAACACTGAACATAAAACGGTCGAGCTGTGCTTCGGGGAGAGGGTAGGTACCTTCCTGCTCTATCGGATTCTGAGTGGCCAGTACGAAGAACGGTTGTTTTAGTCTCCGGGTAACCCCTGCTGCCGTAATCGCACGCTCCTGCATCGCTTCCAGCAGGGCACTCTGCGTTTTGGGCGGAGTCCGGTTGATTTCGTCGGCCAGGATAATATTAGCGAAAAGAGGACCTTCGATAAATTTGAATTCTCTGTTATTGTCCAGAATTTCAGTACCGATGATATCGGAAGGCATCAGATCAGGCGTAAACTGGATACGGCTGTACTTCAAATCCAACGTTTCTGAAATAGCGGTTACCAGTAAGGTTTTAGCCAGTCCGGGTACACCGATCAGCAGGCAATGCCCGTTACTGAATATTGAAATCAATACTTTGTTGATGACTTCGTCCTGTCCGACAATTTTTTGGCCTATTTCTTGTTTTAATGCTTCGTATTTCGCTTTCAGCTGATCGATCAGCTGTACCGTATCTTTCATTCCCTCAGCTATTTTTGTGGTTATCGTTAGGACACCTTTATTTTATCCAGTTATCGTAACGGAATTTGGAATTTTTATAAGCGTCGTCGATATGTATATAAGTATTGGCTTGCTTCTCCTTGATCCATTTTTCCATTTTTTCCAATTGCTTCTGGTTTTTCAGCATGGATTCGAATGTCATCCAATCGTCGTCAAGATTGGCTTTGTGTTGGGGATAGTAGGCTTTTACCTTTATGATTTTATATTCTTCCCGGGCTTCGTCCTGGTCCATAAACGGCTCTGAGATTTCACCGACTTTCATACGGTTTACCTGTTTTGCCATTTCTCCGCGGATTTCTGCTTTCTCGATACGGGAATCCAGGCTGTTGGGAGAGGAGAGAAGTCCTCCGTTGTTTCTGGTTTTTTTATCGGTGGAAAAATAGTAAGCCGCTTCGTCAAAAGTCATTTTGTTGTCTGTGATATAACCACGGATCGTGTCCAGGCGATGCAGGGCTTCTTCCCGTTCTGCATCGGATATTTTAGGTTGCAGGATAATATGCCGCACATTGATTTTTTCTCCCTGGCGATCAATCAACTGTATAATGTGGAAACCGAATTCAGATTCGACGATCTTGGAAATTTTTCCGGGTTTTAAGCTGAAAGCTGCTTCGGCAAAAGCAGGGTCCCACATACTTTTGGTTGCATATCCCAGTTCTCCGCCCCGTACTGAAGAGCCGTCTTCAGAATACATTACGGCTAAGGTGCTGAATGTTTTTTCTCCATTGAGGATTTGCTCCCGGAAACTTCTCAAACGATCCCGTATACGTTCTTTTTCAGCCTCACTGACGGTCGGTTTTATAACGATCTGTTGTATTTCGTATTTATCCGGTACATCCGGCAAACTGTCTTTGGGAAGTTTTTTAAAGAAAGCTTTCACCTCAGACGGAGTACTCCGGATTTTATCGACAATGTGTTGCTGCATGGATTCGGTGATCAGTTTCTCACGGATCGGAGCCCGCATATCGCTTTTAATTTCTTCGATGTTTTTTCCGAAATACGTTTCCAGACGCTCTCTCGAACCGATATTTGTCATCAGGTATTGAATGCGCGAATTCACTTCATTTTCGACTTCGTCCTCCGTTACTGAAATACTATCCAGTCGTGCTTGTGCCAACAGAAGCTTTTGAATAAGCTGACGTTCCAGAATTTCAGCACGGTAATCACTGGAAGCGGAAATCAAACCTTGTCCCTGTTCGTGCAGAAATTCGTTTTCGATGTCCGATTTTAAGATAATCTCTTCTCCGACAATAGCGATGATCTTATCTATTACGTTGTTTTGGGCATAGACAACCGCAGTACAAAAAAACAATAGGATAGCGATAAAGCCTTTTTTCATTATATTTGATTTTATAAATTATACGATAATTTTTACCACCGGTAAATATAAAGGGTATCCCCGGTAAATCGGCCTCTAAACTAATATATTTTATCCAAATCCGGGAATATTTCAATCAAATTCAATTTTCTCTTTTTATTTTTCCATGCATTTTAGTACATTTTTACATAGTTTTTCCGGATAGCTTCTTCATTGATTTTCTTATCCAGATCATTTTCAAATTGCAATTTTTTCTTATTTTTCAGAATCAGGATAATTTCATCGCGTACATAACCGAGGGGAGCAACGGTCTGATCGGGACATAATTCATTGATTTTTAGAAAATAGAAATTGTCATCGTCTTCTTTTTCTATATTTTTGGTACGTTTCACCTCGTTTTCCAGGATATTGCCGTCACCGGGCAAAAGATTGGATACATATTTCAGTTCAATCCAGTTTTCGTTGAAGTCGTCGTATTTCCGGGCATTCGTCAGGCAATATTCTTCCAGTTTCTCCATATCACCGGCTTTATCGGATTTATACCATTTCCTTACGTCATTGATATTGGAGGCCGATTTCGGAATAACGACATATACGGCTTTTATGATGGGGGTAGAGAGTACGAAATTGAATTTGTTGGCTTCGTAGTAGTTTTCTATCTCCTTTTCAGCAATATCTTCCGACAATTTTTGTGCAATCAGCTTTTGTTTGTATTGATGGATGAGAAGAGAAGTACGATAATCTTCCACTTGCTTTTGAATGTTTTTTTCCTGATCCGAAAGATTCTCAATGGCTTTCTGGAGGAGCAATTTATTGGTAATCCAGTTGCGGATATAACTCTGTGCCATCAGCACACTGTCGTCTTTCGGAGTACCGGCAGGTATAAAGGCCACAATTTCAGAGCGCATCAGTTGACTATCGAAAACTTTGGCAACAGGCACATCGTTGGGGTGGGAATTTTGTGTGCAGGCAGTCAGAGCGTACAGAAAAAACAAGTAAAGGAAAATTTTCATATCCGTTCGTACTAAGTAAATAAAGCCGGGGTAAATTATGCCCCGGACTTTATTTTGTCATCTATAAAGATTATCTGCTGTAATTCGGTGCTTCACTGGTAATTGTTACATCATGGGCATGACTTTCGGCCATACCGGAACTTGTAATTTTAACAAACTTGGCTTTGTGTAAAGCTTCTATATCCGGGGCACCGCAATATCCCATACCGGCTCTCAAGCCGCCGATCATCTGGTAAATGACTTCGTATAACGAGCCTTTAAACGGAACTCGGGCGACAATACCTTCGGGAACCAGTTTCTTGATATCGTCTTCTGCATCCTGGAAATACCGGTCCTTCGACCCTTTCTGCATGGCTTCCAGAGAGCCCATGCCCCGGTAAGATTTGAATTTGCGGCCGTTGTAAATAATCGTTTCTCCCGGTGATTCTTCCACTCCGGCGAACAGAGAACCGGCCATCACACAACTGGCTCCGGCCGCCAGTGCTTTGACGATGTCGCCGGAATAACGTAAGCCTCCGTCTGCAATTACCGGAACACCGCGTTCTTTCATGACTTTCGACACTTCGTAAATCGCCGTGAGCTGAGGAACTCCCACGCCCGCAATGATTCGGGTCGTACAAATGGAACCCGGCCCGATACCTACTTTTACGGCGTCGGCTCCGGCTTCTGCCAGGGCGATTGCAGCTTCTGCTGTAGCGATATTACCTACTACGACCTGTAAATTCGGGAATGTCGATTTTACTTTGCGCAACATGTCGATAACTCCTGCCGAGTGCCCGTGTGCCGTATCGATGACAACGGCGTCCACATTGGCACTGACCAAGGCTTCTACGCGCTCCATGGTGTCTGCCGTTACTCCGACACCGGCAGCTACCCGCAGACGGCCTTTCGAATCTTTGGAGGCC
>ENA-OWPF01002920-OWPF01002920.1-human-gut-metagenome-genome-assembly--contig:-NODE-2920-length-11167-cov-2.615731_pt1 | contig 11167 bp, 12 predicted proteins | sample MGYA00248261_ERZ651840 | MGnify/ENA primary metagenome ERZ651840 (study PRJEB26924, sample SAMEA4378268) | human gut metagenome | biome: human gut; feature: human-associated habitat; material: faeces... | reverse complement strand
CGCAAAAATGTGTATAAACGCAGGAATAAAAAAAATAATATACAAAGGAGATTATCCAGACGACCTTTCAACACAGTTATTAGATGAAGCTGGAGTTGAAATGATAAAATATCCTGAGGAATTATAAAAACAAACCCGAAGAATTATTAAAAATAGTTTTTCGGGTTATTTTTTTTTATTATTTTACTATAAGAAAAGATTATCAATATCTCTTTTTTGAAGTCGAAATTCAGGAAATTGTTTTTTACAAGCGTTGGAATAACTAGCACCGAAAGATTTTATGTGAAGAAATTTAGAGCAAGACGAATTTAAATTGAAATTTTGTTAAAAGATAAAAATAAGGTTGATAACTTTAAAAAAATATTCTATAATGAGTTAGTTTTTAAAAATATACAAAATACAAAGGAAAAAATCATGCATCTTTCTAATTATTCAGACATTAAGATGATTAAAAAATATAGCTTTGTTGTAAAAAATCAATAGTTTAAATTAAAAATAAATAAAAAAATAATTTATTATTTTAAATTTAATCATAAAAATAAATAATGTATGGTGTTAGTTATCCTATTATTAGGGTATAATTGATTAATATGAATGAAAAAATAATTTCAAAAAAATATCACTTTCTAAAAGGGATGTGATCTGATGGATAAAAATGTGAAGGATCAGATTAAAGCTGTCGTAAAAGGAATAATAGTTTTTGACATAGTTGTTGTTATAGCTTTACTGATATGTTCAAAGATATCTCTAGATAGAGAAAGTCTTATGGGTAGCGTTTTGAATTTAGATGTTGCGGCTGTTCTAGGACTAGTAATAGGAAGTGCAGCCTCAATATTTAATTTTTGTATGCTTGCATCATCTACAGAGAATATGGTGAATCAAGCAGGTAAAACAATGGTTCAATTAAAATTTGCAGGAGGATATTTCCTAAGATTTGCAATATACGCAGTGGTTTTACTACTGGCAGCTAAATTGAACAGTATTAGTATGTTTACTGCAGCACTTGGACTTTTAAGTACACAGATAGTCCTATTAGTGCAGAAGTTTACAGCCATTTTTACGAGAAAGGAGGCATAATGGATGAATACTCAGGCAAGATGGTTAGTAGATATTCATGGGTTTAGACTTAGCGAAACAGTAATAGTTAGCTGGTTGATAATAGCAGGTCTTGCCATAGCGTCTTATCTTCTAACTAGAAATCTAAAGAAGGTTCCAGAGAGTAAGGTACAGGTATTCCTCGAATATGCTGTTCTCAAACTTTACAACTTAGTCGAGACGACAATGGGAAAAGAATTGGTAGAGAGAATACCAAACATAGTTCCGTATATAGGAAGCTTGTTCTTATTCTTCTTGTGTTCAAACTTAGTTCCATTAATCGGTCTCAGGTCGCCAACAGTCGACTTGGATACTACATTAGCGTTATCTACAATAACAGTAATACTAATATATGCAGTATCTATCAGATTTAATGGTGGAGCATGTTTCAAAGACATGATAGAACCGACACCAATATTATTACCAATAAACTTAGTAGGAGAAATAGCAAGACCTATTTCGCTAAGCTTCCGTCCATTTGGAAATATAATGGGTGGTACGCTTATAATGATGCTATTCTATAAGCTTATGGCATTTATTTCAGAATTGATTCCTGGAGTTAAAATACCTTTTGCACAGTTTTTAATTCCGGTACCACTTCATTTATACTTTGATATATTTGCAGGTACAATACAGGCATTTATATTCATAATGCTTACAATGGTATTTATAAGCAATGCAGTAGATATTAGTCTACTTAAAAAAAGAGAAGCTAAAAAATTAGCAAAAGCAAAATAAAACTTAAAAGGCAAAAATCAAAATTAATATAAATAATATTAAAAAATAAAATCAAAAGAAAATTTATATGGCAAAAGGCCAGAGGAGGAAATTATTATGGATATGGCTACAGCAATAGCAGTTGCAGGATCAGCAATAGGAGCAGGTATAGCAGTATTTACAGGTATAGGAGCAGGTTTAGGACAGGGTTACGCAGCAGGTAAACTAGCAGAAGCAGTTGGTAACCAGCCAGAAGCAAAGAGTGAAATAATGTCTTCATTCATAGTTGGGGCTGCCATAGCAGAATCAACAGCAATATACGGACTTATAATAGCGATAATTCTTATATTCGTTAATCCTTGGATATAGGACGGAAATAACGTGTTATACTGTGATGATATTCACAGAAAGGAGGGATAGAGTATGGAATTAAAACCGTTAGTAACACTAACATACGAATACTTTTTCCAGCTAGCTAATGCGGTTGTAATCTTTCTAATACTTAAACATCTCTTATTTAAACCAGTTATGGCTGTTATAAAAGCTAGAGAAGAAGATATAGCAATGGATATACAGGAAGGTAAGAAGATAAGAGAAGAAGGTGAAGCCTTCAAGAAAGAATACGAAGAAAAAGTTGGAAAAGCAGAAGAAGAAGGAAGAAATATAATAAATTCAGCAGTAGAAGCGGCAAAAGAAAAATCATATATGATTAAAGATGACGCTAAGAGAGATGCTGAAATAATGAAGGAAAGAGCAAAACGAGAAATAGAGGAAGAAAGAATCCGGGCTATGAACGATATGAAGGACGAGATGTCAGATCTTGTTATCCTTGCAGCATCTAAAGTAATAGAAAAAGAAATAGATAAGGATAAACATAAAGAACTGATAGACGAATTTATAGATAGAACAGGAGACGTAGTATGATAGATGAATCAGCTCCAGTATATGCAAAAGCTATGTTTGACGTGGCTGAGGAAACTGAAACTACAGACGAGGTTTTAGCTCAGTTTTCTGAAGTTGTAAAAACTATCAAAGAAAATAAGGATCTTTCGGATGTATTAAAAACACCTTTTATATTAGCCGATGATAAAAAGGCTATTCTCGAAAAAATCTTTTCTGATACAACTGATATATACCTTATAAATTTTTTAAAAGTTCTAATAGATAGAAAAAAAATTAGATATATAGATGATGTATACCACAGATTTGTGAAATTAGTAAACGACAAGAAAACTCTAGAAAAAGGTACAGTCTATAGTGTAGTTGCATTATCTGATGAAGAGATAAAAGAGCTAGAAGCTAAGATGTCTAAGAAATTTAGTAGAGTTGTTAAGTTAGAAAATAAAATAGACAAGTCCTTAATGGGAGGAGTCTTTATAAAGATTGGAAACAAGGAAATAGACGGTACTGTAAGAAGTAGAATAAACGGACTTAAAAAAGAACTGTCTAAAATGATATAAGGAAACGGCGGTGAGAATATGGGTTTAAATCCTGAAGAAATAAGTTCGATAATCAGACGGCAGATAAAAGACTACGATAACAGAGTCGAGCTATCTGATACAGGAAAAATATTCAACGTAGGTGATAATATAGCGAGTATTTACGGACTTGATGATGTAATGGCTGGCGAACTTCTTGAATTCCCAGGAGGCGTATATGGGATGGCTCTAAATCTAGAGAAAGAAACTGTCGGGGCAGTTCTTCTTGGAGATGAAGAGGGAATAAAAGAAGATGACATAGTTAAAAGAACTGGAAAAATAGTTGAAGTTCCAGTAGGAGATGCTCTAATAGGTAGAGTTGTGGATCCTCTAGGTAACCCAATAGACGGAAGAGGAAGTATAAAAACTGATAAAACAAGACCTATAGAAGCAGAGGCTCCAGGAATAATGGATAGAAGATCTGTATATCAGCCACTTCAGACTGGTATAAAGGCGATAGATGCAATGGTTCCAATAGGTAAAGGACAGAGAGAACTAGTAATAGGTGATAAACAGACAGGTAAAACATCTATACTTACTGATACAATACTTAACCAGAAAGGTAAAGATATAATTTGTATTTATGTTGCTATAGGACAGAAAAAATCTACTGTTGCGCAGTTAGTTAGCTCACTAAGAGATTACGGGGCAATGGACTATACAATAGTAGTATCTGCTACAGCATCAGAATCAGCTCCACTTCAGTACTTAGCACCTTATGCAGGTACTGCAATGGGTGAAGAATTTATGTATCAGGGAAAAGATGTCTTAATAATATACGATGACTTAAGTAAACACGCGGTTGCTTACAGAGAAATGTCTTTATTATTAAGAAGACCACCAGGACGTGAAGCTTATCCTGGGGATGTATTCTACCTACATTCAAGACTTCTTGAAAGATCTGCAAAACTTTCAGATGAGCTTGGTGGAGGTTCAATGACTGCGATACCAGTCATAGAAACTCAGGAAGGTGACGTTTCTTCATACATACCAACAAACGTAATATCTATAACAGATGGACAGATATATCTTCAGCCTGAATTATTCCACTCAGGAATAAGACCAGCGGTTGACCCTGGTATATCAGTTTCGAGAGTTGGTGGGGCAGCCCAGATAAAATCTATGAAGAAATTAGCATCAGAATTAAAACTAGCTTATTCTCAGTATAGAGAATTAGCAGCTTTCTCTCAGTTCGGATCAGACCTAGATGCAGATACTAAGGCAAGACTAGAACAGGGTGAAAGAATAGTAGAAATACTAAAACAGGATGAACATAAACCATTACCAGTTGAAGAACAGGTAGTGACAGTTTACTCTGTACTTAATGGATTATTCGACGATGTAGAGATAAATGAAATACATAATTTTGAAAAAGAATTATGTTTCTATATAAGAAAAAATAAACCAAGTATATACGAAAAAATTCTTAATGGAGAAGACTACGGAAAAGAACTCACTGAATTAGTAGAAAACTTTAAAAAAGAGGTGAGATAAATGGCAGGAGTCGGAACTAAAGAGATAAAAAGAAGAAAGGCGAGTATAGAAAGTACTAGACAGATAACTAGTGCGATGAATCTTGTTTCTTCTTCTAAATTGATGAAAGCTAGAGAAAAAGCAGAAAGATCAAAACCATATGCGTATGAATTATACGATATGATGATTAGAACTGCTGCAGATGTAAAATCATCTTGTAAAGAATTTGTCGAAAAAAGAGAAGTTAAAAGAAGATGTTTTATAGCTGTTGCAGGAGATAGAGGTCTTGCTGGTGGATATAATGTAAATATCTTCAAATCTGTAATGGAACTACGGGATCCTGAAAAGGATATGGTTGTTCCAGTTGGTAAAAAAGCTTGTGAGTATTTTACTAAAAAAGGATTTGAAATACCTTTCAAAATAGAAAGCACAGAGCACTGCGTATTTGATGAGATGCATGAGATAACTCAAAATCTTATACAATTATACGAAGATAAAGAAATAGACGAGATATATTTCATATATACAAAATTTAGATCAGCTCTTGTACAGACAGTAAGAGAAAAAAGATTATTCCCAGTAGAGCTTGAAACGCTTAAACAAGACGAAAAGAAATTAGACGAAAGAGAAAGAAGAAATAATCCTAAGAAGGTAGAACCTAGAAGACAGTATCTTCCTTCTGCAGAGGCTATATTCAAAAGACTAATTTCTGAGTACACAGCATCTCAGGTTTATAATGGAATAAGAGAATCTTTTGCCTCTGAGCAGGCTTCTAGAAGAAATGCTATGCAGTCTGCAACAGATAGTGCGGATGAAATGTTAAATAAATTAGAAGCAGAATACAATAGAGCAAGACAGTCATCTATAACACGGGAAATAACAGAAATAGCCGGTGGAGCAGAGGCTCTTAAATAAGGAGGTCATAATCAGATGGCGAATAAAGGTAAAGTAGTGCAGGTAATAGGTGCCGTAGTAGACGTAAAGTTTAACAGCGGTAGAGAACTTCCAAACCTATTCAATGCAATTGAAATAGAAATGAAAGATGGCCATAAAGTTGTAGCAGAGGTTACACAGCATATCGGTGACGATACAGCTAGATGTATATCTATGAATGCTACAGATGGTATGGTAAGAGGAGCAGATGCTATAGATACAGGTGCTCCAATAAGTGTACCAGTTGGTAAAGAAACTTTAGGAAGAGTATTCAATGTATTAGGAAATGCAGTTGATAGAAAAGGTGAACTTGAAGGTGTAGAAAGAATGCCTATACATAGACAGTCTCCAGATTTCGATGAACTAGAAACACATGCTGAAATACTTGAAACAGGAATAAAAGTAGTAGACCTTTTAGCACCATATCTAAAAGGCGGTAAAATAGGTCTATTTGGTGGTGCAGGTGTTGGTAAAACAGTACTAATACAGGAGCTTATAAACAATATAGCTAAGCAGCATGGTGGTATATCAGTATTCTCAGGAGTTGGAGAAAGAACAAGAGAGGGTAATGACTTATACCAGGAAATGACTGAATCAGGAGTTTTATCAAAAACTGCAATGGTGTTCGGGCAGATGAATGAGCCACCTGGAGCCAGAATGAGAGTTGCATTAACTGGTCTTACAATGGCAGAGTACTTTAGAGATGAAGAACATCAGGACGTACTTTTATTCATAGATAATATATTCAGATTTACTCAGGCGGGTTCAGAAGTTTCAGCACTTCTAGGACGTATGCCTTCAGCAGTTGGTTACCAGCCAACACTAGCTACAGAAATGGGTGCATTACAGGAAAGAATAACATCTACAAAAGATGGTTCTATAACATCAGTTCAGGCAGTATATGTGCCAGCCGATGACCTTACTGACCCAGCTCCATCTACAACATTCTCACATCTAGATGCTAAAACAGTTCTTTCAAGACAGATATCTTCTCAGGGTATATATCCTGCAGTTGATCCACTTGAATCAACATCTAGAGTACTTGATCCTAAAATAGTTGGAGAAGAACACTATAAAACAGCTAGAGAAGTTCAGTCTATACTTCAGAGATATAGAGAACTTCAGGATATAATAGCGATATTAGGTATGGATGAATTATCTGATGAAGATAAATTAACTGTTGCAAGAGCTAGAAAGATACAGAAATTCCTTTCTCAGCCATTTGCTGTTGCTGAACAGTTTACTGGAAAAGAAGGTAAATATGTTCCAATAAAAGAAACAGTTAGAGGATTCAGAGAAATATTAGATGGAAAACACGATGATGTTCCTGAATCAGCATTCTTATTTGCTGGAACTATAGACGATGTAACTGCTAGAGTGCAGAATGCGTAATCGAACTTAATCGGTGAAAGCAGGTGGAAGAATGGAAAATTCATTGCATTTAAAAATAATTACTCCAAATAAGACTTTCTACGATGGAGATGTGAATTCTGTCATAGTAAAAACTACTGAAGGAGAAAGACAAATTTTAAGAAATAGACGACCATTTTCAGCTGAGATAATAGAAGGAAATATAAAAATAAAATTAGAAAAAACTACAGAAATAATATATTCTACAGGTGGATTTATAAGTTCAGAATATGAAAATGTAGTTATTCTTACGAAAATGGCTAAAAATATAGATTAGAATAAAATAAACCGGTATTAAAAATTCGTTTAAAAAATGAATATTTTAATACCGGTTTTTATTTTTTTAACTATGAAAACGATTTTAAACAATTTTAAAAGTTAAGTTTGGAAAATGGAAATCAATCTAAATATAATAGTTTTTTAATATTGATTACTTTAAAAAAAGTCAGAAAAAAGTAACAAAAAGATAACAAAAAACTTGATTATTGGATATGCAATGTTATATAATAAAAAAGTAGCGACTCATAGAAAAAATATATACCTAGATGTCGCTATTTAATAAGAAAAGCAAACGCTTTTACAAAATAAATATAGGAGGATTTCAGAAATGGGAAATGATTCAGTAAAACACCCTAAAGGGTTATACGCTTGTGGATTAGTATTCACTTGTGAAAGATTCGCTTACTACGGATCAAAATCGCTATTATTATTATTCTTAGCTACAGCCGTTGTTGAAGGTGGTCTTGGATTAGATGCTGCAAATGCTGCAGTAATCGGGGCTAACTTAATGGCATTCACTTACCTAGCACCAGTTATAGGTGGGGTAATATCAGACAGATGGTTAGGAGCTAGATACTGTGTTGTTATGGCAGGTGGATGGTTCATAGGATACTTCGCAACATCTGTTATGCACGTACATGCATTAATCGCAGTAGTTTCAATAGGAACAGGTTTATTCAAAAACCAGTTAAACGCAATAGTTGGGGAATTATATACAGATAATGCTCAGAAAGACTCTGCGTTCTCTATATTATATTCATTCGTAAATGTTGGTTCATTCTTTGGATCATTAATATTAGGATACTTATGTGCTAATACATTTGCTACAACTGTAGACGGAAACTTAGTTCAGGGATTCCAGAAATGTTTCGGTTTATCAGGAGTAATGATGTTAGTAGCTACAGTTGTATTTGTTCTTGGATGGAGAGTATTAGGTGATGCTGGTAAATTACCACAGAAATTACTTAGTCACGGTGATGAAGGAAAGAAAGTTGTTTCTGATGAAGAAGCTAACAGACCTTTAACTTCAGATGAAAAGAAAAGAGTTATAGCAATAGTTGTTATATCTGCATTCACAATAATATTCTGGACAGCTTACTATCAGGCATCTACTTCAGTTCTTCTTTACATGAGTACTTATGTAAATATGAACGTTGGTAGCTTCCCAGTACCACCAGTATGGATAGAAACTACTCTTAACGGATTACTTTGTATATTACTTGGACCTGTTATGGCTGCTATATGGACTAAATTATCTAAGAGACCTCAGGGTGACTTAACTATGATACAGAAAGTTTCTTTAGGATTCATATTCCTAGGTGTAGCATTCGTATTCATGATAGGTGCAGAATTTACAAGAGGAGTTGGTGCTCCAGAAACAGCTAAAGCTTCAGTTGTATGGTTAATAGGATTCACAGTATTCCAGACTATAGGTGAAATGTGCTTCTCTCCACTAGGAAACTCAATGGTTTCTAAACATGCTCCAGCTAAATACTTAACAGTATTAATGGGTGTTTGGACAATAGCAACATTCTTCGCTTCTAAAGCTTCAGGATACGTTCAGGGTATAATGGACTCAATGGGTATGATGCAGGTATTCATAGCTATACCAGTTATACTAATAGTATCAGCTGTATTACTTCTTGTATTCGATAAAAAACTTGAAGCAATGCTTACAGCAGGAGAATAATCTTCGAATTATAATTGAGATTAGAAATTTAAAGTTTATATAATGAAAACTGTCACACATTTGTGTGGCAGTTTTTTTATGCTCATAAATAGCAAATAAAATATTGGTCATGATGAAAATAAAACTCCCTTTTGGAATATGATTTTTCAGAAGATTAGAATATAAAATATATAAATATTTTTAATGAAAAGTTAAGAATTATATGTTATTATATTCATTGTGTCAAAAAAGGGGGTTATTTGATTGAAGAAAAAAAGTAATGAAAAGAGTAAATTTATAGAAAAAATTAAACATAATACATTTAGATTTTTAGCGATGATGGGATTTATAATGACATATATGGCTATTTTTGGTCATGAGAATACTTTACCTGGAGTTGCAATATATGTTGGAATAATGATGTTCCCTAAGATGAATACAGGTATAAAACTTTACGATATGCTTATTATGATAGCTATACTATTTTTAGGATCTGGTATAGTTGCTCAAATTGGAGTGATCTCTCCATGGCTTGCATTACCACTTAATATTATATATATATTTATAACGATGATAGTTACAACAGAACCAGTACCATACAGAATGAATATGGTATTTTTATTACCTCTTTTATTCTGTCAATCTGTCCCAGTAACTATAGACCTATTCCCTAAAAGAATGCTTGGTATGTTAATAGCAACAGTTATAACTGTTGTAGTTACATATATTGAGTGGAAAAAAAGAGGTTATGGAAAAGAGGGAAGAACATTAAAAGAGCAGATAAAAGAAGGTATGAAATATATAGATGTATCTGCAAGAATGGCGATTGGAGTTTCATTAGCTATACTTATAGCTGCACTTATGAATTCTGCAAAACCATTATGGATTAGTATAGTTGTAATGTCTTTAACTCAGATAGATACAAGTGATATGGTAGATAGAATAAAATACAGAACTACAGCAACAGTGTGTGGAATATTCTTCTTCTCAATAGTATTTGGATATATATTCCCTGTCGAGTATGCAGCTATATTAGTTATGATATTAGGATATGTAGGATTCTTTATAGATGAATATAAGTATAAACAGTTTATAAACTTCATATCATCAATAAATGCATCTTTAATAATATTTAATGCAGAAACTGCTATGGTAAATAGATTTGTAGGTTTATTTATTGGGATAGCAATAGTACTTGTATTACATATAATAAGTAGTGGTACAAAATTATTATTAGAAAAAATAAGTGATAAAGAAATTGATTTAATTAACGTAGAATATTAAAAAATAAATATAAAAAAACGAAAAAGAGCTCAATTATCCTCTAAAAAAATATTTACTAAAAGAGGAAATTTAGCTCTTTTTTTTATTCACTTAATTTATTTATTACGTTTAAATGCATTCTAAACATTGTAAGTGGGATGTAGTGTTTAGTGGAAATTATTACATTTCCATTGCTGTTATAAAGTGTTTCTAGTATAAGTATGAACATTTCATCGTGTGAAAGTTCGTATTTTATAGCTGTAAAGTTACCTGTAGTAGTAAAACTAAGTTCACAACTGCTTTTAGAAGCAATAGAATAAATCCTATTCTCCATAAAATCTTTTAGGTTATTTATATCATTTAAATCTACATCGTACTCAGAAATAGTTTCTATAGGGATAAAACTAAGAGAATAGCCTTTAGTTACACCATCAAATTTATACCATCTATCAGATATAACAACTGCGGCAGTTTTTCTTTCTAAGTTCTTTGATATTGCATCGGTTGCAGGCTCTATTCTAAATTCTATTTCTAAATCATCTATCTCATCGTTGTAACAAGCATAGAAAGGATGCTGAAGCTTTTCCATTCCAAAATTCTTGTTTATAGGGTGAAGTTCTTTCCCTTACCCTGAATATTAGAAATAAGTCCGTCCTCTTGTAAGAGTGCAAGAGCTCTTCTAAGTGTCATCCTACTAACGCCCATCTGTTCAGCTAGATTTGGCTCTGATGGAAGTTTTGATCCTGGAGGATAAACACCGTCCTGTATTTTTTTAAATAATTGATCGTAAACTTTGACATGTTTTAATTTTTTTTGTTTTTCAGATGAAATCTCTGGTATCATTTTCCTC
>ENA-OWPF01002917-OWPF01002917.1-human-gut-metagenome-genome-assembly--contig:-NODE-2917-length-11171-cov-3.544710_pt1 | contig 11171 bp, 8 predicted proteins | sample MGYA00248261_ERZ651840 | MGnify/ENA primary metagenome ERZ651840 (study PRJEB26924, sample SAMEA4378268) | human gut metagenome | biome: human gut; feature: human-associated habitat; material: faeces... | reverse complement strand
GAGGGGCTTCATGTCCAATTATGTCACAGCCATCGGTCTCGACGTCCACGCCCGCAGCATCAAGGCCTGCGCCCTGAACCCCATGACTGGGGAGGTCGAGCGCGCGTCGTTCGGCTACGACCAGGTCTCGGTCGCCGAGTGGGCGCTCTCCTTCGAGTCACCCAAGGCGGTCTACGAGTCCGGCGTCAACGGCTTCCACCTCTGCCGCGTCCTGCGCGCCCTCGGCCTCGACTGCGCCCCCCGCCCCGGCGAACCTGCCGCTGCGCGAGGACGGGACGCACGACTTCCGCGCCGCGGCCCCCAACGAGCTGTGGGTCACCGACATCACGGAGTTCAGGCTGCCCTGCGGGGCGAAGTGCTACCCGTCGCCCGTCATCGACTGCTTCGACGGCAGGCCCGTCGCGTGGTCGATCGGCCGGCACCCCACGGCGCGGCTGGCCAACTCCTCGCTCGAGGCGGCCTGCGGGACGCTGGCACCCGGTGAGGCGCCGGCCGTCCACAGCGACCGCGGCGGCCACTACCGCTGGCCGCGGTGGATCGCGATCTGCGAGGCGAACGGGCTGGCCAGGAGCATGTCGCGCAAGGGCATGAGCATGAGCTGTGTTGATGTGCAATAAGAATAGGTCCGAATGAGCATCGGGATTTGAGCACCGCGTGCATTAAGAATTGAGCAGTTTAATCATTAGGGCCGCGCCCCCTGGGACCAGGGACGCGGCCCTCGCCGTATGGTGTTCCCGGGCGGAGACTTTGCCGAGCCCGCCCGGGAAGGATGGAGGAGATGACCGTGCCCCTGGAGGAGATCAATGATTTTAGCGCGTCCAAGTTTTGGGGCGCAGTTCATTATCGGGGCGGCTTCTTTTTGTCGAAGCACCGCATTGGGGACGGGCGCCTTGGTGGTGTCCGAGGTTTATCTCAATCTGTAACAGGTGGACCTCTATTTGCCGAGTAGTTGTTACAGATTTAGATAAACGGGAGCTGCTGAACATTTCATCTCAATCTGTAACATCTGAGGTCCAAAACGGCAGCTAGATGTTATGGATCGAGACAGTTGAGCGCCAGAGTCGAAAACCACCACAAAAGGGCCTGTCCCTTTCGTGGTGGTGGGGAGTGGACGGTTTCTTTTGGTGATAGTGTTAGCTGGCGGTATCATTAGCGCACGTCGCAGGTTTGTATTGTGAGGTGTTTTGCCGTGAGCCGTTCAACCCGTATTGGATTGATTGTCTTGGCGCTTGCGATCGCCGTGGTTGGCGCGGGCGTTGTCGGCATGGCATTGCTGCCTGCTGCGGTGACGGAACCGGTGGTTAAGCCTGTGATTCAATCTATCGAACTTCTGACCGGCGACGACAAGCCCGAGACCATTACTGTTGATTTTGATGAGCAACCGGCTGCGCTGGGAATTAGCAATTATCCGCGCATTCAGCTTGGGGCCATGCGCTATACCACGGATACAAGCCTGATCGATAGGGCGTCCGAGCTACTCAAGGGTAAAACCTTCAAGCGTTGGTATGGATATGCGTCCTATCGAGCAAAGGCGAACGACATGGTTGGCGGATACCGCTCGTCCATCGAGTTGGACACCACGAATGGCGCCAAGTTATGTGATGTTTCGTACGATCCGGGCTACGAGGGCAATGAGGGTCCGAGCATCTACATCATGGACGGCGATGTCGCCTATGTCATGGAGGGCGACCAGACCGAGCTCAACGATTTTATGGGCAAGTGTATCCAAGATGCCTATAAACAGACCTGCTTACCCGACCCGCAGACTGCACGCGATAGTGGATCTGCCCGTACATGGCTGTTCGAGGATGAGATGCCCTGGAACGCCGAATCGGGAAGCACGGGTTCGGCGAAAGAGTAGAGAGCGCGACCACCACAAAGGTGTCTGTTCCCTTCGTGGATGGTGATTGCATGCGGGGTACCATGGGAATATTTCAAGATTCAACTTTGATGGCGGGAGAGCAATGGCTGGACAACTGACAAAGCGCGCGTTGGAAGATTCTCTTAAGCGACTACTGCTTCAAAAGCCACTGACTAAGATCACCATCGCGGACCTCACTGAGGACTGCGGGGTCAGCCGCATGACGTTCTACTATCACTTTCAGGACATCTACGACCTGGTTGAATGGGCATGTGAGGAAGACGCCGGCCGCGCGCTCGCCAACAACAAGACGGCCGATACCTGGCAGGTGGGCCTGGAAAACATCATGCTCGCGGTGCGCGACAACAAGCCCTTTATCATGAACGTCTATCACTGTGTGAGCGCCGAGCGCATCCAGCGTTTTCTGCAGCCCGTGACATTCGACCTGATCGAAGGCGTGGTCGAAGAGCACGCCGCGGGCAAGAACATCTCACAAGGCGACAAGGACTTTCTGTCCCGCTTTTTCGCACATGCATTTATAGGTGTAATGCTCGACTGGATTGCCGCAGGCATGGCCGAGGACCCGAGCACAGTAGCCGAGCGCGTTTCCAAAATATGCGAAGGCCAGATTGACGCAGCGCTGGCGAGATTTTGACTATTACACGTTGGAGTGCAAAGCGGCCCGGCGTGACCTTGGGAAACCAAAGCCAAGCAGATTTGTACAATCCGCCCCCGTTGATTAAAAATCGTACAAGGTGACGATCTTGTATCGGCTAGGCTGCGTTGATCAGGGCAAAAGCTTGTTAACGAACTTCGTTAGCAAGGAGGAACCATGTACTATTCAAGTGGAAACTACGAAGCCTTTGCTCGTCCCAAGAAGCCTGCGGGCATCGACCACAAGAGCGCCTACATCATCGGCACCGGCCTGGGCGCGCTTACCGCAGCCTGCTATCTGGTGCGCGATGCGCAAATGCCCGGAAGCCACATCCATATCCTCGAAAAGGACCCCGTTGCGGGCGGCGCCTGCGATGGTGCCGACATCCCCGGCGTGGGCTATGTCATGCGCGGCGGCCGCGAGATGGACAACCACTTTGAGGTCATGTGGGATCTTTTCCGCTCCATTCCCTCGATTGAAGATCCGGACATCTCCGTGCTCGACGAGTACTACTGGCTCAATAAGGAGGATCCCAACTACTCGCTGTGCCGCTCGACTAAGAACCGTGGCCAAGACGGCGGCACCGATGGCAAGTTCGGCCTGTCGGACAAGTCAGCGACCGAGATCATGGATCTGTTCTTTACGCCCGACGAGGAGCTGGCGAACCGTCCCATCACCGATTTCTTTGACGACGAGGTGCTCAACTCGAATTTCTGGATGTACTGGCGCACCATGTTCGCCTTTGAGAACTGGCACTCGGCGCTCGAGATGAAGCTCTATATCCGCCGCTACATCCACCACATCGCGGGTCTGCCCGACTTTAGCGCCCTGCGCTTCACCCGCTACAACCAGTACGAGTCGATGATTCTGCCCATGCAGCGCTATCTCGAGGCGCACGGCGTGCAGTTCCACTTTGACACCAAGGTCGAAAACGTGGTGTTTGAGGTGGGCGGCGGCGAGGGTCCGCGCCGCGCCGTCACTGGCACCGGCCAGGACACGATTCAGCGCATCCAGCAGGCCGCCTTTGCGCGCAACCCCTACAGTACGAGCACCAAGAAGGTCGCGCGTCGCATCACCGTGACGCATGCAGGCGAGATTTCGAACATCGACCTCACTGAGGATGACCTGGTCTTTATCACCAACGGCGGCTGTGTGGAAAACTCGACGATCGGCGCGCAGGATAAGCCCGCCGCATGGGATCCGACGATTCGCCCCGGTGGCGGTTGGGACATGTGGCGTCGTATCGCAGCGCAAGATCCGAGCTTTGGTCATCCCGATAAATTCTGCGGTGACCCCGAGAAGAGCAACTGGATGAGCGCCACGGTCACCACGCTCGACGGCGAGATTGTGCCCTATATCCAAAAGATCTGCCATCGCGATCCCTTTACCGGGCACGTCGTGACCGGTGGCATTGTGACCTGCGAGGATTCGGGCTGGCTTATGAGCTGGACGATCAACCGCCAACAGCAGTTCCGCGATCAGCCCAAAGACCAGCTTTGCGTGTGGGTGTATGGCCTGTTTACCGACAAGCCCGGCAACTACGTCAAGAAGGCCATGCGCGACTGCACCGGCGAGGAGATTTGCCAGGAATGGCTGTATCACCTGGGCGTTCCCGAGGATAAGATTGTTGAGCTGGCGGCAAATCACGCCAACACCGTGCCCGTCATGATGCCCTACATCACCGCCTTCTTTATGCCGCGTGAAGCAGGCGACCGCCCCGACGTGGTGCCCGATGGCGCCGTGAACTTCGCGTTCCTGGGCCAGTTTGCCGAGACGCCGCGTGACACGATCTTTACGACTGAGTACTCCATGCGCACCGGCATGGAAGCCGTCTACACGCTCTGCGATGTCGACCGCGGCGTACCCGAGGTCTGGGGTTCGGTCTTTGACGTGCGTGACCTCCTTATGAGCAGCGTTAAACTACGCGACGGTGAGCCCATCACCAGCATGAAGCTGCCTATGGTTGAGCGGATTGCTCTCAAAGAAGTGCTCAAGAAGGTCGAGGGAACCGACATCGCCAAACTCCTCAAGGAGTACGGCGCAATCTAGCGCACAAGAACCACCACATTGGGGAACCTTTGTGGTGGTTTCTGTTTGTCTCGATCTGTAACATCTTGGCCGCTAAAAGTGGGCCTGGTGTTACAGATTTAGATTTTCGATTCGGGTGTCTTTTGTTTGTCTCAATCTGTAACAGGTAGAGCTCTATTTGCCGAGTAGATGTTACAGATTGAGACAAACGGGTGCCGCTGGTCATTTCGTCTCGATCTGTAACATCTAGAGCCATAAACAGCCGCTAGATGTTACAGATTGAGATAGTAAGGGGACGAGGCCGTAGCGGGTGAGCGTGCCTGCTCCCTATCTCTCAATCACTCAGAAAATCTTATATATAGAGACTTAGATTTGTGTATAAGATCGTACAAACCTGGCAACAATACTTCTCGAACAACGTGAAGCCGCGCCGTAGGGCGGCCGCCCCAAGAGAAGTGATTCCATGAGAATCGATAAGCTAGCAATGACGTCGCGCGAGGCGCTGCAGACCGCCATGAGCACGGCTGCCGACGCGCAGGCTGGCGCGGTGGAGCCGATTCACCTGCTGTCCGCCCTGCTCGGTGCCGGCGAGCGCAATATCTCCGTGATTATCGAGCGCATCGGTGCTGACCCAGCTCAGCTCGCACGTTCCACACAGGATGCCATCGACCGCGCGCCCAAGGTTTCGGGCGAAGGCCAGCAGATGGGTTTTTCCAACGAGCTCGTCCGCGTGATCGAAAAGGCCGAGAAGAAGGCCACCAAGATGGGCGACAGCTTTGTGGTGACCGAGCATCTGCTGATGGCGCTTGCCGAGGACAAGGGCGAGGCGGGTCGCGTGCTGCGCGACGCCGGCGTTACCAAGGAGCGTATCGAGCAGGTCTACGAGGAGCTGCGCGGCGATGACCGCGTGACGTCTGCCGAGGACAAGACCCAGTTTGAAGCGCTGGAGCAGTACGGCCGCAACATCTGCGACCTCGCCCGTGCCGGCAAGCTCGACCCGGTCATCGGTCGTACCGACGAGATTCGCCGTACCATCCAGGTTCTGTCCCGCCGCACCAAGAACAATCCCGTGCTCATCGGCGAGCCGGGCGTCGGCAAGACGGCCATCGTCGAGGGAATCGCCCAGCGTATCGTGGCCGGCGACGTGCCGAGCACCCTGCGCGACCGCGACCTCATCGAGCTCGACATGAGCGCGCTGGTCGCCGGCGCCAAGTACCGCGGCGAGTTCGAGGACCGCTTGAAGGCCGTGCTCAAGGAGGTGCAGAAGTCCGAGGGTAAGGTCATCCTGTTCATCGATGAGCTCCACACCATCGTGGGCGCGGGCGCTACCGAGGGCTCCATGGACGCCGGTAACATCCTCAAGCCGGCGCTCGCCCGCGGCGACCTGCACGCGATCGGCGCGACCACGCTCGACGAGTACCGTAAGTACATCGAGAAGGACGCGGCGCTCGCCCGTCGTTTCCAGACCGTAATGGTGAGCGAGCCTACCGTCGAGGACACCATCTCGATCCTGCGTGGCCTCAAGGAGAAGTACGAGATTTTCCACGGCGTGCACATCACCGATAGCGCGCTCGTGGCCGCCGCCGACCTCTCCGATCGCTACATCGCCGATCGTTTCCTGCCCGACAAGGCCATCGACCTGGTCGATGAGGCCGCAAGCCGCCTGCGCATGGAGCTCGACAGCATGCCGGTCGAGATTGACGCCACCACGCGCCAGCTCACCCAGCTGCAGATCGAGGAGCAGGCGCTCATGAAGGAGACCGACGATGCCTCCAAGGAGCGTCTGGACGCCCTGCGCCAGGAGATTGCCGAGGTCCAGGAAAAGCTCAACGTGCAAAAGGCCGGATGGCTCAACCAAAAGAACGCCATCGATCATGTTCAGGAGCTCAAAGGCCAGCTCGATGAGGCCAAGATCGAAGAGGAACGCGCGACGCGCAGCGGCGATCTGGGCCGCGCGTCCGAGCTGCGCTACTCCGTGATTCCGGGTCTGCAGCAGCAGATTCAGGATTCCGAGGCCGCGCTCGAGGCGCAAAAGGAGCAGAACGGCGAGGGCCTCAACGAGCAGGTGACCTCCGACGAGATCGCCGAGGTCGTGAGCGCCTGGACCGGCGTGCCCGTCTCCAAGATGATGCAGGGCGAGCTCGACAAGCTGAAAGGCCTGGAGGGCGAGCTGCATAAGCGCGTCATTGGCCAGGACGAGGCTGTCTCCGCCGTCGCCGCAGCTGTGCGCCGTAGCCGTGCGGGCCTCTCCGATCCGGACAAGCCCATCGGCAGCTTCTTCTTCCTGGGCCCCACCGGTGTGGGCAAGACCGAGCTCGCTAAGGCGCTGGCCGAGTGCCTGTTTGACGACGAGCGCGCGCTCGTGCGTATCGACATGTCCGAGTACATGGAGAAGTTCAGCGTCCAGCGTCTGATCGGTGCGCCCCCGGGATACGTGGGTTACGACGAGGGCGGCCAGCTCACCGAGGCCGTGCGCCGTCGTCCATACTCCGTGATCTTGCTCGACGAGATGGAGAAAGCTCACCCGGATGTCTTTAACGTGCTGCTGCAGGTGCTCGACGATGGCCGTCTAACCGATGGCCAGGGTCGCCAAGTGTCCTTCAAGAACACGATTATCATCATGACGAGCAACGTGGGCTCTAAGGCCATCGCCGATCTTTCGGGCAAGGACGAGGAAGAGATGCGCCACCAGGTCGATGCGGCCATGGCTCAGACCTTCCGCCCCGAGTTCCTCAACCGCATCGACGATATCGTGGTGTTCCATCCGCTCGGTATGGCGCAGATCGAAAAGATCGTCGATATCCAGCTCGCCGATGTCCGCGCACGTCTGGCCAAGGAGCGCATGACGCTTGCCATCACCCCGGCGGCCAAGCAGATGCTTGCCGTGGGCGGCCTGGACCCGGTCTTTGGCGCCCGTCCGCTCAAGCGTCTGGTCCAGCGCGAGGTCGTGGATGCGATCGCAGCCGCTATCATCGACGGCACGGTGCGCGAGGGCGATCAGGTGACGGTCGATGTCGACAAGGACGGCGGCTTTACCGTCGTGTGCGACAACACGCCGACGGCCACCTACGAGGTCCCCGACGCCGAGTAGATTTTCGGGACATGCCTTAAAATCTACCAGCCGTCTCTAAACGCCAAGGGCGGCGGATCCAATGGGTCCGCCGCCCTTTTTCGTGCGACAATCGATGATGTTGAGCATGAGTACATGGCGAGGAGATATGCAGATGATAGACAAGAATAAGACGAACACGCCGGCGACCGATGCCGCACCCGCCGCACCCAAGCCTGCGCCTAAGCCGGCACCCAAGCCGCGCGACCCCTACATCCGTGCCGAGAACGAGGACGACGACGGCTACGATCCCTACAGCGATCGCCGCCCCGAGCGCGAGCCGATGTTCGAGGCCGACCCCTGGCGTTAAGTAGCTAATTTGGGCGTCGTGGGCTGCTAGTCTTGGACCTTGATGCTCGGCAACAGTAAAACTTGATTCTCCATTAATCAAGTTGCACGTAATCTTGCTCTTTTACTAATCAAGAATCAGTATAATTTTGATTAGCTAGAGAGCAAGATTGGAGAATCATGGCATTCAACGACTTGATCGCCCAGAAAATAAAGGACTTTGAACAGCAGGGGGTTCCACAGGTCTTTGAGCGAGACCTTGATCTGGGAAACCCACAGGAGCCAAAGCGCGACAACATCGTAAATGTGGTTGTGGGGGCCCGCCGTTGTGGAAAGACGTATCGCCTGTATCAGGAGATGCTGCGGCTTCGGGGCCGGGGCGTCGAGCTTGACCGGATGCTTTACTTTAATTTTGAGGACGAGCGCTTGCGCCCGTATGAGCCATCGCTGCTGGCGGACGTGCTCGACACGTTCTATGCGCTGCATCCTGCTGCTCGAACCGAGGGCGCTTACATTTTCTTTGACGAGATCCAGGAAATTCCCGAATGGGGTGCGTTTTTGCGGCGTGTAGTCGATACGGAGAAAGCGACCGTCTATGTGACGGGATCTTCTTCTAAGATGCTGTCCTCAGAACTTAAGAGCGAATTCAGGGGTCGTTCTCTTATACGAGAGCTTTTTCCGTTGAGCTTTTCGGAATACGTTCGATATAAGACGGGGAGCGTTTTCGAGCCAGATGCGACCTTTTCCCCAAGCGATGCAGCGCTGCTTCGACATCATCTGATCGGATATCTTGAACGAGGGGGATTCATCGCGACGCTTGAGCAGACGCCCGCAGACGCGATTCAGCTGCTACAGGAATATGCTTCGCGAACGGTCGCTATGGACGTCGTTGAGCGTTACGACGTCAAGAACCCTCGCCTGGCATCGCTGTTCCTAACGCGGTGTATGGCATCTTCGGGACGAGAGCTGTCGGTGAACAAAGTGTACAACGAGTTCAAGAGCAGGCAGATACCCGTCAGTCGTAATTCGCTCAGCGACTTACTTGAGTATTATGAGGATGCCTACCTGCTGTTCTCCGTGCCGGAGTTCACGCGTTCACTGGCAAATAACATGCGGTCTGCGTCTAAGGTCTACGCTGTCGATCCCGCGATGTTTGGAGCATTCTCTCCCGCATCGGCATTGGACCAGGGCCAGAGGCTCGAGACCGCAGTGTTCAACGCGCTAAGAAGAAGGACTCCCGCGGTGAGGATCGGATCGGTCTGCCGCCTGCTGATCAAAGAGAAGAGCAAAAGCCATGAGGTGGACTTTGTGGCTGGGGACGCACTTCTCATGCGGGCTTATAGCCTGATCCAGGTTAGTATGGAGATGGCAAGTGAGAAAACGCGCGAGCGCGAAATTGCCGCGCTTGATGCCTCGATGGCCCAGTTCGATCTTGGTGAGTCGGCAATCGTTACCATGGATGAGCAGGCCGATATTCCATGCGAGCACGGTGTGGTACACGTTGTTCCCGCATGGAAGTGGCTCCTTGCCTAATCATCTACGGATCTGTGGGGCCAGGACCTCCTGGCCCCTTCATCACGGTTGGGGAGCACCATGATGCGCCCGGCTAGTCCTGGGCCTTGATGCTCGGCAGGAGAATCTGGGCGAGGTAGTCGCACTCGAGCTTGGTGGCAGCGTCGGCCTTGCCGTCTTTGCCGACCAGCACGTTCTTAATCTGGCTGTAGGTGTAGCGGTTGCCGGTCGTGAGCTCGACAAGCTCAATGGCCGTGTCCATGGGGTAGGTCGACACGGGATTCTGCGTCCGCCCGTTGATGGTCTGGGGCACCACATACGGATAGACGGGGCCGCTGGCGTAGACCGTGTAGCCGTTACCAAGGTTTGCCGTGCCCAAAACCGTATCGCCCTCATCGGGCGTAAAGCTCTCGCCGTCGCGCACCGCGACGAGCGTCACAATCGGCGTATTGCTGTCGCCGGCAAGATAGATGCACAGCGTGCTGCCGTTTTGCCAAGTTGCGACTTTGCCGTACCACTCAACGGGAATATCGAGCTGATACAGGTTCGTTGCCTTATGCCGAGCATCGGCGTCGCGGGCTGCCTGCGCCTCGCTTGCGCTCACGGCGTTGGCGGCGGCATCACGGCGAGCGGTTGCCGCCTGCTGAAGTATCTTGGCGGCCGCGGCAGAGCTACAACCGCCCTCCTCGGCATATTTGGCGGCGGCATCGATCTGGTCGTCGGTTACCGTGTCGGCCGAAGGCACCTTGAGCTTAAAGGTAGCCTGGGCACTTAAATCCTGTCCATCGCTCTTAACGGTGACCTGCGTCTTGGTGGTCGGGACGGTATAGATGGTGCCGTCGGCCGCGATGGGGGAGGCAGCGATGGAGAGCGTGTAATCGCCGGGCAGCAGTTTGATGCCGCGGCCGTGCTCGTCAACATAGAGCGTTTCGCTCACGGAGGAGGCGTCAGAATCCTGCCCACTCACCTGTACGGGAATCTTGGAGCCAGTGGAACAGTCGAGGCCAGCGGCATGCACGCCAATCTGCACTGACATCATCGTGTGGGCATTGGCGGCGACAGCGGCAGCCTGCTCTTGCTGATATCCGTTCCAGGCAGCATAGCCTGCACCGCCGGCGACGAGCGCGACGGCCACAACGCCGGCAACCATCAGATTGCGGCGTTTGGGCGACATCTTGCGATGGCGGATCTCAGCTTCGCGTGCCGAGGGAACGGACGGCAGGGGAATATCGCCCATGGCGATGGTCTCGTCCACGGCTGGTGCGGAACCTAGGCCAGGAAGCTCACGGGTCAGCGAATCCTCGGCCGGCAAGCTGTTGAGCAAGACGGTTTCCTCGCCCGTGTCGGATTCGGGCTGGTTACCGGCCTCGCTTTCGGTGTCTTCGTGATCTGCCTCATCCTTGGCAGGCTCAACGTCGTCTGCATCCTGATCATCGGACTGCGCCTCGGCTTCCGGCTCATCCTGCACGTCAACGTCCGAATCGTCAAACGCAATCTCATCGAGTGAAATCCGGTCTAAGCTCTCCAAGGCCTCAGCGCAAGCTTCTGCATCTTGGGCCGCGTCCTCTTGGCCCCTCGTCTCATCTTTCATATATCCCCCAAGCTCAATATCGGGACAACAATGTACCCAAAATTGGAGCCTTCGTGAGTTCGTGTGGGTAGCCCCTACGCCTCGCGCCCCGGCAGGGCCGGCTTCAGGTCCGAGCACCTGAGCATCA
>ENA-OWPF01002905-OWPF01002905.1-human-gut-metagenome-genome-assembly--contig:-NODE-2905-length-11206-cov-7.888710_pt1 | contig 11206 bp, 8 predicted proteins | sample MGYA00248261_ERZ651840 | MGnify/ENA primary metagenome ERZ651840 (study PRJEB26924, sample SAMEA4378268) | human gut metagenome | biome: human gut; feature: human-associated habitat; material: faeces... | reverse complement strand
CGCCGGTAGTCTTATACAGGCTCAGGCAGGCGGTGATCATGCAGCCGTCGATGTAATTCCATTTGTTCGGCTTGCCGCTGCGCACCTTTTCAATGTTCCAGAGCGGGGCCTCGGCGGTGGAACCGGCAATCAGGTAATCTACATAGCGGCCCAGTGTGGTCAGAATTTCGTCATGGGTCATGGTTCAGTCCTCCTCATAGCGGTCAACATGGGTCAGCTGCAGGCGCTCGCCCTCGTAACCGGTAATTTCTACATTGTGCAGTGCAATCTTGCGCACATTCTCGGCGTGGATGCCTACCTTGCAGCTGGCGCCTGCGCCGCACATCATGGCTGCCTGCCCGGGGCGTGCATCGGGTGCAAAGCTGATCTTCACATCCCGCATCGTCACGCCCTCGATGGGCTGCTCCGGCAGACCGCTGAACCAGCAGCCTGCATACTGGGCGTCCGTGGCCACGATATGCTCCATCTCCAGCTTGCCGAGGGTCGGGGTCGTATCGTCCACGGGCTGAGGCTCATGCGTCTGTACATAGTCGGTGTGGCCGTCCGGGTCGCAGAAATAGAACATGTTGATGACAAAGGGCGTCAGAACGCCGTCCATCACGACATTGCGGAAAGCCAGCCCGTCAATGACTGCGTACTTGCCGCGGCCGCGGCGGGTCTTGACGCGTAAGCCCCGGTCGGTGTGGTCCATCAGGCACTGGGTCACCGTGACATTTTTGATGCCGCCGCTCATCTCGCTGCCGATGACCAGACCGCCGTGACCGCGGCTCAGGCAGCAGTTGCGGATGATAACATTCTCGCAGGGGACATGCAGCTTCATGCCAAGGAATAGCTTGCTCGACTTGAGCGCAATGCAGTCATCGCCGACATGGACATGGTTGCCGATGATGTTGACATTCTTGCAGCTCTCGGGGTCGATGCCGTCCGTGTTGGGGGCGTTGTAGGGGTTGTTGATGTTGAAGTTGAGCAGGTCGAGGTGCTTGACAAAGATGGGGTGGATGGTCCACGAATAGCTGTTCTGCACCGTGATGCCGTGCAGGCAGACGTTCTCGCTGTCCACCGCAGCCACGGCCCGGGGACGCCATGCGATGCGCTTGACCTTGGGGTTCACCCACCAGTCGCCGTTTTCGGCATCGCAGTCCAGCGTGCCCTCGCCGGTCACCACCACGTCATGCACCTGCGTGATGTTCAAAAGACCTGCAAAGCTGTCCAGCGGGTTGCCCTCCCAGCCGGTCAGATAGTACTCGTCCACCTCGTTCTCGCTGGGCAGCACACCGGGCAGGATGGGGTAATGGGTGCGGTCGTTGTCGCCCAGCAGCACCGCGCCCTTTTCCAGATACAGGGTGGTGTTGCTCTTCATGAACAGGCTGGCGGTGCGGTAACGGCCGGCGGGCACATACACCGTGCCGCCCTTGGGGCAGGTGGACAATGCTGCCTGCAGCCGCACGGTGTTGTCGGTCTCGCCGTCAGCCACCAGACCATAGCGGGCAGCATCCACAAAGAAGGTCTCGGCCTCGGTGGTGAAATCCAGCTTCAGGGTCTCGTCCTCGGCCTGCACCTCCACCGTATAGGTGGTGCCGGGCAGCAGGGAGAACAGGGAGAACACGTTGGTGTTGCAGGCCTCGTACACCGTCTTGCCGTTCAGGGCAACGGTAAAGGGGTGTGCCGGACGGTAGCACAGCTCGTTTTCCAGCTCAAAAACGGCGCTGCGGGTCATGGAACGGATCAGGGTCAGATTCATGCGAAATAACCTCCTGTGAGTTTGTCTTGCCCCCACGGGGCAGACGTGGTATCATGAGGAAAAGCGCTCTCCCGGCACCGGGAGGGCTGTTTCCGGAAAGGATGCGCAAGATGAAAGCGGAACGGGAAAAGATCCATGCAAAGGTAAAAGCGGACACCGTGCGGCTGAACGGCAGCAAGCTGGAGCTGACGGCAGACGAGGAGACGTGCACCTTTCTGCTGGTAAGCGAGGGCAGCTGCACCCTGCAAATGGGGGAAAACAGCCTGCTGCTGAACCCCGGCAGCGCGCTGCTGCTGGGCGCGGGGGACGCAGTGCTCTCTGCCGCCGGTGCAGCCGTACCGGAACTGGTGGGCTGCCGGTTCCCGCTCAGCGCCCTGCACGAGCTGCGCAGCGCCACCCAGCGGGATTTTGCCCGGCTGTTTTTGCCCGGCGAGGTAACGGTGCTGTACGGCCCGGTGCCGTGGGTTCGCCGCCTGCGCACCCTGCTGGAGATGATGCGCGCTGCCATGCCGGAGCAGGACTACCCCGGCGGGCTGTACCTGCTGCTCATCCTGCACTATGTCGAGCAGGAGTGCCTTGCCGAGAGCAGCGCCGCAGCGCGCCCCCGCAACGAGACCATTGAGCAGGTGTGTGCCTACCTTGCCGCCAACTACCGGCAAAAGTTCTCCCTTACCGAGGTGGCGGCGCGGTTCTACCTCTCCCCCTACTATCTCAGCCGCCTGTTCCGGCGGGTGACCGGGCAGTCCATCGTGGACTATCTAAACAACCGCCGCATCGAGGCTGCGCAGAAGCTGCTGGAGACCACCGAGCTGTCCATCAGCGCTATTGCCGAGCAGACCGGTTTTGCCAGCGCAGCCCACTTCCGCCGCGTGTTCCGCGAGGTGATGGATATCAGTCCTTTGCAGTACCGCAAGAAGCAGACGAAATGATGTATCAACCAAAACACCCCCTGTGCCATCCGTTGGGAGCAGCACAGGGGGTGTTGGTCTTGGTCAGATGTTCTTATGGCGCATTAGCCCTTGACGGCACCTGCGGAGATACCTTCAACGAACTGATCCTGTGCACAGAAGAATACGATCAGCTGCGGCAGGATGGAGATGAGGGACAGCGCAAGGATCTTGTTCCATGCAAAGCCGGTATCACCGTCCATAGACAGCTTGACGAACAGGGACATGGGGTATTTGCCGGGGGTGCTGACGTAAAGCAGCGGGCCCATAAAGTCGTTGCAGCTCCACATGAACTGGAACAGTGCGCAGGACACCAGAGCGGGTCCCAGCATGGGCACGATGACCTTGTACAGAGTCTGGAAAGAGGAGCAGCCGTCAATGGCGGCAGCCTCGTCCAGATCACGCGGGACGTTGCGCATGAACTGCACCAGCTGATACACGAAGTAGGTCTCGGTAGCAAATGCGCAGTGCACCCAGATGGCCAGATAGAAGGGGCTGTCCACCCAGCCGAACTTGTTGTACAGCAGGTACTGGGGCACGTTCAGCACGACCTGCGGCAGGAACAGGGTGGCCAGCATGATGTTGAACAGCAGCTTGCGGCCGGGGAAGTCGAAACGGCCAAAGCCGTAAGCGGCAATACAGGCAGACACCACAGTGCAGATCACCTTGGGGATGACATAGCTGTAAGTGTTGAGCATGGCCTGCAGGATGTTGATGGAGCCGCCGAAGTTGTTCAGGGCGTTGCGGTAGCCATCTAGCGTAGGCTTTTTGATCCACAGGCTGATGCCTGCAAAGATCTCGCTGTTATCCTTGAAGGTAGCGCTGATCATCCACAGCAGAGGATAGATCATGATGATACCAACTAGGATCAGCACGAAGTACTTAAAGAAGGTCGCGATCTTATTCGATGCTTTCATTCCCATATTGGTCACCTTACCTTTCATCCGAGTAGTAGACCCACTTCTTCTGGCTGGTGAACGCAATGATCGTCAGGATGCAGACGATGATGAACATGATCCATGCCAGAGCAGAAGCCATGCCCATGTCGTAGGACTTGAATGCGTAGTTGTAAACCAGCAGGGAGATCAGGGTAGTGGAACCACGGGGACCACCGTTGGTGATGATGTAGGGGCCGTTGAACTCCTGGAAAGCCTGGCAGATCTGAGTGACCAGGTTGTAGAAGATGATGGGGGTGATCATCGGAACGGTGATGGAGAAGAACTGACGCCACTTGCCGGCGCCGTCGATGGTAGCAGCCTCGTACAGGTCTGCGGGCACGCCCTTCAGTGCAGCAAGGAACAGCACCATGGCGGAACCGAACTGCCATATACGCAAAAAGCAGATGATCCACAGCGCGTAGTTGGGGTCAGACAGCCACTCGGGGCCCTGCACCGCACCAAAGGTGACAGCGCGCACCACGGTGTTCAGCAGACCGTCCACGCTGAACACAGCCTTCCACAGCACGGCGATAGCCACAGAGCCGCCCAGAATGGAGGGGATGTAGTACACAGTGCGGAACAGGTTGACGCAGGCGATCTTGAAGTTCAGGATATAGGCAATGAACAGCGCGAAGATCAGCTTCAGGGGCACGGTGATAAAGGCGTACTTGAAGGTGATGATCAGCGCCTTGGTGATCTTTCTGGTGTGGAATGCGGTAATGTAGTTGGCCAGACCAACAAAACTGGTGCCGTCCTTGAAGAAGTTCATATCGGTGAAGCTGTAATACAGCGACTGACCGAAGGGAAACGCCTTAAAGACGAGAAAGCCGATGATCCAGGGAATCAGATAAAACAGACCCTGATACTTATCGACCCATTTCTGGAACGGAGTTCGTGCGCCGGCGGGCGCATTACTTTTTTTCATCCGAAATCCTCCTTTTACAGGATTTGAAGCAGACAGTGCAGCAGGTCACAGACCGGTAACAATTCTTTCAAGGTTTGATAACCATTCTCCGATAAAACAAGGGCACCTGTCGTACGGGCGGCAGATGCCCTTATTTATTTCAGATACTGAATATCCGGTTCTGACCGCTGTCAGAGAGAGGTAAGCTTAGCCGATGGTGTAGCCGACAGACTCCATGCCGTCCAGCAGAGTCTCGACAGCCTCTTCAGGGGTCTGATCGCCGTAGTCGATGTTATCGAACACTTCCTGATAGATGCCGGTGCCGGAAGCCTTCAGGTCGTTGTTCTCGAACAGGGGATCCAGCTTGTTGGTGGTGAAAGCCATGACCTTGGCGTTTGCCTCAGCAACCAGGTCCTTGACAGCGCCGGCGTCCTGAGCGAACTTCAGGCCAGCCTTGGAAGCGGGGATGCCGCACTCAGAACCCATGATGGAAGCGCCCTTTTCCTCGTTCAGCAGGAAGTTGATCAGGGTAGCAGCCTCGGCAACGTTCTTGCAGGTCTTGGTGATAGCCAGACCCATGGACACCTTGGAGAAGCCGCCGTTGTTATCGCCGAACTTGATCTCCTCGCCGACGGTGAAGCCGTCCTTGTTGCTGTCGTCCAGAGCGGAAGAGTACTTGCTTGCAGCGGAATCCCACTCGAAGATGCCTGCGATCTTACCGGTGATCCACTCGTTGGACTGGTGGGTAGCGGTATCGGAGTTTGCAGAGTAGTAGGTCTTCAGGTTCATCATGACGTGGTTGTCCACCAGGCTCTTGATGAAGGCCAGACCCTCAGCGATCTCGTCCTCGGTGTAGTTCAGGGTGGAGGTAACGGGATCTGCCCAGTCCTTGCCGTACTTGGACTCGAGGTAGAACACCATCAGGATCATACGGTCGTATGCGCCCAGGTGCATGGGGTAGTAATCGTCGCCCAGCTTCTCCTGGAAAGCCTTACCGGCAGCCATCAGATCGTCCAGAGACTTGGGGACCTCGGTGATGCCAGCCTTATTAAAGGTGGTCATGTTCCAGTAGAAGATACGGCCGGTCATGGAGACGGGCACGCACTGCTGGCTGTTGGCCACATAGCAAGCGTCCATAGCAGCGGAATCCCACTGGGTCAGGTCGATGAACTTGGAGGTGGTGTTCAGATCCACGAACTTGCTGCCGTCGGCAGAGTAGTTGTACAGCCAGTTCCAGTTCACCTGGCAGACATCCTGAGCGTTGCCTGCGATGAAGGCAGCAGCCATCTTCTCTTCCCAGCCGGACCATGCGGCGAAGGTGGGCTCCACGGTGATGTTGGAGTGCTCAGCCTGGAAAGCCTCCAGAGCGCTCTGGTAAGCAGCGTGACGGCTGTCGCCGCCCCACCAGCTGATGCTCAGGTTGACGGGGCCGTCAGACAGGGCCAGGCTCTCGTCTGCGGAAGCAGCGGGGGCCTGAGAAGCAGCGGAAGAAGCGGTGGAAGAAGCAGCGGGCTTGCTGCCGCAGGCAGCCAGCAGACCTGCAGCACCGACAGCGCCGGTAGCCATCAGGAAGTTACGACGAGAAATTGCCTTGCTCATTTTTGTTCTCCTCCTAATAGAAAACATCTTCATGTAGGGGGCCTGCACATGCCCCCTTGTATACAATTATGATAACAAAAGCCACTGAAAAAAGAAAGATGCAAATTACAGTGATACGGGATAAAAACGTACAAATATTGCCCTTGTTTTCGCGTGCAATTCGACGTCCTTGCCGAAATGAATAAACTTGCGCTGAAAAACTGTGCAACTTGTATACTTCAATGACTTGCATAAAAATCTGGGATGCAACAAGGGCAGAACAGGAAAAATCTCAATAATTCCTGTTACATTTACCGTTCCGCCTGTAATTTTTTGTGCTCTGCCGTCCCCCGTCGCTCTCTTCTTCTCCCATTCCCTCTCCCCTCCGTCGAGTAACTGCCCGGTCCGAACTGATATATCAATAGTGCAAAAAACGTGCGAATTCCGCCCGGTTGATATATCAGTTCCTCTCGCAAAATGCAACAAATTGATATATCAGTCTGTATACAGCCTGTTGGAGACTCTGGCGGGGAACCCCTTCCGCAAATCACGCAAAAAAGCCGCTGCACCCGGCGCGGTACAGCGGCTTGTATACAACATAAAAGTATCTCAGTTTTTCCTTGCAGCGTAAAACGCCCGCCGTGCCTTGAAGTAGCACTGGGGGCACATGCTGACATACTGCACATCGTTTTCAAGGTCGATGGCTACCTGCTCGCCCTCAAAGACGAACTGTCCGTTCACCTTGCGGCAGTTGCAAATGGCCTTGCGCCCGCAGGTGCAGATGGTCTTCATCTCCTCGATGGTGTGCGCCAGCTCCAGCAGACGGGTAGAACCCGGGAAGCCCTTGAGGGAAAAATCTGCCCGCAGACCGTAGCAGATCACTGGGATGTTCAGATCTACCGTGATCATGAACAGCTGCTCGGCCTGCTCCGGGGTAAAGAACTGGCTCTCGTCGCACAGCACACAGGCCAGCGGCCCGGAAGCAGTGTTTGCCGCCTTCACGGCTTCGAACACGTCCAGCTCCGGCGGGATCAGCAGGTCTGCCTTGCGGCGCACGCCCAAACGGCTCACCAGCTCCCCGCCGCCCTTGGTATCCACCTGCGGCTTCAAAATGAGCACCTTCATGCCCTGCTCTTCGTAGTTGTGTGCCACCTGCATCAGCGCCGTGCTCTTGCCGCTGTTCATGGCACCGTAGCGGAAATACAATTTTGCCATGCCGTCACTCCTGATTGCGCAGACGGTAGCCCAAGCTCATCAGGCTGTCGCCCAGATGGACGTTTTCCACCACCACATTGGGGTACGACACCGACAGGTCATAGTGGGAGAAGTTCCAGAAGCCCTCGATGCCCAGATCCACCAGCCGTCCGCTGACCTGCTGTGCACCATCACGGGGGACGCAGAGCACCGCCACCTTGGGCTTGTTTTCCTCGCAGAAGGCCTCCAGCTCGTCAATGTGCCGGATGCGGATGCCGCTGATCTCCTTGCCCACCTCGTTCTCGGCCACGTCAAAGGCCGCAATCAGCTTGTAGCCGTTGGTGTCGGTGGTGATAAAGCGGCTCACCGCCTTGCCCAAGCGGCCGCAGCCGATCAGAATGGTGGGCAGACGGTCGCCGTTGCCGAACAGCAGGCTTTCCAGAATGGAAAGCAGGTTCTCCACCGAGTAGCCGATGCCCTGCCGTCCGTTCACATCACCGATGCAGTTAAAATCCTGCCGCACCTGCGAGGCGGTGGTGCCCATCTGAGAGGCCAGTTCCCGGGAGGAGATGCTGGTAATGCCATCGGCCTGCAGGGAGCGCAGATACCGGTAATATTTGGGGAGACGCTTGATCACAGGGATCGATGCTTTCTGGGGGGTGTTCATAGCAAAATTCTCCTTTCTGCCCAACGCGCTGCAGCTTCTGCCGCCATGCAAGGGGCTTCTTTGCGCGCAGAGAGATGTTCCGTTTTATCCTGTTATATTATTTAAAGTATACAGCATGAAAGGCGAATGTCAAATACCTATTTGTAAAAAAGCAAAAAATTCACAAAGTTTTTTGTATTCGCGCTCCTGCATACTTCCCCGGCAGCCGGGGGATACTGACCCCACAAAGACCCTGCTACGGAAGGAGAATGCGCATGGATACGGCAAAAGACACCCCCGCAGAGCAGCACCGGATGGAAAAAGAGGATATTGAGGATCTGGGCACGGTCACCCTGAGCCGGGGCGGTCATGTCATCCACTGCCTGACCGTCATCGGCCAGATCGAAGGGCACACCGAAGCGCCGCAGGGGCAAAAGACCACCAAATATGAGCACGTCATCCCGCAGCTGGTGGCGGTGCAGGAGGACCCCCGCATCGAGGGGCTGCTGGTGCTGCTGAACACGGTGGGCGGCGATGTGGAGACCGGCCTTGCACTGGCAGAACTGATCGCCAGCATCTCCAAGCCCAGCGCCACGCTGGTGCTGGGCGGCGGGCACTCCATCGGCATCCCGTTGGCGGTCAGTGCGCGGCACAGCTTCATCGTCCCCACCGCCACCATGACGGTGCACCCGGTGCGGCACTCCGGGCTGATCTTAGGCGTGCCGCAGACCATGCACTGCTTTGAGCAGATGCAGCAGCGCATCACCGGCTTTGTAGCCGCCCACAGCGGCATGCCGGAAAAGCGCTACACCCAGCTGATGCTCCACACCGGGGAGCTGGTCATGGACATGGGCACGGTGCTGGACGGACGCCGTGCCGTAAAGGAAAAGCTCATCGACGAGCTGGGCGGTCTTTCGGATGCGCTGGCGTGGCTGTATAAGGAGATCGAGCGGGAATAATAAAAACAACATTATGGTTTGCCATTTTTGCCCTTGCGTGGTACAATAGTAGAATCAATTATTGTGTCTATGGGAAGTTGGGGAACAGAGTAGAATGGCAACGAAAAAACGAAAATCAACGAAACGGCGTACTGCTGCCCGCCGTAAAAAGGCAGAGCAGCGGCTTCCGGCAGGGCTTGGCACCCTGTTCGGCGGCCTGCTGCTGATGGTGCTGGCCTTTGTGCAGGGCGATTCCGTATGGCGGGTGCTCCATGATGTGCTGTTCGGGCTGTTCGGCTGCGGCAGCTTTGTGCTGGGTGCAGCCGTGTGCTGTCTGGCCGTTTTGTACACCCGGGGCGAGGAGCTGCTGTCCCGCATCCTCAAGCTGGTGCTGGGGCTTGTCTTTGTCTGCGGCACAGTCATCGTGTTTTCCGATATCCAGCCGCAGGGGCTGTCGGCGCTGCAAATGCTTTCCGCCTGCTACGCCAATGGCGTCAATGCATGGCTCTCCGGCGGCGCAATAGGCTTTGTGCTGGGCGGCGTGCTGCTTTTGCTGTGCGGACGTCCGGCAGCAAACCTTATTATGATCGTGCTTTTGTTGTGCGGCAGCCTGTACATTTTTGATATTACCCCCGCCGAGGTCTGGGTCTGGCTGTGTGCCGTCACCGGCGGTATCCACGCCCGCGGCGCTGCCTTTGCAGAGCAGCGCGCTGCCCGCCGCGCCGAGCGCACCTCCATCCGGCAGGCAGAGCGGGAGATCGATGAGGAATACGACGAAACCGAGGACGAGCCGCTGGACGAGGAGGACGAGCCTGCCGGGCTGCATCTGGGGGTGCCGGACTGGATGTCCGGCGTGCTGCGCTGGGGACACAAGGTAACGCAGGAGATGGAGGCAGACGCTGCCGAAACTGAGGCTGCACCCGCCGCCCTTGCCCAGCCGGAGCCTGCCGCGCCGCCCATCACCCCGGTGCGGGTCAGCGTTGCCCATCCCCGCGCGGCCTTTGACGTAGACCTTGGCCCCGACCACACCGCCCTCTCCGAGGGCGGCAGCGAGCCCATTGAGCCGCTGATCGTCGGGCCGGGCGGCACCTTCGGGCAGGACCCGCTGCGCCCTGCATCCAAGCCCACGCCGCCGCCCATCGTGGCAAACCCGGTGGTCACCGCTGCGGCAGATTTCTTTGCCACGGACGCCCCCCAACCGGAAGAGCCTTCCCCTGCCCCCGCTTTTGATGCTCCCATCGTCCAGCCGGCAGCGCCGGTGGTGCAGCCGCAGATGCCCACGCAGCCGGAGGCTGCGCCTATCCAGCCCGCTGTGCCCCGGGTGAGCGCCGAGAACGCCGTGGCGTTCCGCTCTGCGCCGGACGAGGACGGCTGGATCAGCATCACCGCCGAGCCGGTGGAGGAAAAAGACATCAACTCGCTGGTGGCAGCGGCCATGGAAAAGCCCGCTGTCTCGGAGCAGGCAGCCGCCACCGCACCCGCCGAGGAGACCGAGCCGGTGGACCGCTACGAGTACCAGTACCCGCCCATCGAGCTGTTTGAAAAAACGCAGGAGGAGAGCGACCCCGGCGCGCAGGAGGAGCTGAAGGCCAACGCTCAGAAGCTGGTGGACACGCTGGAAAGCTTCGGCGTGCGCACCCGGGTGCTGGATATCTCCCGCGGGCCCTCTGTCACCCGGTACGAACTGCAGCCCATGGCGGGCGTGAAGATCAGCCGCATCACCTCGCTGGCGGACGATATCGCCCTGAACCTCGCGGTGGCAGACGTGCGTATGGAAGCTCCCATCCCCGGCAAGCCCGCCGTGGGCATCGAGGTGCCCAACAAGCTGGTCTCCCCGGTGAACATCCGAACTGTGCTCAGCTCCTCCGAGTTCCAGGACAGTCCCTCCAAGGTGTCCTTCGCCGTGGGCAAGGACATCGGCGGCAAATGCATCGTGGGCAACATCGCAAAGCTGCCCCATTTGCTCATCGCCGGCACCACTGGCTCCGGTAAGTCGGTGTGCACCAACTCCCTGATCATCTCCCTGCTGTACAAGGCCAGCCCGGAGGAGGTCCGCCTCATCATGGTGGACCCCAAGATGGTGGAGCTGGGCATCTACAACGGTATCCCGCACCTGCTCATCCCGGTGGTCACCGACCCGAAGAAGGCGGCGGGTGCCCTCCAGTGGGCGGTGACCGAGATGATGAAGCGCTACCGGATGTTCTCCGAGGTGGGAGTCCGCGACCTGGCCTCCTACAACGCCAAGGCGGCCCGGACCGAGGGGATGGAGAAGCTGCCCCAGGTGGTTGTGGTCATCGACGAGCTGGCCGACCTGATGCTG
>ENA-OWPF01002894-OWPF01002894.1-human-gut-metagenome-genome-assembly--contig:-NODE-2894-length-11274-cov-3.377930_pt1 | contig 11274 bp, 12 predicted proteins | sample MGYA00248261_ERZ651840 | MGnify/ENA primary metagenome ERZ651840 (study PRJEB26924, sample SAMEA4378268) | human gut metagenome | biome: human gut; feature: human-associated habitat; material: faeces... | reverse complement strand
GGTGTTAAGCTAAATTTAATGATCTATTAGCAACATTTTTCTTAAACTTAGCGAAAAAAAAAAGAAAATCTGATAAAATCAGACTTTCTGTGCATTTTTTCCCTCTTCTACTAATTTATTCAATAAAGCCACATACTCTTCAAACTGCGTTCTACCTCCATCAGTCAAATGATAAGTTGTCTGTGGTCTGTTATTTACAAATTCCTTTCTCACTTCCATAAATCCTTCTTGAATAAGCTTTTTAGTATGTGTTGTCATATTTCCGTCTGTACAACCTAGAATCTCTTTCATCTGTTTATAAGTGAGATCTCCAATACTTAAACTGGCAATCATTTGAATTCTTATGTGCGATTCAAATACCTTTGATGTATTGTTCATAACGTTTTCCATTAGATTTCCTCCCTAGCATCAATAGAATCAGCATTACCAACATGCATTAATTTCTGGTTGTTTAGTATATTTTCAAAATATATAATTATTATACAATTTATATCAATAAATTTGAAGTCTGTGAACAATAAAAAAATAGAAATCATCAATAATTTCTACTTTTTTAGAAGGTTATAAAGATTATAAATCATGATTACTGTCGTAATCACAATTAAAGAAATATTGTTATATGTGAATTGTGTAATCACATTCGTATAAAGATGGTTCTGAATAATCGCAGAATATTGGTCAAATAATAAAAATAATCCAATTACTGCATAAACACCACTGATAATCTTTGTGATATTGTTCTTAGCTGCCATCACAAACATTAAAATAAAACATATCGCAATTAAGATATTTGTGATAATTGAAAATGATACAGCTGTAGAATAATTCTGATTATGAGTCAGTAATGTAAGTGCCTGCTGGAATTTCTGTACGTATTCTGTCGATGAAGTTTGAATAATATAAAGCGCTATAGGAGTTGCCCCATAGATAATTGATTTAGTCGTATCTTTCATAGTCTTTCCCCTTTTATAAGTATTTTAATCTATTTTAATGTAAGTTACAAGACTCCTATTAAGTTGTCATAATTCTGCTTTCAAATATACTTTTTTTAAAATAGTAATATATATTTACTCTCTCTTAAAGAATTTCTATAATAATTATAGAAAGAAAACATAAACGAAAGCGCAGGTGAATCTTATGAATGTTTCTCAAACTCTTTATAGTAGCTTATTTATTAAGCTTCTACCCTTATTAATTGTATCATTATTTCTTACATTCCTATTAATAAAGGCAAAGATGTCTAAGTTATTTTATTTACTCATTGTCATAGAAGTCATTGCGATATTAATACTCCACTATAGCACAATATCTATGTCAATCATCCTATATGAACAGACAAAAGCCTTTATTACTCTTTCCAACATGTTCATAATAGTAGGAATATATTTACTTATTCCTCTTCTTTCAATCATACTCTATATCATATTAAGAAAAAGATTTTAAGAGCGATTTAGTCAATCGCTCTTTTAAGTTTGAGATATGTAAGTCCTACACATGTAGTAATTATTTCAGATAGAGGGAGTGAAGCCCAGATTCCTTTCATACCTAATTGTGAAAGAACGATAGATGCAGGCACGATAAGTACTACACCACGTAATAGAATAAGTGTAGAGGCTATTTTAGCACTCTCTATTGAAGTAAAGTATGTAGTTAAGACAATGTTTACCCCTGCAAAGAATAAGCCTGTAAACATGATTTTAAAGCCTTCTACAGCTAATTGATATAACATTGCATTGTTTGTCTTATTAAAGAGAGAGGTAATCATAGAGGCATTTACAAAGACTGTTAAGTAGATGACCGAAGATAACAACAACGAAATAGTAAGAGTCATTCTTCTTAACATAATAAGATTCTTTATGTCATGAGAACCATAGGATTCACTAGTAAGAGGCTGCATACCGTGTGCAAGTCCATTAAATATCGCAATACATACAAGCCATATATTACATACAACACCATAAGCAGCAACACCTATATTACCTGTAATCTTTAATATAAGTGTATTAAAAAGAAGTACTACTAAACCACTTGAAATCTCTATCAACATAGAAGGAAATCCCAATTTAATAATTCTTCTTATAATAGAGAACTGAAAACGAAGCTGAACGGGATGGAATGTATTCTTCTTTTTAATGAAATGTAAAGAGAGAATACTTAATCCAATCAAAGGTGCGAGACAAGTTGCAAAAACAGCACCAAACATTCCCATATGACATAAGAATATAAATACATAATCAAGTACGACATTCATAAATGAAGCGACAATCATAGCTGTTGTCGCGAGAGCTGGATTGTTATCATTTCTTACTAATGCATTGAGTGCATTATTGAAGATAAAGGCAGGTGTAAATATCATAATAGTTCTTAGATAAGTCACTGTATCTTTTAATACGGCATCATTGGCTCCTAGCATTCTTGCAAGAGAAGGACTATATAATACTCCTGTAATCATGAAAAGTGCGCCTATTACAAGCCCCAAAAGCACTGTATGATTAAATACCTGATTGATTTCATCATGCTTGTGATCTATTTTCAAAATAGATAATCTAATGCCAGATCCTATTCCTAACATGAGTCCTATCCCGTAAATAAAATTAAATACAGGTATCGCAAGATTCAGTGCAGTGAGTCCTTTATCCCCTATTCCCTGGGCAATAAAGAATGTATCTGCAAGTATATAAAACGATATAGCCATTTCCCCCAATATGCTTAAACAAATATATTTAATAAATCTTTGTTTCACAGTTTTCCCCCCCTCTTTATAAAAAAAGAAATAGTGAAATCACTATTTCAATTCTTTGGCTAAACCTCCTAGAGATGTTTCTTTATAAGCAACATTCAAGTCTTTGCCTGTTTCCTTCATAACTCTTACGACAGTATCGAAAGGTACTTTATTCTTACGTACATAGCCTAACTGTCCTGCAAGCATCGCTGCATCATAAGCACGTAATGCAGCCAAGGCATTTCTTTCAATACAAGGAATCTGTACATAGCCACCTACTGGGTCACATGTAAGACCTAAGTTATGTTCTAATCCCATTTCTGCTGCATAGTCAATGAGACTATTATTTAACTCGTTGATCCAGGCCATAGAGGCACTTGCCATTGCACAAGCTGTTCCTACTTCTGCCTGACATCCTCCATCTGCGCCTGCAATAGTCGCATTATATTTGACTGTATTACCATATAATCCACCAATTGCAAGTGCTTTGACTAAGTCTCTCTTTTTTAAGCCCATCTGATGATGTGCATAATAGAGAATAGCTGGTAGTACACCACTTGCACCACATGTTGGTGCAGTGACAATCATATGACCATCTGCATTCTCTTCAGAAACTGCATAGGCATAGCTGGCAATAAATAAACGTTCCTGAGCCATTTCATGATGTGTATTTAAAGCCTGTTGATACATAGAACCGGCTACTCTTTTCAATTGTAGACTGCCCTGTAACATGCCCTGTGTATGTAACCCGTTTTCTACGCAGGTAAACATTGCTTCAAGAACTTCAAATAAATATTCTTTAAAGTTTTCTTCTTCAAAACGTAAGACATAATCATAAAGTGATAATCCTTCATTTTCACAATAATCAATGACTTCACGCATTGTATGATGAGGATAGATTTCTACCTTCTCCTCTTCTAAGTCTCCCTTAAAATAGATTTCTCCTCCGCCAATAGAATACGCTTCAATAGGTTTTAATGCCTCTCCACCACAATATACTGTGACTAACATCCCATTAGGATGGTAAGGTAATTCACCGCTTTTAAAAGAAAAATCACATGGTACAGGGGCAAATGTCTGCTGCATGATTTTATCTGTTAAATGTCCCTTACCAGTTAAAGATAAAGAACCATACAGATCAACATGTACCTTTTCCATATCTGGATAAAGTGATTTGATTCTTTCAGCGATCTTCATCGGTCCATAAGTATGAGATGAGGAAGGACCAATTCCTATCTTATAAAGTTCTCTAAGTGATTGCATGTTCTCCTCCTTTAAAAAAAGCAGGCTATGCCTACTTTTTATTTATTCTTTAATGCTTCTTTAGCAAGTGCTAATCCACCACATATTCCTGCATTATCTGCAAGTCCTGGATAAACAATATAATCCTTGATCTTATCTGTTGTAATTTCTTCTTTTGCAACATAACCGTTCAACATTTCCTGAACATATTTATGGATCATTGGGAATAACTGTTTCTGGTGCATAACACCTCCACCTAAAATAATCTTCTTAGGTGAGATTGTAAGAATATAAATACATAAAGCCTGAGCAATATAATAAGCTTCTAGATCCCATGCTGGATGATCAGCAGGTAATTCTTTAGCACTCTTACCCCAGCGTTCTTCGATTGCTGGTCCAGCTGCTAAACCTTCAAAACATGTACCATGATATGGACATTTACCCTTATAAGTATCTTCTGGGCGAGTGATCAATTTCATATGTCCCATTTCTGGATGTAGTAACCCATGCACAAGATGACCTTCTACAACGGCACCACCACCGATACCTGTACCAATAGTTAAGTATAATGCGCTATTTAGTCCTTTCGCAGCACCAAATTCTACTTCACCTAAACATGCACTATTTACATCAGTATCAAATCCTACAGGAACACCAGGGAATGCTTCTTCTAAATCCCTTACGACATTATGATTAGACCATCCTGGTTTTGGTGTTGTTGTTACACTTCCATAAGTAGGACTTTCCTTATCTGGATCGATTGGACCAAATGATCCAAAACCAATAGCTTCTACACCTTTACCCTTGAAGAATTCAATAGTATTCTCCATTGTTTCTTCTGGTGTTGTAGTTGGGAAAGATTCTCTTTCAAAAATGTTACCATTCTCATCACCAACACCAACGACGAACTTAGTTCCTCCGCCTTCAATTGTACCTAATTTCATATTCTCACCCTTTACTCAAATTTAAATGAATCTAATTCATAGAATTCAATTGATATACTATTTGATTTAACCTCTATACGATTATTTAAATCGTAAATTCTTGTACTCATTGTGGCATATCCATCATTCACAAAGACTTCTAATGTAGATGTATCTGAAAAAACAGTTAAGTTTGAAAGATTCTCTAATTTCATTTTTCTTGTTGTTCTTCCATCTCCACAAGTTCCCATATCTAATACAAGTACTTTTGTTGATGCATCATAGTTTAATGTGCAATCTTTTCTTAATGTGATAGATAGATCAGTTTCTTTTTCAAGATTGATATTCATTTCAAAAGACAATGAGTTTTCACTTAATATATCTTTATATGTTTTATGTGATTTTCTTAAAGCTTTTAATTCCCTCAAAGGTTTTTGATAGATATGATTATCCTTTTCTGATATTTCTCTTGGCATTGAAAGACACTGATCCCAACCAAATTTAGATGTTGGTCCAGTTCCATATGTACTTTCCGGCATGCCTATCCAACCAAATAGAATTATTCTACCACTTTCATCTAACATTGTTCTAGCAGCATAAAAATCAAAACCATAATCAAACTGTTGGAAACTTCTAATCTTATAATCTTTTCTAAAATCACCATCAATCAAGAAAGCACCACATTGATGTGCATTCTGATAACGGTATTCTTCATGTGCAATACCTTGTGGACATGTAAATAAATACATCTTTCCGTTTAATTCAAGAATATCAGGACATTCCCACATATACCCAAACTTTTCTTCTGTTGTAATTTCATGAACATCAGTAAACGTTTTTAAATCATCTGTTTTATAAACAATTACGCACCCTTCATCATCTAATGTTCTTGCGCCAAGAACCATATAATACGAACCATCATATTTAAACAACTGTGGATCACGCACATGCTGTGTAAGGTGTTTTGGAAAATCATCATTTGTCATAAGTAGTGTTTTATTATCAAAATGAATACCATCTTCACTTTCAACACGTACAACATTTTGTTCGCGACCACTTGTAATATAATCATGATTACCTTTATGTCTTACATTACCTGTATAGTAAGTATAGAACTTCCCGTTTTCATAGATCATACTTCCACTATATACACCATCTCTATCATATCGTGAATCTGGATAAATATGGATAGGATGTTCCTTGTAATGCACGAAATCCTTAGTTGTACACTGTTTCCATACACATGCTGCTCTTCCATCAACTACAAACTTTATTGGCGTATGTACATAACCAACATAATAAAGACCATTCACCTGACACAACCCATTTGGATCGCCAAGAACACCTGTTTTTGGCATTAAGTGATAATTAAGTCTATAAGGATCTGAAGTGACTGTACTTTTAAAATCTTCTGCCTTTTTTACTAATTTTTTATATTTTTCTAATTCCATAAATATTTTACCTTTCTAAAGAAGACTAAATGAATAAAATTCATTTAGTCTAATAATTAACCTATTACCGCAACTGTTGTGTCTAATGTTGCATTATCTAATGGCTTAAGTACAAGCTTATTATCCATTAATTCATATGCCATAATAATTTCAGAACATAATCCATTACGTTCTACATATTTTACATCCATATCAATCAAAGGATCTCCAGCTTTCACTTTCTGTCCTTCTTTAACAAGTACATCAAAACCTTTTCCGTTTAATGAGACTGTATCAATTCCACAATGAATCAATACCGAAGCACCATTTGCTAATTTAATACCAATTGCATGTTTAGATGGGAATACAAATCCAACCTTACCATCACAAGGAGACACGATTTTACCATTATGATTTTCAATGATAATACCTTCTCCCATTGCTTTAGAAGCAAATGATAAATCTTTACAAGCAGTAATATCTTTAACTGTACCTTCTGCACATGGTTTAATTCCTACAGGTCCTGATACTACAGTACCTTCTTCTGTATCAATCTTTTTAGATTCTTTAGGCTGTATCACTTTATTACTTACAACTTTTCCAAAGATTACTGTAAAGATGAAACCACCTGCAATACCAATTAAATGAGCAATAATGAAGTTTACATAACCATTTCCAGTAGGATCAGCAATCGCTAAACCAGGAACACCTGTTGTACCAAAGCCAAGAGATGCAAGATTTGTAAGATAAACATACCCACCTGCAAGAGCACCACCGATACATCCACCAACTAATGGGAATTTATATCTTAAGTTAACACCGAAGATAGCTGGTTCACTAATTCCAAATAATGTTGAAGCAAATGATGGAATACATAATTCTCTCACACGAGTGTTTTTCCAATGAAGAGCTAAGTAACCTAAAACTGCACCACCCTGAGCAATTAATGCTACTGACATTAATGGGTTTAGGAAGTTTCTACCTGTATTTGCAATAAGAGTAGACTCGATAGCACCTAGAATATGATGTAATCCAGTAATAACAACAATCTGCTGTACTCCAGCAAATATCATATAACCAATAATACCTAAGTTTTCAGTCATCCAAACTAAACCATTAGTAATACCATTTGATAATCCACGACCTACAGGGCCAATAATTGTGAATAATAATAAAGTTGAAATGAATACTGTACATAAAGGTGAGAATAATAGTTTAACTACATCAGGAATTTTCTTATCAAAGAATTTATCTAATTTAGCAACTACGAATCCCATCATCAACGCAATGATGATACCACCCTGGAATCCAACTAATTCAATAGGCATACCAAATAAAGAAATGATTTCAGGTTTAACTGCTCCCTGAGCAGCCTGATAAGCATTTGCTAGACTACCACTTAACATGATAGATCCAACAACCATACCTAGAATTGGTTTACCACCATATCTCTTACATGCACTATAACAAACAGCCATAGGTAAGATTTCAAAAATACCTGCTGAAGCAATAGCTGCTAAACGGTTAATTGCATATAAAGTTTTGTTATTTGTAACAACATCCCATTTTCCTAATACACCAGTGATACCTAATAATAATGCTGCAGCTAAGATACCTGGCATGATATCGATAAATACATCAGATAATGATTTAATAACTGCCTGGAATGGATTTAGTTTCTTTGCACTCTCATCCTTAATATCACCCAATGATGAATTTTCTGTATTTGTGTAACGAGCAAATGCTTCGTGCACATCATTGACTAACCCTGCGCCAAAAATTATCTGTAACTGATTACCAGCAATAAACTGTCCTTTTGCAAGAGGTACATCATCCAGTCTATCCAAGTCTAAATCATCATAATTCTTAAGTACAATACGTAAACGAGTTGCACAGTGAGCACTTGCAACAATGTTATCAATACCACCTACAATTTCAACAATCTGTTTAGAAATATCTAAATACTGTTGTTCTTTCTCCTTTGAAGCCATATTAGCTCCTCCTTCTAGTTTTTTGTTTATTTTATTAAACCGGTTTTATTACAATGACATTGTATCCGTTTCCAATATCGTTGTCAATGGCTTTATATAAAGTTTTTAATAAAATTAAACCGGTTTTACTATAGACTTCAAAAATGAGATAAAAAAAGACAGTCATTTCTGACTGTCCTAGGAACACTTAATACTTTTACCTTCAATAAATTTAAATCCGATAACCTGTTTTTTACTTACAGGTTCATCATCATTCATTTTAAGTATTGTATCAGCACATACATAAGCTGAAGTTTCTACATCAAATTTTATTGTAGTAAGTGGTGGATTTAATATTTCACTTGTATCATATCCACCAAAACCAGTCACTGATACATCTTCTGGTATTTTTAATCCTAATTCAATACACGCTTTATATACCCCATGCGCAATTCTGTCAGAAGAACATAGTACTGCTTCTGGTCTATCTTCCTGCTGTAAAAGACTCAAGGCCTGTTTATAAGAAGTATCATAGGTAAAATCAGTTGGTTGCTCAGTAATATTTAATGTACCATAATCTTTTAAACCATTAATCACGCCTTCTTTACGAATCTTACCAACCTGTATATCTTTTTCATCTACCCATAAACAGCAGGCAGACTTAATACCAGCCTCTGCAACATATTTACCTATTTCATATCCTGCATGATAGTTATCATCTACGATAGAAACACCTTCTTTAAATTCCTGTCCCATAAATACTACGGGTGTAGATATATTCTGCACAATCTCTTTATGTCTATCTGTAATACAAGAAGCAACTATAATAATCCCATCTACTCTCATATGATCAAGATTCTCAATACATTTCGATTCAATATCAATATCATTTTCAGTATTCATAATCAATGGAGTATAGTTCTTCGTTCTTAAATATTTATCAACAGATGTTAAAATACGCGGAATTACAGTTGAATAAAAACCTGGTACAACTATACCAATAATATAACTCTTTTTAGCACTTAATCTTGCAAACATATTTGCTTGATAATTTGTTTCTTCGATTGCTTTTTTTATCTTTTCAGAAGTAGCTTCTTTTATAGGTTTTCCATTTAAATAACGTGATACTGTACTTTTAGAAACTCCAGCCATTTTCGCAACATCATTAATTGTCGTTGCATTCTTCATTGTATACCTCCTTATAATATTTATTAAATCTACATAAGTTAAAATAATCAGTGTAATAATTCTTTATGTTTCTCTACACACATAAACATTATACAAAGAATTCGCATAAATAGATATATCCAAGAATATGATTATTTCATGTCTTTTATTTTCCAACAAAAAAAACTGATCAGAAATGAAATCATTTCATCACAGTTTCTTAATTAACGCTTTTTTGCTTTATGTCTAGGTTTCTTAACAGCTTTTCTAGCACGAGGAGATTTCTTAACTACTTCTTTTAGTTCTTCTTTCTTCTCTTCTACTACCTTTACTGTATCTTCTACAGCTGCTTTTACTTCTTCTTTCTTTGTTTCCACAACTGCTTTAACTGGTTCTTTAGTTTCTTCAACCTTCTTAGTCACAGCTTTTACGGTCTTTTTAACCGGTTCTTTTTTCTTTTCTAGAGTCTTAACGGTTTCTTCTACAACTGTTTGTACAGGTTCTTTTGCTTCTTCTACCTTTTTAGCCACAGCTTTCACTGTCTTCTTTACTGCTTTCTTAGGTGCAGCCTTTTTCTTCTTATGTGCAATAATCGCCTTAGTAATTTCATTTAACTTTGCTTTAGTCTTCGCACGGAAGATGAAGATATGGTTACCTTCAGCCTGTGCAAGAACCTGAGGAATATCTGCTTCAATCTTGATATATTCTCTATACTTATCTGCCACTTCTGCATCAGATAATTCATAATCAATACCAAGACGTCTTCCTACATAACCTACATAATACTTTCTTTCAATTTCATAGAAGCAAGTATTATAGATCATCATATCTGCCCAAATAGTATATGTATCTACATCATAAGCATAGTTCATCATATCTGGAATAAAAGCACCCGGTGCTCTCATATTCACTTCTAGAGGAACTAAATCACCTTTTCTACCTAATCCTGGTTTATCTTCAGATAACTTAATGAATTCAAAATGGAAGAAACGACTCTTTGTATCAAATGCCTTAACTACCTTTTCACCAATTTCATAAATAGGCTTACCTTCTACTGGTTCAGAATGGAAATAAATATCAGATGCATCATTCACTGTATCCATAATAGAAGTATCCATAAAATGACTTGTAGAGAATAAAATATTCTTATCCTTATCAGTCACACCTTCGAATGTTACAACATCACCTGGCACAAAATCTTCTAGAATATAATCAATATAATCCTGTTTATGATTATAGAAATCCTTTAATTCTTCATCATTCTTTAATTTATAAGTATGCGTTGCCCCTACACCATTATCAGGCTTTACAATCACAGGATAACCATTTTCCTTAGTAAACTCTAAAGCTTCATCGAGTGTATCTAACTTAATATAATCTGCTACTTTTAAACCCGCACTCTTATATACTTCTTTCATAGCTGATTTATACTTCATCCAGCGCATATCCTGAATCTGTGGACCAGTAGTCACATTGAAGTCTCTTCTTAATGTTGCTTCTAGTTCTAGCCAGTATTCATTTTCAGACTCAATCCAGTCAATCTTACCATATTGACTAGAGAAATAAGCACACGCACGATATACTTCATCATAGTTCTCTAATGAACCTACATAGTAATACTCAGTCAATGAATTCTTTGTTTCATCACTGATCATATCATATGGGCAATCTCCAACACCTAATACATTCACACCACGATCTTTTAAACGTGAACAGAAATTATGATAATATTCTGGAAAATGTGGTGATATAAATACGACATTCATCTATTCTTCTCCTCCTAGACAACTCTCTTTACAAAATATGGGAACTGAACTCTC
>ENA-OWPF01002887-OWPF01002887.1-human-gut-metagenome-genome-assembly--contig:-NODE-2887-length-11302-cov-2.416022_pt1 | contig 11302 bp, 9 predicted proteins | sample MGYA00248261_ERZ651840 | MGnify/ENA primary metagenome ERZ651840 (study PRJEB26924, sample SAMEA4378268) | human gut metagenome | biome: human gut; feature: human-associated habitat; material: faeces... | reverse complement strand
ATTCACATTCCCATGAATTTATTATTGAGGATTATCTTGAACAAAAAGGATATTCTTCGGATACAGACAGTTTCTCGATTGATGGTGATTTAAAGGTAGTTACTTTTAACTGTCAAAGATTTGATGCTAATGCAGAAAATCCATATACACCTTCAGCTTATAGTTGGCCTTCTTCAATGAGTGATGAGCATCAAGAAGAATTGAAAAATGAAATTCAAAGATTGATTCATTTGTTAAATATGAATACGGCTGTATATAACATTGAAACTCGTGAGAGTACAAATGGTAAGGCTTATATTATGGAAGTCAGCCCTCGTGGTGGTGGAAATCGTTTGTCTGAATGTATTCGTTATGCTACTGGAGTGGATATGATCACAAATATGGTTAAATATTCTGTGGGATTACCGATTGATGAAATTGAACAAAAACCTTATAAGGGTTGTTGGGCAGAAATTGTTTTACATAGTGATAAAGAAGGTGTATTTGATTCTCTATGGATATCAGAAGACATTAAAGATAATGTAGTTGAAGAAGATCTATGGATTGCAAAAGGTACAAAGGTGGGTGCTTTTAAAGCAGCTAATGAGGCTATTGGTACTTTGGTTTTAAATTTTGATACACAGGAACAAATTGATGAAGTTTTATCAAATCAAGACAAATTTGTTCATGTGAGATTGGAGAAATAAATGAAGAAGATATTAGTTTTTGGGGCAACAGGAGATACAGGAAGATATTTTGTTGATTATTTTTTAGAAAACTATAGTGGTAATGATTATGAAATAATCGCAAGTGGCACAAGACATACAGACTGTTTTGATAAAATGGGGGTTAAATATTATCCTGTTGATATTACGAAAAAAGAAGATTTCAACACTTTACCAACGGATATTTACGCAATAGTTGATTTTGCAGGGCTTATGCCAGCTAGAATGAGAGGATATGATCCTCAAAGATATATAGATGTAAATATTACCGGAACTTTAAATATTTTAGAATTTGCTCGTGAAAATAAAGTGGATAGAATGTTATATATGCAGAGTTTTGGCGATATTAAAGATTATGGGGAATCAAAGCTTCTTTTGACAGCAGACATGCCTAGAAATTTTAGTTTTAAAACGGATCATTCTATTTATGTAATGACAAAGAACTTTGCGGTTGATATGATGGAAAACTATTATGAAATGTATGGCTTAAAACCATTTGTATTCCGGCTTCCAACTATTTATTTATGGTCTGATATTGATGACTATTATGTAGATGGTGAAAAAAGAAAAATTGGCTATCGCTTATTAATTGATAAAGCCATTAAAGGTGAAGATATCGAAGTATGGGGCGATGCATCGAGAGTAAAGGATATGGTATATGTCAAAGATTTTTGTCAGATGCTGTATAAAGCTTTATTTGTTGATCGTCAAAAAGGATATTATAATGTTGGAACAGGAATTGGTACATCATTATTAGATCAAATCAAAGGCATTGTTGAAGTGTTTGGTGATGATAACCATAAATCACAAATCAAATTAAATCCTAATATGCCAAATGCACCACAATATATTATGGACATTACACCGGCTATATATGAACTTGGATATAAACCGAAATATGATTATATTTCTATGTTAAAAGACATGAAAGCAGAAAGCAAAAATAGAAAGTGTGATATTGATGAGTAATATTTTAGTAACGCGTTCTTCAATGCCTTCTTATGAAGAGTATTGTGAAGAAATCAAAGATATGTGGGACACACATTGGTTAACGAATATGGGTCCTAAACATAAAAAATTACAAGAAGAATTAGTTGAATATTTAGATGTTGAAAACATTGATTTAATGACAAATGGACATATGGCTTTAGAGTTGTCATTACAAGCATTAAATTTAAAAGGTGAAGTCATTACAACTCCATTTACTTTTGCATCAACTACACATGCGATTGTTCGTAATGGATTAGAACCTGTATTCTGTGATATTGATCCTAATGACTTTACAATGGATGTCACAAAACTGGAATCTTTGATTACAGATCGTACTTGTGCCATTATGCCAGTCCATGTATATGGTAATGTTTGTAACATTGAAGAGATTGATCGTATTGCTAAAAAATATGGTTTAAAAGTTATTTATGATGCAGCCCATACTTTTGGTGAAACATACAAAGGTAAGGGTATAGGTTCTTATGGAGATGTTTCTTGCTTTAGTTTCCATGCGACAAAAGTATTTAATTCCATTGAAGGTGGAGCTGTTTGTTTCGGTAATGAATTAAAGGATTTTGGATTGGATTTATATCGTTTGAAAAATTTTGGTATTCGTGGACCTGAGATAGTAGACGCAGTGGGTGCAAATGCGAAAATGAACGAATTCTGTGCGGCCATGGGAATCTGTAATTTAAGACATGTCGATGAAGAAATTGAAAAACGTAGAAAAGTAGTTGAAAGATACCGTAGCCATCTAGAAGGTGTAGCTGGAATTCAATTAAGTCCAATTCAAAAGGATGTAAAATCAAACTATGCATATTTTCCAGTTGTATTTGATGAAAAAGAATTTGGTGCTACTAGGAATGAAGTATTTGATAAATTAGCAGAAAATGGAATTGGTGCTAGAAAATATTTCTATCCATTAACAAATAGTTTTAATTGTTTCCATGGTAAATATGATTTAGATCAAACACCAGTGGCTAGATATATTAGTAATAGAGTGTTAACGTTACCTTTATATGCAGATTTGGCATTGGAAGATGTTGATAGAATTTGCGCTATAATTTTAAATTGCAATAATTTTAGATAATTTGAAGTTTTGAATGTTATCATTTGTACTTTTTAATAAGCTTTTTGCCATTATTAGCAAGTTTTATATTTTAACAAATGTTCCATGATATAGTGGATGTAGAGGTTCACCTATAGAAAGGAATATATTATATGAAACGGTTATTAGGTGTTGTATTGGTGTTATTTATGGCATGTGTTCCAATGAATATACAGGCCCAGGAGGTTGATTTATCTTTTGAATATAGTGCTCAAAAGGTAGAAATTGAAAATGCAATTAAGTATTACACAATCGAAGGAGAATTACTAGATGAAGCTCCAATAGATTGTGGTACATATATTGCGTTGTTGAGTAATAGAGAAACTATTGTATTTGAAATTAATCCTAAGAAAGTACCAGTAAAGGTTACTTACAACAAGGATTGGAGAGATAATGATCCTGAAGAAGAAAAGTATTTGTGTGAATATGTTGGCGATTATGATTTTAAGTTGAGAATTGATACGGATGGTAATATTAACTCATTGGACAATTATCAAGGAAATTATGATTTTCAGTTTGAGCCAAAGAATGTTAAGGACATTGAAGTTGCAAAGACTAGAATAATGCATCCAGATGTTGAATACGTTTATTCTGAGGATAGTATTAGTATTTATAGTGATATAGATCAAGTGGAACCAATTCTATTAAAGGATGTTGGTGAATATACAGTAGCATTTGATTTGGATGAACGATATTATGAATCGGTTCCATTTAAAGTAACGATTCTTCCTAAAACTATTGAATTAAAACCAAATAAACAATTTAAATACTTTGGTGAAGAAGATCCAGTCTTAGAAAATGATGATTATATTTTAACAAGAGAACCAGGGGAAGATATTGGTGATTATAAACTTACTGTACAAAGTAAATCAAAGAATTATAAGTATGAAATTGTCGAGAATGATGTGTTTAAAATCTTAGGAAGGGATACAATCCATAGAAATGAAACTAAGGGACCTTCTTTTAAGATTGATAAAGAAGTTGAAAAAACAACTCATAAAGAAACTACTGCTTTGAAGAAAAGTCAATCGAAAATAACGACTGGTATTCAGACTAAAACATTTCCATATTCGATAGCTTTAATGTTTAGTTTGTTAGTTATATTCATTTTCATCTTTAAATTTATTTAAATTCAAGATACCGCTTACAATTTATAATAAGTTATATTGTTGAATGGTTATAAAGTTTAAGTATCAATTCAATTTTAATTTGTAAATATTTTTGCTTAACATGTATTTAACAATTCATTACATTTTAAATTAATTTATTTACATTTACTATATTATTAAAATCTCCTTAAAGTATCGTATATAAAGAAATATGATTAACATTTTACCAATTTATGTATACTTGACAATGACTCTTATGAGGGTTAATATTTAACAGAAACTTTTGAGTAAAAAGTGTTGGTTATAACTTAAATATAGCTTTTATAGGTTATAGAAAGATACATTTAGGGAAGATTATTAGTAGCTGGTATTCCGCACTTAGATTGACCTGATCATTTATCTATTATGAATGGGTAGGGGAAATTGTATCTAAGCTATAACGTTTGGGTTGAATATATAGACTCGTATATTACGAGTCTTTTTAATGAAATGGGGATCTACATGAGTAAAAATTTAAAAAAGAGTAATACACGCTGGCCTTTAGTTGTTTATGATGTCATTGTTTATATTATTGCCTCTATATTATTGCTATGGATATATGGAGGAAATGGAAATCTAACAAATGCAGGATCTTTACAACTATCTATATTGGGATTTGTATGTATATTTATCTGTCGAATGATAGGTAATATATACGGACAGATTTGGCGTTATGGTGGTATTCAAGGCTATATTCGTTTAATTTTTTCAGATGCGATAGCTTTTATTCTATTAATTATTCTACAAACTACATTACCGATTGAAAGAATCACCTTTGATCGAGCATTGAGTTTAGTCTGTGTGAACTTATTAGGTGCAATTAGTATTCGTATGATTTACCGTTATGCATATTTATATAGTAATAATGAAACATCAAAGGGTAAGTTTTTAAGTAAGTTATTATATAGATTTTCTGGACTAACTACAGGAACGGATAAAGAAGTTCAAAAAATCAAAATTGCGATTATAGGTGCAGGACGAGTAGGAGCTAGTTTTGCGGAAGAATTAGTAAATGATGAAAAAGCAGTATATGTACCTCGTTGTTTTATTGATATAGATAAAACAAAAGTAGGAAGAGAAGTAAATGGCATTCCAGTTTGGTATGCAGATGAAACTACACTTGATAAATTAAAACAATATGAAGTACAAGAAATCGTATTCGCAATTCCGAATATGGATGTAAATAAAAAGAAATGTTTATATGATCATTATAAGAATGCAGGATATAAAGTAAAGGTATATGACTATCCAACATTATATACAGCAGGAAGTAAACGTAACTTAAGAGAATTTGATATTGAAGAATTATTGTTCAGAAAACCATTAGCTGTTACAAATGAACAAACGTATGCATATTATAAAGACAAAGTCATCTTAATTACCGGTGGTGGAGGATCTATTGGATCGGAATTATGTAGACAATTAGCTAAGATGAGTCCTAAACAAATCATTATATTAGATATCTATGAAAATGGTGCGTATGACGTGCAACAAGAATTGAAGATTGCCTATGGGAATAATATAAATCTTCAAATTGAGATTTGTTCAATTACACATAAAAAAGCATTGGAAAAAGTATTTAAACAATACCATCCACATATCATCATCAATGCAGCTGCACACAAACATGTACCTTTAATGGAACATAATTGTGTGGAAGCTATTTATAATAATGTATTTGGAACAAAGAACTTAATTGAGTTATGTGAAAAATACAATGCACAACGCTTTATGATGGTTTCAACTGATAAAGCAGTTAATCCAACAAATGTAATGGGTGCTACTAAGCGTATGTGTGAAATGATGGTACAGTCTGCAAGTATGTATGGACATGTGAAATACAGTGCAACACGCTTTGGAAATGTTTTAGGAAGTGCTGGAAGTGTAATTCCATTATTTAAAAGAAAAATTGCCAAAGGTGGACCAGTAACATTAACAGATAAAAGAATCATTCGTTATTTCATGACTATTCCAGAAGCAAGTCAATTAGTTCTACAATCAGGAGCTATGGCTAATAATGGAGAACTATTTGTATTAGACATGGGACAACCAGTAAAGATTCTAGACTTAGCCGAAAACATGATCAAATTATCAGGAGCACATGATATTGAAATTATTGAAACAGGATTACGTCCTGGAGAAAAATTATTTGAGGAACTCTTAATTAAGAGTGATACGCTAACAAAAACAGATAACGACTTGATCTTCATTGAAAAGGATACACCACTTTCTAAAGAAGAAATAAATAAAAAACTTCAAGTACTTAAAAAAGCCATTGAAAGCGAAGATGACAATGATGCAAGAGAAGCTTTAAGAAGTGTTGTACCAACATTCAGAAGACCAGAAGAAATAAATAAGCAAGTTGCTTAGGGGAGGATTTTAATTATGGTGAATATACCATTTTCACCACCAGATATTTCAGAAGAAGAAGTAAAAGAGGTTACGGAAGCATTGAAATCTGGTTGGATTACTACAGGGCCAAAGACAAAGCAGTTAGAAAAAGAAGTAGCTGAACTTTGTGGAGTAAATCGAGCCGTATGCTTAAATTCTCAAACAGCATGTGCTGAAATGACATTGAGATTATTGGGGGTAGGACCTGGTGATGAAGTGATTACCAGTGCGTATACATACACGGCAAGTGCTTCTGTTGTGTGTCATGTCGGAGCTAAATTAGTTCTAATTGATACACAAGAAGACTCATTAGAAATGGATTATGAAAAATTAGAAAATGCGATTACTGAAAAGACAAAGGTAATCATTCCTGTGGATCTTGGGGGAGTTCCATGCGATTATGATAGAATTTTCTCTATTGTAGAAAAGAAAAAGGATTTATTTAATCCTACAAACGATATTCAAAAAGCGATTGGTAGAGTCATTGTTATGGCAGATGCTGCACATGCGTTTGGTGCAACTTGGCATAATAAACCAGTAGGTAGTATTGCAGATTTCTCTAACTTTAGTTTCCATGCAGTTAAAAACTTTACGACAGCTGAAGGTGGAGCTGTAACATGGAAAGATATTGAAGGTATTGATAATGAAGTAATTTATAAAAAATACCAATTATTATCATTACACGGACAATCTAAAGATGCTTTAGCCAAGACACAATTAGGAGCTTGGGAATATGATATTGTTGGCCCTTGGTATAAATGTAACATGACGGATGTTGTTGCAGGTATTGGCTTAGGACAAATGAGAAGATATAAGGGAATGTTAGAAAGAAGAAAAGAGATCATTCAAAAGTATGATGCAGCATTCAAACCATTGGGTGTTGAAGTTTTAAATCATTATACAGATGAGCGTGAATCTTCTGGACATTTGTATATCACAAGAATTCCTAATATTACATTGAAACAGCGTAACGAAATTATTATTAAAATGGCAGAACAGGGTATTGCCACAAATGTTCATTACAAACCACTTCCAATGATGACGGCCTATAAAAACTTAGGATTTGATATCAAGGATTATCCAAATGCATATAAGCAGTTTGAAAATGAAATCACTCTTCCTTTGTATACAAGATTAACAGATGAAGAAGTGGATTATATTATTGAAAATTTCAAAGATATTGTAAAGAGTATCTAATGGTGGAGAAATAGTTTTAATGAAAAAAGTATTAATTATAGGTGCTGGATTTCTTCAGGATTTTGTGATTTGTAAAGCAAAGTCTATGGGATATGAAGTGCATACTGTAGATGCTGATTCAAACGCTGTTGGTTTTAAGCATGCGGATTATCATAAAGTTGTTAATATTGTAGATGAAAAGGCATGTCTTGAATATGCTAAAAGCAATCATATTGATGGTGTACTAACTGCTGCAACGGATTATGGTGTATTGACTGCAGCATACATTGCACAAGAAATGGGTCTTCCAGGATTGAAATATGACGTTGCCAAACTTATAAAGAATAAATATTTAGTTAGAAAGTGTTTATTTGAACATAAAGTTGATGATACAGAACAAGCATTTGAGGTTAATGTTGATACTGATATAGATGAAATTTCAGAAAAACTTACATATCCAGTAATGGTTAAGCCTTGTGACGGCTCAGGTAGTCGTGGAGCTAGTAGAGTAAATAGTTCGGAAGAGTTGAAAAATGCTTGTGAATATGCAATGGATGGATCAATTACTCATAGAGCTGAAATTGAAACATTTATATTTGGAAAAGAATATGGTGCTGAGAGTTTAGTAGTTAATGGAGAGGTTCATGTACTTGGTATAATGCAAAAGTGGATGACTGAACCTCCGTATTATGCAGAATTAGGACATTCTATACCAACTGATTTGAGACCAGAGATTGAAAATAAAGTTATAAATTGTGTTTCAAAAGCAATTAATGCGTTAGGTGTAAACTTTGGATCCATCAATATGGATATGTTAATTACATCAGATGGAAAAGTATATATTATTGATATTGGAGCTAGAATGGGTGGTAATATGATTGGTCCATGTATAGTTCCTTATGGCACAGGAATTGATTATATGGCTGCCATGATTCAAAATGCAGTCAATGATCCTGTAGATTTTAGTGTAAAAGAAAAGTGTGCAGTTGCAACCAAATTACTTGCTTTTGATTCAGGTATGGTAAATAGAATTCCTGATATACATGAAATTGAAAAGAAATTTGATGTAGAAATATACCATCATCTTGAAGAGGGTATGAAAGTGAATGAATATCATACAAATCTAGATGGATGTGGATATATAGTTGCTAAAGCGGATACTAAAGATAATGCCGTAATTAAGGCAGAAAATACATTAGCGTATTTAAAAGAAGAATTATTTAATTAGTAAATGGAGAGTAAATGATGAATATTAAGACACCGGGGGAACTTTATCGAGCAACAAAAGAGAACGAAAATTATAAGGGCTTCTATCAATTAGGTATCAAAAGACTTTTTGACATAATTATATGCTTAATTGCTTTACCTTTTGTTTTAATCATTCTTATTCCAGTTGCTATTGCAATTAAAATTGAAGATCAAGGTCCAATTTTTTATCATTCAGGTAGAATTGGCGTTGGATTTAAAGAGTTTGGAATGTTGAAATTCCGTTCGATGAAAGTGAATGCTCCTGATTTGAGAAATGACGATGGCAGTACTTTTAATTCGAATGTTGATCCTCGTGTAACAAAAGTGGGCCATTTTTTAAGAGAAACAAGTATAGATGAAATACCACAGATTTTTAATATTTTAAAAGGTGATATGAGCATTATTGGGCCTCGTCCAGGAGATATTGAATCCAAAGATACATATGATAATGAAGAAAAAGATAAGCTTCTTATTAGACCAGGTATTACAGGATATACACAAGCCTATTATAGAAATAATTTAGGTGTACGTGATAAACGTCTTTATGACGCATGGTATGCTCATAATGTATCATTTATGTTAGATATTAAAATATTCTTTAAAACAATAACAACTGTTTTAAAAAGAGAAAACATTTATACGAACTGATGGGAGTTTATTATGCGAATATTGATGCTTAAAGATTATTTTTATCCTGAGCAATGTGCAGGAATTAATTTAGCTCAAGATTTAGTAAACGGATTCTGCGAAAAAAATCATTTTGTTGAAGTTTATACACCTATTCCATGCAGGGGAATTTCAGAGGAAATTAAGCAAGATTATAGATATAAAAAACTAGAGAAACTGGGTAATGCAACAATACATCGGTATTGGTTACCTTATGAAAAATCTGGTACACTCTCAAGAGCATTGAGATATTTATTACAAAATATTATTCAATTATGCAAAGGATTAAGTTGTTCTTATGATGTGTTGTTATTGGGAAGCACACCACCAACAATGGGTTTGGTAGGTGCTGTTTTAAAAAAATTGAAAAGAAAACCTTTTGTTTATAATTTACAGGATATTTTTCCAGATTCTTTAGTTACGGGTAATATTACTCATGAAGGATCAATTATATGGAAAATAGGAACAATTATAGAAAAAATTACATATAAAAATGCTGATCATATAATAGTAATTAGTGAGAGTTTCAAAAATAATTTAATTTTAAAAGGTGTTTCTGAAAATAAAATTACTGTTGTTAATAATTGGATAGATGTAGATGAAATTAAACCAGTTGATAAGGCAGAAAATAAATTATTTGATGAATATGATGTTTCTAAAGACAAATTTACAGTTGTTTATGCTGGAAATTTTGGAAAAGCGCAAGGTGCAAATATTATTTTAGAAAGTGCTAAAGAGTTGAAAGATTATAAGGATATACAGTTCGTAATCTTTGGTGGTGGCTCAGAATTTTCGAATGCAAAAGAATACATACAAAATAATAATTTGTCAAATGTAATTATAAATGGTTTATTACCTATTGGCAGAGTTTCTGAAGTCTATTCTTTAGGTGATGTAGCATTAATCACATGTAAAAAGGGAGTAGGAAAAGCAGGAATGCCGAGTAAAACTTGGAGTATCATGGCTTGTAATACTCCAATTATTGCATCTTTTGATATCAATAGTGAATTAGATTCAATAATTACTTCAGCAAACGCTGGAATATGTGTTGAACCTCAAAGTAAAGATGAATTATGTAGGGCTATACTTGAATATAAAAAACGAAATTTAGAAGTTCAAAAATGTGGGCGTATATATGTTTTAGAAAATGCATCCAAAAGAAAATGTGTAGATAGGTATATAAAAGTTTTGGAAAATGAGAGCAAGAAAAAGGTGTGATAAAAGTGATAGATAAAATTGGATATCTGCTTTCGCGTGCTATTAGCAGAAAACCATCGGCCAAAAAGAATTCAAAAATAGATAAAACTGCTGCTGTAGGAAATGGCGCACAAATTGTGAATAGTACTATTGGGAGATATACTTATATTTTTGAAAGTAAATTAATTAATGCAGATGTGGGTTCGTTTTGTTCAATTGCTGCAGATTGTACAATTGGTGGTGGATCACATCCAACAAATTGGGTATCTACCTCGCCAGTTTTTTATAATGGTAAAAATTGTTTAAAGAAAAATTTTTCCATTAATGTATATGACGAATTTCAAAGAACAATCATTGAAAATGATGTTTGGATTGGTTCTAAATGCTTAATTAAAAGTGGTGTTAAGATTGGAAATGGAGCTATAGTTGGAATGGGAAGTGTAGTTACACATGATATTCCACCTTATGAAATTTGGGCTGGAAATCCTGCTAAAAAAATAAGAAACAGATTTTCAGATGATATTATCGAAGAGCTTTGTAAAAACAAATGGTGGGAAATGGATGACAAGACATTAGTTCAGCTAGGTAAATATTTTAATAATCCTGAATTATTTTTGAAGTGTTTGGAGGAACGAAAATGAAAATATTACATTTAATGTTAGCGTGTTTTTATA
>ENA-OWPF01002885-OWPF01002885.1-human-gut-metagenome-genome-assembly--contig:-NODE-2885-length-11305-cov-2.879556_pt1 | contig 11305 bp, 8 predicted proteins | sample MGYA00248261_ERZ651840 | MGnify/ENA primary metagenome ERZ651840 (study PRJEB26924, sample SAMEA4378268) | human gut metagenome | biome: human gut; feature: human-associated habitat; material: faeces... | reverse complement strand
CTGCAGGTTCTGGTGCCTTTATATTTGTCAAACTTACCTGAAATCAATATCGGCGTTAATTTGTAAATTTTTCTGGAGAAAGAGAATGTCCCCCTTCTTACGTCACATCGAAAAAACTTATATTTAGAACAATCTCCGCAAATCCGTCCCACTTGCCAAACCCCAAAGGCGCCAGACCCCGCAGTTAACCAGCAAATTAAATGACATTGCCATATACAAAAAAGATAAAAAGGTTATAAAATATCTACGTCTGCAGCCATTTCCGGATTTTTTCCACATCCGTTTTTCGCAGATCCCCATGAATATTGGATTCAAACGTTACATACTCATAATCTTTCTGATTTTTCTTTAACTGTTTTACCAGCTTATCCGCCTGTTTGATCGACACCTTATCATCTCCTGTCGTATGGAAAATCAAAAGCGGTGTATTAATCTCATCTGCCCATGCAACCGCGGAACGCCTGCTGTATTCCTCCGGCAATTGTTCCGGTGTCCCCCCGATCAGCTCCGTAAGCAGCGATCTCATATCTTCGCGTTCTTCGTAGTTCATGGTACAATCCGCAACTCCGGCAACAACAACCGCTTTGTGGATGCGCCGGTCTTCGCGCAATGTTTCATAGGTCATCATTCCCCCACGGGAAACTCCAAACATATTAATATTCTTTGTATCAACAGAATTCAGTTTTTCGCACAAATCCAGGAGATGGATCACATCGTGGACATCATCCCCGCCAAAAGCATCGGTTCCCTCACTTTTTCCACAGCCACGATAATTGGATGCCACACAGATCGTATGAAACTGATAGGCATAATATGTCGTTTCCACATTTTTTAATGCCCCGTATGACCGGTTGCCTCCGTGATTATAAATCAGACACGGTGACTTCTTTTTCCCAAGCAGATCTATCGGAGCGCTGAGAAACGCCTCAATCTTTAAATCATCGCTGGTATAAAAAAAGCGATAGGAAACATACTTCGAGAGATCCACTCCCGCCTGTTTTTCATATGCCTGCAGATCTATTTTTTCATATTCTGAAACTCCTGCCGCCCTCAGATTCTCTTCTATCTGTTTTTCTGCATCCTTCACAGAAATGTCCGAAGACGATTTTATCCAAAAATGAATTCCCAACAGAATCAGTATGACAGCGATTGCCAAAAGCAAAAAAATCTTCCGGGATACAAAATCTTTTGATATGTTTTTTCCTTCGATCATAACCTCTCCCACTCTTAATAAAGTTATTTTAACTCATAAACAACGACTGCTGCACATATTTTTCCGGATACTGATGCAGATATGAAAAACACTTTTCTGGCATACACATTATCCCGTGTTCCCGGCATGTATTCCATATCATCTGTGTCAATTCCTCTGTATGTGGACTTGGCAGTTCATATGCATTCCCATATGTGTGTATATATTTTTGTCTGAGTCCTGGAAACTTCTGATCCAATGCATGATAAAAATACTCCCGGTCTCCATCCCGCAGCGTCACTCCCATTCCCCAAAACATGATTCCCTTTACTTCTGCCTGCAGACAATATTCCAGTAACCCCCGGATATTTTCCGCAGTATCATTGATAAACGGTAAAATCGGTGTCATCCATACAAGCGTAGGAATTCCTCTTTTTTTACATTCCATCAACACTTCAAAGCGCTGTCTTGTTGTCGATACATTTGGCTCGATCTTTTTGCATAGCTCTTCATCATAAGTGGTCAGCGTCATCTGGACAACTGCCTTTGCTTTTTCATTGATCGACTGTAGTAAATCCAGGTCCCGCAGTATACGGTTGGATTTTGTCTGAATTGCAACACCATATTCATATCTGTCAATCAGTTCCAGACACTTTCGCGTCAGGCCAAGCGTTTCTTCGATATGAAGATAGGAATCACACATTGCACCTGTTCCAATCATGCATTTCTGCCGTTTGGAGCGAAGCGCTTTTTCCAGAAGTTCCGGTGCATTTTCCTTTACCTCGATATCCTCAAATGCGTGAGTAAATCCGTAACATTTGCTTCTGCTGTCACAGTAGATACAGCCGTGCGAACAACCACGGTAAATGTTCATACCGTTATTTTTCGATAAAATTCCTTTTGCCTGTACAAAATGCATAATTTTTTATTTCTCCATTACTTCCACGGCCGTTTATTGCCCATCCAGCCCATCGCTTTCCAGTACTCGGCATCCGGCTTTGAAAGACCGCCTTTGCTCTGCAGCATGCGCATCACTGAAAAGAATCCTTTTGTTTTGATTCCCGGTTTCACTTTACCGTTGTTTTTTAAGATCTTTGCGGCAGTTTTGTCTACTGCCTGATCAATTTTCTGCCGGATCTTCGGGGAAACGGTATCCCAGTTTACGGAACGCACGGCAATTCCGATTTTATAAACTTTTGGCACGCCCCAGAAAAACAGACTGTCCTGCATATCTTTGTTGGTGCTTTTCATACCTGCTCCGGCGGCGGTGGAAATACACACCGCCTGCTTGTGGAACATCTCCGGTCTCGGGCGGTGTACCATCCAGCGGTGCCCCTGATGATCCAGGAAATTTTTCATCGGAGCGGTCACATGATACACATAGACCGGGCTGGTCAGGATGATCAGATCCGCCTCATCCATTGCCTTTAAAATGGGCTGTTGTTTTTCAAAATGCGGACACTTATCTGCTGCCACACTGAAACACTGCGCACAGCCGATACAGTAGTCGGAGAAATCCCGCGGAAGAAAAAATTCTGTCACTTCCCCACCGATTTTGTCTGCCAGCAGTTTTCCGATATGATAGGTGGAACCCTTGTGGTTCTGCCCATTAATGATTACGGTCTTCATTCGTTCTGTACACCTCTCTGATTTTTTCTTTCATGTCAAGAAACACCCTGCAATCACCGGATCAAAATCCTGTCCGCTTCCGTTTTCTATAATACGGAAACACTCTTCCAGCGGAAGCGCATCCCGGTAACACCTCTTTGCCGATACCGCATCAAACACATCCGCTACCGCCATAATTCTCGCGGATAATGGAATTTCCTTCTGCGAAAGTCCATCCGGATAGCCTCTTCCGTTCCACTTTTCATGATGATGTCTGGCCACTTCATACGCCATTTTTTCGTATTCATCATCCCCCAGATGTCCAAATGTTTCCCGGATGATTTTTCCGCCCCGCGCCGCATGGGTTTTCATAATATCAAATTCTTCACTGGTGAGTTTTCCCGGTTTCTGCAGGATAGCATCCGGTATGGCGATCTTCCCGACATCATGCATAGGTGCAGCCATGACAAGATTTTTAATATAATCCCCCGTAAGCTGCTTTTTGTACAATCCACGTGTGCGGAGCTCTTCTGCCAGCATACGCACATACGCGGTGGTCCGCTTGATATGACCGCCCGTATTGTCATCACAGTTTTCCACAAGCGTCGCAAATCCCATGACCATCTCATTACTGTAATCCTGCAGCTTTGTAAACACGGGATTTTCCATATTCAGATAAGTTCCCACAATTACCGGTGTCGGCACAATACATGAAATCAGTGCCTGTGGATGAAACATCTGATAACAGGTCACAACAATTGATGCAAATACATAGGTTGATACCGTAATCAGTTTATGATGTCCAAGCTGATGCCAGCTTGTAAATAAAATAACAATCGCAGCAAGAATATATACGGCCACCATGATAAAACAGGTATATGCAGAAATTCCCATGGAATAGTTCGTAATATTCCCGTGCAGATAGGAAAGCTGCGGCATAAAAATAATAACAATGGCAAGATTGATCACCAATGGAGCCATCAGCAATATCCTTTTTTTCCTATTTTTTGGAATTCCTCTTGTAATATCCAGAAGATACAAAAACATGAGAAACATCATAATATCCAGACTGCACAGGAAACACATATGTAACACCATATTCACCACAGCCGGCACACTGTCCAGATGGTTAACGGTGTATGCGGTAATACCATCCAAAGTGATTTCCAGTATTCCCATAACCAGAAGCCACGCAAACACCGGCTCTTTTTTCTTTATTTTATATGCATATCTTTCCCTTACATAAATAAAAGCCACATAAAGTACAATCAGCAGACATCCCAACTGCAGCTTATCGTATTGCATAATTCTCCCTCTTTCGTAAGAACCTCAATATTTTAATTTTACAGTATATGAACCCAAACGGTACGTCAAGTATTATCTTTAAATTGCGTTGACAATCTCCCCTGAAAATCTATAATAAAATTAGTATTATTGTATTACCTTACTTTCAGATAAAGGAGACCCCCATTATGATATTTGCGACAGGATGGCTTTCCCTGCACCTGTTTGGTGTTTTTATAACATTTGCCCTGCTGGTGATTGTTTCCCAGAAAGAGGATGCCACCTATAAAAGTGAACTTCTTCTGACAATCGCATGTTGCCTTGTCACACTGGTAGCAAAAAGCATTTATATTGTGGGTGGTTCCAGGCAAACGCTTCTTACCATAGGAAAACTCGAATATCTCGGAAAATCTTTTGCCAATTACTGCGCACTGATGTTTATTCTCCGCTGGCAGAACATTAAAATTCCAAAATGGTTTATCAATACCCTGTTGTTTATCAACTGTGCTTTCTATATCCTGATTGCAACCGTTGACCTTCACCACTGGTATTATAAGGATTACTGGCTTAACCCGTCACAGGCGAATATACGTGGGTATACTCTCGAAATTGCCCCGGCTCCTATGTATTATATATTTATGGCTTTTCAGGTTATGGAAGTTATAGGCAGTGTATGTGTGATTGTTTCCTCGTATCTTTCCAAAAAGGATATGCCAGATCGCCTGAATCTGCATATCATCCTGCTGTTTTCCATGCTTTCCCCTGCGATCCTTCTCTCCCTGCGCCTTCTTGGCATTTTAAAATGGGACGACCCGACACCGCTCGGAATGTTTTTCGCCTGCGTGTTTATGTGTATTGCCGTCGTCAAATACAAAATGATCGACCCGGTAAAAAGCGCAAAAAACCTGATCATCCAGAATTTAAATGAAGCTGTTGTCGTCACGGATCTGGAGGGAAGATTTCTCTTTTTGAACCCTATGGCAGAAACACTGGTTTCTTCTATGAAGAAAAAAGCCATCCACCGTCAGAAAGACAGCGAAATCTACGATATTCTCCGGGGTTCGGAGGGATATTTTGACTGGCTGGATCACCACTATCAGGTCGAGGAAACGGAATTGCAAAGCTGCAACACCCCACAGGGATATATGCTGACACTGGTAGATGTCACAAAAATTCTGGAACAGAACCACCGCATGAAAGAACTCGTCACACAGGCAGAAGCTGCCACACAGGCAAAATCCGCGTTTGTATCCAATATATCCCATGAGATCCGTACCCCTATGAATTCCATTGTCGGAATCACGGAAGTCATGCTGCGTTCCCAGCATTCCCCAAGAGAACAGGAATTCCTGCTAAACATCCAGAGTTCCGGACAGGCACTGCTTTCCATCATCAACGATGTATTGGACTTTTCCAAGATTGAATCTGGAAAAATGCAGCTGGTTTTAGAGCCTTATGATACGCTCTCCCTGTTCCATGACCTGAAGCTGACAATGGAAAACCAGATCAGCAAATGCCCTCTGGAGCTGATTTATGAAATTGACCAGACCATACCATGCCTTTTATATGGGGATGCCGGACGCATCCGGCAGGTAATTACAAATCTGGTCAGCAATGCCATCAAATATACCGAACATGGACATGTCCGTTTTTCCGTCCATGTCCATAAAAAAGATTATGATAAAGTTTCCCTTTATTATGAAGTGGAAGATACCGGTATCGGAATCCGCAAAGAAGATCAGGAAATATTATTCGATTCCTTCCAGCGTGTGGATTTAAAAAAGAACCGCCGTATTCAGGGAACCGGTTTGGGCTTGACAATTTCGAAAAATTTCGTCAATATGATGGGAGGGACTATTGGTGTAGAAAGTGAATACGGAAAGGGAAGTAAATTTTATTTCTGTATTGACCAGACGATTATGGACTCGACACCAATTTCAGAAATCAACTACGAGCAGCGGCACAACAGTGTTGTCAGCAAAGAAGCAGAAAGCCTGTTTACCGCAGGGGATGCCCACATTCTCCTGGTAGATGATAATTCCCTGAACCTGCTCGTTGCCCAGGAGCTTCTAAAACCTCTGCAGCTTCAGATTGATACCGCAGAAAATGGAAAAGATGCTGTCGCTATGGTACAGGAACGGCATTATGATCTGGTACTGATGGATCACATGATGCCTGTGATGGACGGCATTGAAGCTACCAAAGCAATCCGGGCACTTCCGGAACCACAATACCAGAACCTGCCGGTCATTGCCCTGGCTGCAAATGCCATGGTAAATGCACAAAAGGAGTTTGCAAATGCAGGCATGAACGGATTTGTTGCAAAACCGATTGATTTCCAGATGATCTGTAACCAGCTGCGCAAATGGCTTCCTAAAGATATGATCCATGAACTTACCCGGGAAGAAGCCGAAAAGATTCTGTCGGATGAAACGGACACTGCTGATTCCATAACGGATACTTCCACCGGCAGTTCCGCGGAAAATCCTGCAGGATTCCGCTTCGAAAACGGTCTGCCCTACTGCGGATCGGAGGAAGCATTAAAACAGATCATACAGATTTTTTACAACACCATCGACAGCAAATCCAAAAAGATTGAACAATGTCTAAAGGAACAATTAATAAAGGATTATACGATTGAAGTCCACGCATTAAAAAGTTCCGCATTGCTGATCGGTGCCCCCGGTCTGTCCGAAGCTGCAAAGGAACTGGAAATGTATGGAAATGCACAAAATCTTGCTGCACTTGAAGAAAAAACAGGACCGGTGCTTGCCATGTACCGAAGTCTTAAGTCCCTCCTGCGTCCTCATGTGGAGGATAACGAAAGCAGCAAAAAGGAAGTTTCTTCTGATGACTGGATTACCGTTCTTGAGCAGATGCATCTGTGTGTAGAACAGTTTGACATGGATGGCGTGGATCATGCCATGGAAACCATGGAGACGTTTCAGACACCGGATAAGCTCAAGGATCTGATGGAACAGCTGCGTGTCTGCGTTGCAGATGTGGAAATGGAAGAAATTATGAAATTAACTGATACAATGGTCAATTTATTACAATAAAAGGAGAGACATTATGCACGAAATAAAAAGCCCATTTCTCATCCTGATGGAAGAACAAAGTTATCTCGCACAATCATTAGAAAGTGCTTTTGAAAAACAAAATGTCAAAGTAAAAATTGTAACGATAGCAGAAGCCAGCAGCATTGTCATCTCGGAAAAACCAAGTGGTTACCTGATCTGCACAAGCCCGGAGCTTTTAAAGAAGGCGGTCAGCGTAAAAGTAATGGTTGACCAGGCGATTAAAAACAAAACTCCGGTATTTATCATGGGAAACATCGATGAACTGGAACTGCTGTGGGAAACCCTCCCACAGCAGATGGTCATGGATGTGTTCATCCGCCCGATTACGGTGGGCGATATGGTCGATAATGTCTGCACACAGATGAACGATTTCTATCAGCTGAAAAAACACACGATTCTGGCTGTGGATGATTCTGGTATTATCCTGCGCAAAATCAAGGCTCTGCTCGAAGACACCTATCAGGTTGTACTGGCAAACTCCGGTGCAATGGCGATCAAATACCTGACCTTAAACACCCCTGATCTGATTCTGTTAGATTATGCCATGCCGATCGTTGACGGAAGCCAGATCATGCAGATGCTTCGGGAAGATCCGGAATTTCACCATATTCCGATCATATTCCTGACTGGAAAAAATGATGCAGAAACCGTAAAAAATGTTATGTCTTTAAAACCAGATGGTTATTTATTAAAGAGCATGAATCCTCAGAAACTGCACGCGGCAATTGATGACTTTTTTGCATCACGGGGCAAATAAACCGGTTACGATACCCATCGCTTTTTGCGGTGGGTATATTGATATCCCACAAAAATACTCCCTGCAGGCGAACGTTTTCCCTTCTGAAAGAACCGCATCATTTTCTTTAACGCTTTTATCGCACGGATAAATTTCTAAAATACTATTCTGCTTTGTTACAGCAGGCAATTCCCAGCCCGTCCGGTCCAATATGACAGGACAGCCCCAGCGACAGATTATCGCACATGACATCCATACCCGGAAAGCTTTCTTTGATCTGCCGTATCCACTCTTCCGTTACTTCTGCGGTAGAACTTGATGCAGCCATAAGATATAGTTTTCCTGCTTCATAAGCCTCCTTAAAATTCGTCTCAAATTCTTTTTTCATTGCGTCTATCATTGCATTTTTCATTCCACGGCACTTCTGATAGACATCTAACTTTCCCACACCAAATTTCATAACCGGCTTAATCTTCAGCACATCTGCTGCCACCGCAGCAACAGAACTGATCCGTCCACCCTTTTTCAGATATGTCAGCGTGCTGAGTCCCACATAAATGACCATATGCTGTCTGTTTTTTTCGAGAATGTCTTTAATTTTCTGTGCACGGTATCCTTTCTCTGCAAGCTCCACGGCATCGAGGACCGAACGGTGCATCGGCGTAGACACGCGTCCATTATCTACAACAAATACTCTTCCGGCATACGGCTCCTCCTGTGCCATTGCCTGTGCCGTCATGCAGGAACCGCTCAGACCGCTGCTGATCGGAATATAGACAAGTTCTTCATATTCCTGCAGCATGGCTGACCACATATGCATCACACTCTCCGGTGACGGCTGGGATGTTGCCACATCCGCACCTTTCCGAAGCATTTCATAAAATTCCTCTCTGGAAATATCCACCCCTTCACGATATAATTTTTCATCAATATAAAAAGGCATTGGCAGTACGGCAATTCCCAGCTTAGATGCTTCATTTTCTAAGATGCCACTGTGGCTGTCTGTCATGATTCCTGTTTTTTTCATAGAATAATCCTGTCCTTTATCGTTTTGTTTTAGTATAACACAAAGCAGGGGACAATTATACTGCTGGCGTAAACTGTAACAAATATTTCCCCAGTTCCTCCATAATCATCTGCTGGCTCTCCCGAGTGTGAATCAGTGCATAATAATTTCTTCCGTATTTTGCCTGTCTCTCCTCTTCCCGGATTCCTACGGCTCTTCCCTTTTCCGTCACACGCTTTATCTTTTCTTCTCCCTGCACGGTTTCCTCAAGATATCCTTTTTCCACAAGCAGCTGATTGATAAATGAAGCGGTCAGTTTCTTTCGATCCTTCTCTTCGCAGAGCGCATTGATCCGGTTTGTCAGTTCTGAAAGCATACAGGTGTCGGTCAGTTCCACCTCATCAAGTTTTTCCGGAGCGATATAAAACGGCAGCTTCTTTTTTCTTGCCGGAGCTGCTGTCGTGGTGTCTACTGTCATGCCGGAAAATGCCTCCGCTGTGGCGGTATCTCCACCATGCTCGTTCAAAAATGCTGTGATAACCTGTGTAAAACGCGCACCGTAACTTTCGATTTTCTGTGCACCCATTCCGTACACGGCTGCCATCGCGGTGGAATCCACAGGACATTTGGCACACATATCTTTTAATGTCTTATCGGAACAGATAATATACGGTGGCACACCTTTTTCCACGGCAAGTTCCGTCCGGCATTTGCGAAGCTGCTCAAACAGTTCCTGCCCTTCCGGTGTCAGATCAGCAAGCTGCAATGCCTTTTTCTTTTCTCTTCCGGTCTGGATATAAGTTTCTTCCGCCTCATCTTCCACGACCACACAGTTGCTGCATTTTTCACAGGTACACGGACTGTTGTCCCCGAAATAGGACAGGATAAACTGGCGCAGACACTCATCGGTCTCGCAGTAACGGATCATCTCATTGAGTTTCCTCTGCTCATTTGCCCGCACCACGGGATCATCGGATACCTGCCCGGATGTGGATTTGTACTGCAACAGGCGTTTGTTTATCATGATATCCTGTTTTGAGAAAAATAACACGCACTCCGCTTCTTCCCCGTCACGCCCGGCGCGTCCAGCTTCCTGATAATAATATTCCAGACTCTGCGGCATATTGTAATGAAGTACATAGCGCACATTGGATTTGTCGATTCCCATGCCAAATGCATTGGTTGCAACCATCACACGGATTCGGTCATACGTAAAATCATCCTGATTCCTTTTCCGTTCCTCTAAAGACAAACCTGCATGATAGCGCCCCGCCGCAATGCCATATTGCAACAAAAGGGCATACACACTGTCCACATTCTTTTTCGTGGCACAATAGATGATTCCACTCTCATCCTCATGCCTTTTCACATAATTTAAGATACTGTTGTCCGTCTCTTTTCCGCCCTTGCGGTTGACCACACGGAAGAACAGATTCGGACGGTCAAATCCTGTCACGACTGTCACTGGATTCTGCAAATGCAAACTTGCGGTAATATCCTGCTTGACGCGCTCTGTGGCGGTCGCGGTAAATGCACTGACAACCGGACGGTCTGGCAGTTTTGCAAGAAAATCTGCAATTTCAAGATAACTCGGCCGGAAATCCTGTCCCCACTGGGAAATACAGTGTGCCTCATCCACTGTCACCATGGAAATGGCGGCATAATATGCAAAGTCGAGAAAACGCGAGGTGTTGAGCCGCTCCGGTGCCACATAAATAATTTTGTATTTTCCCTGTGCTGCATAGGCAAGCGCCGCGTGTATCTGGTTTTCCGTCAGGGAACTGTTGATGTAGGCTGCATGCACACCTGCCTGATTCAATGCCTTGACCTGATCTGACATGAGCGAAATCAGTGGGGAAATCACAAGCGTAATTCCCTCAAGCATCAGCGCCGGAACCTGATAACACAGGGATTTCCCCGCGCCTGTCGGCATAATGCCTAGGACATCCTTTCCCTGCAGGATTCCGTCCATCAGTTCCTGCTGGCCCGGCCGCAGGCTGTCATATCCAAAATAATGTTTTAGTGTTTCGAGTAAATTCAATTGGTTCTCCTTGTTGTGTTTTCTTTGCTGTTGTCCAGATGATCTATCCTGTTTAGGTGCTAGGTGAACAGGAACCATCTGTATACAGTAAAATTTAAAAATTACTTGACTGTAAAATGAAATGGGGTTATTCTTTTTATATTAAGAAATGGGTTTTCACCGGGTAGGGTTTATGCCTGACAGGACTTGCTCGTTTCTTTTTTTATTTCCAGAACATCATACAGGTACTTCTTTCCACTGGAAGCGTGCCGTATCAATAATCGACCTGTAAAGATATTATATCTGTCCACTTCCCCATGATCATTATATACTGGCAATGCAAATCTCGTATCATACCGATACCAGCCCATCTTCGCAT
>ENA-OWPF01002882-OWPF01002882.1-human-gut-metagenome-genome-assembly--contig:-NODE-2882-length-11318-cov-5.494096_pt1 | contig 11318 bp, 8 predicted proteins | sample MGYA00248261_ERZ651840 | MGnify/ENA primary metagenome ERZ651840 (study PRJEB26924, sample SAMEA4378268) | human gut metagenome | biome: human gut; feature: human-associated habitat; material: faeces... | reverse complement strand
GATACAGCTCTTGCAAGTTTCAAATGTATCACCGTGATCCAGGTGCAGAACAATCTGAGGATTCGGACAGCCTAATTCTTTTGCATATTCAACTGCACCCTGAGCCATGTAACGCAACAGTGTTGCATTAGCATACTGACGAGCACCTTTAGAAACCTGAAGGATAACCGGAGATTTTGTTTCAACAGCAGCCTTGATGATAGCCTGCATCTGTTCCATGTTATTGAAGTTGAAAGCCGGAATTGCATATCCGCCTTTGATGGCTTTAGCGAACATTTCTTTTGTGTTCACCAAACCTAAATCTTTGTAATTTACCATTGTAGTATATATTATTACGTTAATGATTGAAAATTCTGCACAAAGATAAGAACTCTCTGAAAACTTTATGCTTTTAAGCATATAAAATAATACAAAAGTAACGCCTTCGGAAAAAATAGTTCGATTTTCTTTGTTAGTTTGAAGCAAATCCATACCTTTGCAAGCCAATTTACCGGTTACCAAACTAATAAGAGTATAAATTAAATTAGATAAAGAAGCAATGAAAAAAGGAATTCATCCTGAAAACTATCGTCCTGTAGTATTCAAGGACATGTCAAACGACGATGTATTTATCACTCGTTCTACTATCAATGCAAAAGAAACTATCGAAATTGACGGTGTTACTTATCCGTTGGTAAAAGTCGAAATTTCTAACACTTCTCACCCGTTCTACACTGGTAAATCTAAACTGGTGGATACAGCAGGACGTGTTGATAAGTTCATGAGCCGTTACGGTGACCGTAAGAAGAAATAATTAGTCTTTCTTGTAAGATGAAAAAGAGGAGATTCCGAAAGGAATTTCCTCTTTTTCGTTTTGAGACATTACACTGGCAACAATATATCCGGAAGTTTTCAGGACTATCAGCCGAAAAATAAATAAAAGAAAAATGTCCGGATTCCGTTTATTACAAAATAAAGGAAGTACCTTTACAGAATTAATAAACAAAAATGGAAATAACTAACTTAAAACAAATGACAAAGGAGGAAGTTTTTAACCTTATCAGACAACGCCTTTCTTTTGGTGACGAATTGCAGCAACAATTAAGGCATGTGGACAAAGACAAATTTATGAAAGAGCATCGCAGATTCGAAATGTCGGGATTCGAAACCCAAACAGGATGGTGTACTGTTTTTAACAATGACATTTTAAACAAATTTGCCGACTTGGGCATTTATAACTATACTTCTTATCTTTTTCTTGACTTTTATATGGGTGTGCCAACCGTTTACCTCAAGTATTTCTCCGAAGATGAGAATTTGGAATACACTCTCGACGGATATACAACAACAGAAATCATATTTACGATTTTTGAATTGACTATCTTCTCAGGAAAACCGACAAGAAGACGGAAATAAAAATACTATTCTCATATCAACCCCACCCCTTTCAGCCTGTCTCTAGAGAACACATGAACTCTCCCCAAAACAGAGGCTCTGTTTGATGTAAACAGACGCTCCAACTGCCACAAACAGACACTCTATTTTCCTCAAACAGAGCCTCTATTTTACCGCACTCCCCAATAAAACAAATTAAGAATCCAACTTGTAGCGACAATCAACGAAAAGCACACAAATCCTGAACATAAACACTTGTAAGTTGTTTACTCTCTTTAAAAAAGAGAAACGAATCAACGCAAAAACTCTAAACATCAGTGTGCTGTATGAAAAAGAAATATGGATTTATGCTCGCAGTAGCCGTCCTATTAGCGGGCTGCGGACAAAAAAAAGAAACGAGTGTTATAACGGCCCGTCCGGTGAAAACCACGATTGTAGAGTCAAGATCGATCATCAGAAAAGATTTTTCGGGTATTGTAGAAGCCGTGGAGTATGTGAAGCTGGCATTCCGGGTCAGCGGACAAATCATCAACCTGCCTGTCATAGAAGGCGAGAAAGTAAAGAAGGGACAATTGATTGCAGCTATCGACCCCAGGGACATCGCCCTGCAATATGCCGCTACCAAATCGGCGTATGAGACGGCTGCCGCACAAGTGGAACGCAACAAGCGCCTCCTCTCCCGCCAAGCCATATCGGTTCAGGAATATGAAATCAGCCTGGCTAATTACCAGAAAGCGAAATCAGAATATGAGTTATCCGTCAATAATATGCGCGACACTAAATTGACGGCTCCCTTCGATGGTTCCATCGAAAAACGTCTTGTGGAAAATTATCAGCGTGTCAACTCGGGTGAAGGTATCGTGCAGTTGGTCAATACACACAATCTGCGCATCAAGTTTACAATTCCCGACGCTTACCTTTACCTGCTCCGCACCAAAGACCCGCGTTTTCTAGTAGAGTTCGACACATTCAAAGGACATGTTTTCCAGGCAAAGCTTGAAGAATATCTTGATATCTCGACAGACGGAACGGGGATTCCGGTCAGTATTACTATTGATGACCCGTCTTTCGACCGGGATTTATATGCAGTGAAACCGGGATTTACGTGCAGTATCCGTTTCACGGCAGATGTAGGCCCGTTGGTACAGGATAGTTGGACAATTATCCCGTTAAGCGCCGTGTTCGGTGAAGGCGAAGGAAAGAAGATGTACGTCTGGGTGGTGGAAGACAACAAGGTACACAAACGAGAAGTGACTGTTAACGCACCTACCGGAGAAGCACAGGTACTTATCTCCAAAGGGTTGAAACCGGAAGAGAAAATTGTTATTGCCGGAGTATATCAGTTAGTAGAAGGGGAAAACGTAAAAGATATAGAGAAATGAACTTAGCCAAATATTCATTAGACAACACGAAGATTATCTATTTCTTTCTTGCTGTGTTGCTTATCGGAGGGATTTCTTCCTTCGGAAAGCTAGGGAAGAAAGAAGATGCTCCCTTCGTCATCAAGTCAGCGGTTATCATGACCCGTTATCCGGGAGCCGAGCCGGCAGAAGTGGAACGTCTGATAACAGAGCCTATCTCTCGCGAAATACAAAGTATGAGTGGTGTGTACAAGATTAAATCGGAATCTATGTACGGGCTTTCCAAAATCACATTTGAATTGCAACCGTCACTATCGGCAAGTTCCATTCCGCAAAAGTGGGACGAGCTACGTAGGAAGGTACTCAATATACAACCGCAGTTGCCGAGTGGTGCATCTACGCCGACTGTGTCGGACGATTTCGGCGATGTATTCGGTATCTATTACGGTCTGACGGCCGATGATGGTTTCTCCTACGACGAGATGCGAAACTGGGCGGAACGGATTAAAACACAAGTCGTCACTGCCGACGGTGTGATGAAAGTGGCACTGTTCGGAGTACAGACAGAGGTAGTAAATATCTTCATCTCGACCAATAAACTGGTAGGCATGGGCATCGACCCGAAACAGCTCGCCAGCCTGCTGCAATCACAAAACCAGATTATCAACACCGGAGAAATCCGCGCAGGGGAACAACAGCTACGGGTAACTGCTAATGGTATGTATACGACCATAGATGATATCCGCAATCAGGTTATCACCACGAAAGCGGGACAGGTGAAGTTGGGAGATATTGCCGTTATCGAAAAGGGCTATCTCGATCCTCCTTCCAATATCATGCACGTAAACGGAAAACGTGCTATCGGTATCGGTGTCTCTACCGACCCGCAACGGGACGTAGTGCAGACAGGTGAAAACGTAAAAGCCAAACTGAGTGAACTACTCCCGCTTATGCCCGTAGGACTGGAATTGCAAAGTCTTTATCTGGAAAACGAAATAGCCAACGAAGCCAATAACGGATTTATCATCAATCTGATTGAGTCCATCTTAATTGTAATTGTGATTATCATGCTGGTAATGGGACTTCGTGCCGGTGTCCTGATTGGCTCATCGCTGATATTTTCTATCGGAGGTACACTACTTATCATGTCTTTCTTTGGTGTCGGACTGAATCGTACGTCGCTGGCGGGATTCATTATCGCAATGGGTATGCTGGTAGACAATGCCATTGTGGTGACGGATAATGCACAGATTGCCATTGCTCGTGGAGTAAACAGGCGAAAGGCATTGATAGACGGTGCCACAGGACCGCAATGGGGATTACTCGGAGCCACTTTCATTGCTATCTGTTCATTCCTGCCACTTTATCTGGCCCCGTCTTCGGTAGCGGAAATCGTGAAGCCGTTGTTTGTGGTACTCGCCATTTCGCTGGGATTGAGTTGGATACTTGCATTGACACAGACGACCGTATTCGGTAATTTTATCCTGAAAGCCAAGGCGAACGGCGATGCAAAAGACCCATATGACAAGCCTTTCTATCATAAGTTTGCTTCTATTCTCCGGACGCTGATCCGCCGCAAGGTGTTGACGCTGGGTTCTATGGTAGCACTTTTCATCATCTCACTCGTCATCATGGGGACGATGCCACAAAACTTTTTCCCTTCTTTGGACAAACCTTATTTCCGTGCAGACGTATTCTACCCGGACGGGTATAGTATCAACGATGTGGTGAAAGAGATGAAATCGGTGGAAGAACATTTGGTACAACAGCCGGAAGTAAAGAAAGTATCAATTACTTTCGGAAGCACACCATTGAGATATTATCTGGCATCTACTTCAGTAGGACCGAAACCGAACTTCGCCAATGTACTGGTAGAACTGACGGACAGTAAATATACGAAGGAATATGAGGAGAATTTCGACGGATATATGAAAGCGAATTATCCGAATGCGATTACCCGGACGAGCCTGTTCAAATTATCCCCTGCCGTAGACGCTGCTATTGAGATCGGTTTTATAGGGCCGAATACAGATACGCTTGTGGCACTAACCAACCAAGCGTTGGAGATTATGCACCGGAATCCGGATTTGATTAATATCCGCAATTCGTGGGGGAACAAGATTCCGGTATGGAAACCTGTGTATAGTCCGGAACGTGCACAACCGTTGGGAGTATCCCGACAGGGAATGGCACAAAGTATCCAGATTGGTACAACGGGAATGACGTTGGGAGAATACCGTCAGGGCGATCAGGTGCTCCCTATTCTGCTAAAGGATAATACGGTGGATTCGTTCCGTATCAATGACTTACGCACGCTTCCGGTGTTCGGCACGGGAAACGAGACAACAAGCCTGGAACAAGTAGTGTCGGATTTTGATTTTCAATACCGGTTCTCTAATGTGAAAGATTACAACCGACAAATGGTGATGATGGCACAATGTGACCCGCGCCGCGGAGTAAATGCGATTGCAGCCTTCAACCAAGTGTGGTCGCAGGTACAAAAGGAGATTAAAGTTCCGGAAGGATATACGATGAAATATTTCGGAGAACAGGAAAGCCAGGTAGAATCCAACGAAGCATTAGCCAAGAATCTTCCGTTGACGTTCTTTTTGATGTTTGTTACGCTACTGTTCCTATTCAAGACATATCGTAAACCGACAGTGATTTTGCTGATGTTACCGTTGATATTCATCGGTATCGTGTTAGGATTGCTATTACTTGGCAAATCATTCGACTTTTTCTCTATCCTCGGATTACTCGGATTAATCGGCATGAATATCAAGAATGCAATCGTACTTGTGGAACAGATTGATTTGGAAGCTAAGATGGGAAAGAAGCCGCTTGATGCGGTGGTTAGTGCCACAACGAGCCGTATCGTTCCTGTAGCAATGGCATCGGGGACAACGATTCTGGGTATGTTGCCGTTGCTGTTCGATGCGATGTTCGGCGGAATGGCAGCCACTATCATGGGAGGTTTGCTGGTAGCTTCGATACTGACACTGTTTGTGTTGCCGGTGGCTTATTGTGCCATTCAACGGATTAAGGATTAAATGGGAATTTACTATTTATAATGGATAAAATGAAAACTCAATTTATAATTATATCACTGTTGCTTCTCGGCTTCACTGCCCGGGCGCAACAACCTTATCTCAGCCGGGAAGCCTATCGCGACAAAGTGGAGGCTTACAGCCAGATATTGAAACAACAAAAACTAAAGACAATGGCAAGTGCGGAAGCACGAAAGATAGCTCATACGGGATTCTTACCCAAAATAGACGTAAATGCGGACGGTACTCTGAATATGAGCGACCTAAAAGCATGGAACGAACCGCTGGGAGAATATCGGAACCACACTTATCAAGGGGTGTTTGTCGTCTCTCAACCTCTCTATACAGGTGGTGCCCTTAACGCTCAACATAAGATTGCGAAAGCGGATGAGAAGCTGAATCAACTGAACGAGGAACTAACTTTGGACCAGATTCATTATCAGAGCGATGCTGTTTATTGGAATGCCTCCGCTTCACAAGCTATGTTACAGGCAGCAGACAAATATCAAAGCATCGTCAAACAGCAATATAACATCATTCAGGACCGTTTTAACGATGGAATGATTAGCCGTACAGACTTACTGATGATTTCCACCCGCTTAAAAGAAGCTGAACTACAATATATCAAGGCCCGTCAGAATTATACGTTAGCATTGCAAAAGTTGAATATCCTCATGGGTATGGAACCTAATGCTCCCGTAGACAGTCTTTCTTCGATTGACACAGCTTTTACCCCCGTACAGATTCTGTCGTTGGAAAATGTATTGCAACGGCGCGCTGATTACGAAAGTACGCAAGTAAATATCATGAAAAGTCAAGCGCAACGTAAAGCCGCTCTCAGCCAGTTTAACCCTCAACTAAATATGTATTTTAGCGGCGGCTGGGCAACGGGAACGCCTAACCTTGGATATGACGTATCTTTCAATCCTATTGTCGGCATTAATCTGAATATTCCTATTTTCCGCTGGGGAGCCCGTTTCAAAACAAACCGCCAGCAGAAAGCATACATCGGAATACAGAAACTGCAACAAAGTTATATAACGGATAATATCAACGAAGAATTGTCCGGTGCATTGACTAAACTGACGGAAACGGAATATCAGGTGAAAACTGCAACAGAGAACATGAATCTGGCTAATGAAAATCTTGATTTAGTTACCTTCTCTTATAATGAAGGTAAAGCAAGTATGGTGGATGTTCTCTCGGCGCAGTTATCGTGGACACAGGCACACACAAATCTAATTAACGCATATTTGTCGGAGAAAATGGCGATAGCTGAATATAGAAAGGTTATCAGTGAATAAATAGTCTGAAAACAGTATTGTAAACAATAGAAAGCAAATCAAAAAAGTAAATCCGGAGATACGAGCATAACTCTGCCCATATCTCCGGATTCTTATCTCTAAAGCCGGTTGTTCTTTTATTATGCAAGGAAGGAAATCAACACACCCGCAGCCACGGCAGAACCGATTACTCCGGAGATGTTACTTGCCATACAATACTGCAAGACGTGATTCTTGGAGTCGTACTTCAAAGCAATCTCATTCGCCACACGGCTTGCCATTGGAACAGCACTCAATCCGGTTGCACCAATAAGAGGATTGATCTTCTTTTTGGAAAAGAGATTCACCAGTTTCACAAACAAAATACCACCTGTAATAGAAAGGGCGAATGCAAGGAAACCACCTATAACGATACCGATTGTTGTCCAGTTCAGGAAAGCTTCTGTAGTCATTGTAGCACCCACTGATAATCCTAAGAAGATAGTGGCGGCATTCATGATACTATTAGAAGCTGCATCGAACAAACGGAAAGTATTACTTCCGATCTCTTTCACCAGGTTACCGAACATCAACATACCAATCAAAGGTACTGCACTCGGCACGAAAAGCGCTACAACCGTAGTTACTACAATCGGGAAAATTATCTTCAATACACGCAAATTCTTAATTTCGGTCTTTGAAGGATATTTCTTCTCCTGCTCTTTCATATTGATACTCAACTCTTTCTTAGAACAAAGAAGTTTCACCACCAACGGAATAATCACCGGAACCAATGCCATATAAGAATAAGCGGCAATAGCAATCGGGCCCAACAGATGAGGAGCCAGTTTGATCGTTGTGAAGATAGCCGTAGGGCCATCCGCACCACCGATGATACCGAGAGAAGCTGCTTCTTTCGGAGTGAATCCCATTAAGATAGATACCAACAGTACGGTAAAGATACCGAGTTGTGCGGCAGCACCGAAAATAGAAAGACGCAGATTACGCAACATCGGCCCGAAGTCCGTTAATGCACCGACACCCATAAAGATAATCGGAGGCAAGAAGCCGGTTTTAATCAACATATAATAAATGAAGTTCATCAGTCCCAATTCATGGGCAATGTCATGCAAAGGCATTTCCCAAATGTTCTTCATCACTCCGTTTATCATTACCATGCCATTCTCGTCTGCCTGAATCACTCCCATATCACCACCGGGAAAGTTGGCAAGCAACACACCGAAAGCGATAGGGACAAGCAACAACGGTTCGTACTGTTTCTTGATACCCAGATAAAGCAGGACGAACGCGATGGCATACATTATCAGGAACTGCGGTTCGGCAATGATATTGCTGAACGCAGTCATCTCATATAAGTTCTCAAATATCTCGTTCATTATCCTATCTTCATTAATACATCATCTTCTGAAACAGTGTCTCCCGGGTTAGCGCAGATAGCAGTAATTGTACCACCAAATTCTGCACGAATGGCGTTATAAGTTTTCATTGCTTCCACATAGCACAGCACATCACCTTCTTTCACCACGTCACCTACTTTCATAGCAGTTTCCTGCGCATTCTTCACTAAAAAGAATTTACCCTCAAGCGGAGAAAGAACATCCTGTCCCTCTCCTGCCGGTGCGGCAGCGGCAGCAGGTGTAGCAGGAAGTTCGGCATCGCCATAAGCTACGGTCACACGGTAAGCCTGTCCGTCTACCTGTACAGTCAATGTCTTTGGTTTTGCATCTTCTTCAGGAGACTTATCTTTCTCTGCACGGCGTTTTGCAACGTCTTCCAGGAAGTCCTCTTTCGCTTTTCCACTCTTATAAGCTTCGTATTGAGCCGGATGCATGGCGTACTCGAAGAGTTCCTCGTCATCTTCGCCCACTTCCCACTTATTTTCTTTCATCAACTTGCGGTACTTGTCGAGAGAATCCGGATAGTTGTCCTGCGGATTTCCTTCGAAGAATTTGCGACCTTCGCGCTCGGCCTTTTCGATGATTTCGGGAGCAAGTTTGCCCGGCAAACGTCCGGCTTTCCCCAGAATCATATCCCAAATATCATCGGCAATCATTCCCCAACGGTCTTTGCCTTTCTCCATAGCCATCACATTCATCATGGCAAGGTTCTTCACATACTGGCTGAACGGAGTCACCAACGGAGGATAACCGACACGAGGCCATACATAGGCAACTTCGTCGAACAACTTAATCAGAAGCTGGTCTTGCGTCATAAACGGCAGATTATGCTTTGCCTTATATTTGTTGATAGATTCCAGATTCGTTTCGAGGTCTGCCATTAAACTACCCATCATACCGCCGGGAAGTCCAGGAGCGATAAGCAGAGAATTCATCAGACGGTTTTTCGGGCTGATGTACAATCCGAGGAAATCGTCCATAAACTCTTGAATCATGCCACGCACCTTCATATAGGCTTCCATATTGATTTCCGGCACCTGATAACCGGCATCCTTCAGCATAGCCTGAACACTCAGCAGGTCGGCATGTCCTGTACCCCATGAAAGTGGTTCCATACCTACGTCAATATAATCACAACCGGCTTCGCATACCTCAAGAATACTTGCCATATTAAATCCAGGACCTGCATGACTATGATACTGTACAGGTATTTCGGGATGTGCCGCTTTGATATTCGCCACAATCTTGCCCAATGAAACGGGGCGACCGATGCCTGCCATATCTTTGATACAAATCTCGTCCGCCCCCAATTTGATAAGTTCCAACGCCATATTGGTGTAGTACTCTACAGTATGAATGGGCGAATGAGTGATACAAAGCGAGCATTGTGAAATCATTCCTGCCTCTTTGGCGTATGTAATGGAAGGAGCAATGTTGCGTACATCATTCAATCCGCAGAATGTACGGGTGATATCTGTACCTTGCGCTTTCTTCACTTTGTAGAACAATTTGCGGACATCCGCCGGAACGGGGCTCATCCGGAGTCCGTTCAGTGCGCGGTCGAGCATATGGGTTTGAATGCCTGCTTCGTGAAATGGCTTTGTCCATTCGCGCACGGCTCTATTCGGGTTTTCGCCAAACAATAAATTTACCTGTTCAAAACCTCCGCCATTAGTTTCTACACGGGCAAAACAGCCCATTTCAATAATGGCAGGAGCTACCTTCACGAGTTGGTCTACACGAGGTACATATTTTCCGGCTGACTGCCACATATCTCGGAATACCAAACTAAACTTTACTTCTCTTTTCATGTCTTTCAATGATAATGATATACTTGATTAATTATAACTTTTCTACTTTGGTGACCTTTCCCTTACCTTGTGTCACAACATTCACGGCCGCAGTAATGGCAGCCAAGATATTCCCCGGAATAGGCGCAGGACCTCTCGGCGTTTCCTGTTTGGCAGGAGCCACTTCTTCGGGAGCATACTTGTTGACTAAAGTAATCAGCAATTTACCTAAATAAATCACAATCAGCAGAATAACAAATACGGTAGCCATTCCGACCACCATCAGCAGAATCGCTGTTTCGATATTTTCCATATAATAAACTATTAGTAATTTAAGCCGTTTGTCTAAAAAGCGTCCGAAAATACCATTTTTTTATTATAAAATTAATTAAGAAAGGGATAATAAAGTATAAAACCGCAAGTTTGGGATAGGATTGACAACAAAATGTCCTCGGCATATAAAAGCAAATGGTATGAGAGAAACTCCCTCCTGCTTCTCTCACACCTTGGATAAAACAATTATTAAATAAATGCACTGACTGATAACAACCCGGTTTAGCCCTACTTCTGGTTTCATACCTTCTTAACCTATCAAACTACCAGAAGAAAACCGGTCACAACATAAATACAACATTCTGGCCTCATCGGCTTTCTAAAAAAATTAGTGTCAGACTGGGTTGTAAACCTTCTAAAATTCAACCCAGCCTTTTTAGTCGGAAAACTAAGCTAATTCAACAACTATAACTTCCGGCGAGGGAACCATTTCCGACTCACTATTTTTGGTAGTTACTCATTCTGCTACCAAAATCTATTGTTTGTTTTGACTTTTTTCATGTTAGTCTCACAGCAACTCAAATTCTTTTCTAATCTTAATCTTACTATTCATAGAGTACTTATATTAGGAAGAGAAGCCTTTACTCCATTTTTACCAAGAAAAAACGAAAAAAAATCGATTTAAATAAAAAAGAGGCTGAATTGAAGTGACCCCAAAAATTTGGACTGGTTAAACATTATCCAGTTATAGAAAGAGTTCGGTATTGTACTGGACTCTTTCCTTTTAACCGGG
>ENA-OWPF01002881-OWPF01002881.1-human-gut-metagenome-genome-assembly--contig:-NODE-2881-length-11318-cov-46.553760_pt1 | contig 11318 bp, 4 predicted proteins | sample MGYA00248261_ERZ651840 | MGnify/ENA primary metagenome ERZ651840 (study PRJEB26924, sample SAMEA4378268) | human gut metagenome | biome: human gut; feature: human-associated habitat; material: faeces... | reverse complement strand
AACCGTTTTGGCTCGTAATGCCAAATTTTATTTTCATAAGTAGCTAATAATAAGCGTACTGAATTAGATCCAATATCGATAATTGCTAACTTCATAATCGCTCCTTGCATACAGTAGTATCAACCTAATACTACTGCCCCCTTACTATTTTATACATAAGTAAAGAGATGGCCGGAAGCCATCTCTCACTATTAATCTCGACGACCGCCTCGGCCTCCGCGTTTACCTTCTGTATTGCGTTTTAAATCGTGCAAATGATTTCATCTTCGCTTCGAAAGCCTCTGCACTTTGTTTAGATTGAACTCGACGAGGACGTCTTTCTTCACTTACCACTTCTTTAGGTTGTGTTTGACGAATAGAAAGACCAATTTTATTGCCATCAATGGATAAAACCTTTACCTTTACAGCATCTTCAACCTTTAATACGGTATTAATATCTTCGACATACCCATGAGCTACTTCAGAAATATGAACTAACCCTGTTTGTTTTCCTCCTAAATCAACAAATACGCCGAATTTTGTAATACCAGATACGGTACCATCAACAATGTTACCAACTTCGATTGCCATGCAACCTCCTAATTAATGCGGAAACTTCAAACTACACAATAAAGCGAATCAAAAATTAAGTTCTTACCTACTTTACATATGGTACTTCACCAGGCTTAACTAAGCCTAACTCCTCACGAGCCACCCCTTCAATGGTCTTCGGATCTTGTAACTTAGCCTTTTCCTGCTCTAATTCTTCATTTCGCTGTTTTAATTCTTGCAATTGTTGCTCTATATGTTGTTTTTCTTGATATACAGCCACCAAGCGATAGGCCTGCCCTAACAATAACAGAACCATAATCCCTATGCCAATTCGCTTGATCCACATGAGGATAATACGCTGGTCCTGCGCTTTGCGATTAGGGCGAACCCGTTTGCGCGGCCTTTTTGGACGTTGTACTTCCATCGTGTCCTGAGTCATAATGTCCCCCAAAAATATTCATCATCTGTATATTGTATAGATGATTATTCATATCGTGGTATAATCTTCTTATTTGATTTTGAGACTCTTCCACTTTTTCGTAATAATCATTTTTTGTTTCTAATCTATTGTATGCCCGTTTTTCTTTCATTCTTTCTTCATTTTCTTTTTTCATCTCAATAACTATATAAATAGTTATTGCAATAGCCATTATTGCTAATTTAGGTATTACTTCAATAATAATTAAATATTGTTCAGTTTGAAATCCTCCATATCTTTCTGAAAATCGTACTGATATTTTTAGTATTATAAATACAAATATTGTAAAATAAAGTATTTCTTAATGAAAAAAATATTATTTTAAGTATATTTTATATAAAAAAATATATTAATAAATAAAAATGGCAACAAAATGGCAACAAATTTAGATAAAATGGCGAAAAGTTTTAGTCCAGTTAAGAGAGTCTTATATAGACTCTCTTTTATTTTTTTATTTATATTGCAAAGCTTTTCTAGCTATATCTAATCGTTTTTTATTTACATTATCTAAAGATGATTGTCTTGCATTTGCCGATTGAGTGGTATTATCTATTATTTTTTGTTGCATTTTTTTGATATCTCTCATTTTCTTTTGAGCTTCTTTTAAACGTTCATAATATCGTTCATTAAATTCCTTAGGTCTTATACCAGTATCTTTATATTCATTATATAAAGCTTGCTGGTAATGAAAATCCTCATAAAATTGAGTTAAACTGCGTGCATTTTTATATGGTGTATACATAAAACGACGTAAAAATACAACATCTTCCCATGGCCATGCTAAAAGATTTTCTTTAGATACTAAATTATCATAAGATGATTTTTTTTGAGCATATTCTTTAGGTATAACACTCACATCAAGCACTTTTGTTGCTAGTCTACCATAATTGCCTGTATAACCATAAAGTAAATAATCCATCTTCATTGGAGAAATATTAAACACTTTACCTAACATCTTAGATACACCTGAAGTATGTTCATCATACTGCATATACGGCATATCGTTTTGTTTAGATAAAGGCACTATATTGCCTTCTCTAAATAATGAATAATTAGCTGCTGTCTCCATTAAAGGTTTCAAAAGTGTTGGAAATATATCTGGTAATTGGTCAAACAACAAAACATGTGCATTATTAAAAGCTTCTTTATCTTTATTGTAACTATAATTTAAAGCTCTTTCCATTAGACTGCTTATTATAAGAATAGAAGGCTCCATTGCCTTTGGAATACGTATAATCTTATCACCAAGAGGTAATATCCAATGTGTATCTCGTAACCATTGCGGAGTTTCTTTATATTTATCATCATCTTTATTTAGTAAAAATAATATTAAAGCAGGTAAAATTGCATATTTAGTTATTTTATAAGCCAATAACGCTCCACCTTTAGCCAATCCATATTTTAGACCATAGCTTTCTACATCTCTAAAAAATTTAGACCAACCTTGAATAGAAGCATTGGCAAATAAGACATATCTATTTAATTCTCTACCAGCTTTTCCGCCACGAGAAAAATCCATGATATCTCTTGTATCATATGCAATATCTTGGCGATTTATAGATTTATCTACACTCATTTTTCTTAAACCTGCACGATAATGAGCAATACGCAATCCCATTTCAGATGCTTCAGATATATACTGAAATATATTTAATATATCCTGTGGTAGATTTTTCCATCTAGCCATAGATTTCCAGCTATGTTTATAAATTTTATTTAAGCTTGCCTGTGTATAATTTCTATCCATTGATACAGCAGCTGTTTGGGCTGCACCTGAAGCTATATATTCCCAATAATATTTATCCTTATGAAAGAATGATGAAAAGCCATGCCATATATCCATTGGTCGCATAGAATATTTATTATAATAAGTTACTGAAGCTAAATCTCTAAAAAAGTTTGAAAAACCAAATTCAGGATTAGAAATCGTAAATACTGAACGCATAATACTAGAAATTTTATATATTATCTTCTTCAAAAAATTACTGCCTGTTTCAGTATCTAAATCTCTCATCATATCGATTATGTCTTTATCAGCTTTATACGTTTGCTTTTTGCCATTTATCATGACTGAAAATGTTGTTTTAGCATCTTCACCTTTGTTTGCAACTTGTTCTATTTTTATATATGGAGCAATCATTTTATCATTTGCCAATGTTGTTAAAGATAACTTAGCTTTATTTTTAGCTATTATACGCATTGTCTTATAAGTATTAACAACTACACCTTCTATAGGGTTAACAGTCAACCTATCATTATTTTCTTCTTTTGTTATTTCCTTTCTAAATAGTAAATTATCATTTTCATCAAAATACTTATACATAGGAACATAGTTTTTGTGAGTAATTCTCATCTCTCGTAATTGTTGTCTACTTATCAATCCTGCATCAGTCATTAATTCAAACAATTTAAATTGATAATCTATAAGTTCTTTATGTGCTTGTTTTATATTATCATCAGTAGTATTAATAACTTCATCTAAATCTTTATTTTTAATAAATGATGGTTTATTTTTAGGATTATCTTTATAATACATAGCCAATGAATAATCAGCCAATTCTTCTAGTTTTTCACTATCTTTATTTATACCATTATCTATCAAAATTGTTTGCAATGATTTAAAATTGCTAAAATCAATATTAGGGAAAATAGCTTGTAATGATTGATTTACAACACCTTTTTTCCCTTCGATAAAAGCTATTCCTGTACCTGCACTTCCAGCAACTAATCTAAATTGTTTATAAGGATTTGTTATTTCTAACTTTTGTCCTGTAGCTTTTTCAAATTTGTCTACCATTCTTTTTACTGGCCCATATCTATCAACCCATTGGTCATGATTTTTTAAATACATTTCATGTAATAATTTCTTTAATCCAGATTTAGGCATATTATCATCACTGACACGATTTTCTCTAAGTTTATCACGAGCAGACATTGATTTTAAATCACTAAATAAACTTTGTAAATGATTAAATTCACTCATCATATGATGATTATTAATTGCTGTTACTAATTTATGATAATTTGCTTCATCATTTCTAGCTGAAGCCACATCAAAAATATAATTAGCAATATATTGTTGCATAGCCATATCATTTTTAAAACCTAATTTTTCCGCCAGAATAGGTGATACTGCTTCTAACATTGCAGGATAATCAAAGGCTTTCTTCGTCCTGATAATTTTGGCCACATGATTGGTAACTACATCGTCCTTTGTTTGTATTCTCCCCATTTCAAATGTATATCCGCTGATCAGTTCCAAAGCTTGTTTTATCTGTATCGGTTTTGCTGTCGATTTTCTACCATTCCAATACAATTTCATCTTATCTAAAAATCCATTACTTTTACTAGATGACAATTTTTCTTTTTGAGATGAATAGACTTCTATAGATGCTGGTTTTATCTTAAATTCTTTATTATTTAATACTGTTTCATTATTATTAGCAAAGACTAAACCATTTTTTGTACGTTTAAATAAAAGTTGGCCATCTTTATTTTTTATTGATGTAACAAGTTTTTCCATAGCAATATTCATATTCTTGCCTTGTTCTTTATCAAGACCTAAAGGTATAGAATAAAGGGCACGGAATTTATCTAATAAATTATGCCAAAAAGCTACAAACCTTTGCCATATTGTTGGATTATTTTTGACCATAAGTTTATTTAAAGATACTCTAGTAGATGTGTTATACATATGGTCAGCTATCATTTCTTCTATAATATCTTCATCTGTCAAAAGTGGTTTTCCATCAAAACTATCATTACCGCCAACAATTTCATCTCGATATTCTAAAATTCTTTTAGCTGATACTTCACCTATTGCTTTTCTTATTTCCGCAAATACTTCTGGATTAGTACCTTTTAGCCAATGTATAAACTCATGATAAAATGTCCATCTAGGACTAATATTACTAGCACGATTTAAATACATAATACCGCCAGAAAACGCACCTCTAATATTTTTAGCTTTGTCATTATTAAAATATAAAATAGGGCAACCAATTATCTTACCAAAATCACTTAATGCTTTTTCTTGACGATTAAGTTTATCTTCAGTTAAAAGATTGTCATAATCAATCAAGCTAGGTATCATTTGCCCTACACCAGAATATTTCTTATTAAATTTATCCTTGCGAATATTTTCTTTTATTTCATTTAATAAATATTTAGCTTCTTTTTCATTTTTAAATAATAAAACACTATGGTATCTACTATTATTTGGTTTTTTTATAACATATTGATAATCTGATTTTTTTAGAGCTGGCTCAATATAATTTATATAATTTCTATTATTCAAAGGAACTTTTATACCAATAATAGTACCGCCACTTTTCTTATCTTTATGAGTACCTATATAAGATTTCAATAATTTATTACTAATATCTTGTTCTTCATTATTTACATTATTTACGGCATCAAGAAAACTTTTTCGTTGTTGCTCTGTAGCAAATAAAAAACCTGCACTTTGATAACGACTATAAAACCCACCTGCTTTTTTAGCTAAAGTTATTAATGTTTTAAAATCATCTACATATTTTATAGGATATGCTCTTTTATAAATTTCTCCAGTTTTAGTATGTTTAAAATCATCTAAAACAAAATAATTATTACTGTTATGAGTATTCCCATCATCTATATTAATATCCGTATATTCCCTACGTTTGGCTATATCATTCAATTCTTCTAAAAATGCTTCTGCTTTTTGTCGGCTCTCAAAATAATAAGGCGTATTTTTTAGAACCATTACACTTGAAGAACCTATACCCTTATAAGTTCCATTATATTTTTCAACAATGGCTTTTATTTTTCTGTTTTTATTAATATTAGTAATTAAATTTCTAAATCTAAAATTATTAGATATAGTAACTTTTGTTAATGCTCCTTCTTGTTCTATAGAAAATGGTTTGCTATTTGCAATATTCTTTAGTTCTTTTACAAAATTACTAGCTTGTTCTTGTGTTTTAAAAGGATATGCATATGCTCTAATTCTTTCAAATGCATCTAAATTGCCATATTTTTTAGCAATTTTATCTATTTCTGTGATAGATATTTCTCTTGCACTAGATTTAGGAGTTATATAAACAAATATTTTATCTGGTAATACTTGTTTTATAACAAAATCTTTATTTAAAAAGTCATTATAAAATTCACTTATTTCCGTTGAAAAAGCTTCCATATCACTTAAACTCTTAAAAGAATATTGACAATAGTTTAATGCATTCCTTTTAAACCAGCTATAAAACTCTCCTTTATCGCTTCCATAATGAATATTTTCATCTCGTCCATTATTCTTTATTGCTAAGTCATGAAATATTTTATCTAAATCAGCTGATTCATATTGTGCTGTCAATTCTAAAATTAAAGGATTTCTTATAGTAAATATATATCTATCTGCTCTTTCACTTAACATTGCTCCCGTTCTAACACTATTGAAATTCTTAAGTATTTTTCTTTTTTTAGCAATAGCATCTTCTTTTTCCCTTAATTTATTAATTGCTTCTTTATTTTTAGGCACTTCATAATAAGGATTTATTTGCTTTATAACTTGGTCAAAATATTCCTCATTTTCCATGACAATTTCCATGACTGATTTTTCATCATCATGTTCTTTGATTGTATTTTCTTCAGATGATATTTCATCTTTTATAGAAGAATCATCTTTTTTCACATAACTTTCACTATCAATATCATTATTTACATTGATTTCATTTTTCTCTTTGTCATCAGTACTTTCATCTAATGAATACTCAATATTATATGGATTTACTCTATCCACTATCTCTAGGTTTTCTATAGTATCAAATAATTCATTGATATTTTTTATATGTGATAAATCAAGTGATGTAGACACATTTATTTTTGTAGCTTGTTGTCCTTCTTTTGTCGTTTGCTTGTCAATTATTACAACTTTAGTAGAAATAGATGTCCCTGCTTTATTAAATGCAATACCTGGTAAGATAATTTCTTTTATCAATATAGCTGATGTAGCATCTTCACTTGCATACCATTTATCAAAATGTTTTTGACAAGCTGGCCCATTAGGTATTATAGCTACAATTCGACCGCCATCACGCAAATGTTTAAATGCTTTAGCTACATGTTCAATAGCTGTTTTACCACCTTGACCAAATGGTGGATTCATTATTATTGCATCAAATTTATTAATAGTATCAAGATTTTCAAATGGAATATCTCTAACCTTACCATTAAAGCTCATTCTAGTTAAATCTGCTAATTGTGAACTGGGTTCAATAGCTACATTTTTAGTTGTTGCAGGGAACCATCTCGCAATAGCTCCATGTCCAGCACTTGGTTCTAAAGCAGACTCTCCATCTTTCAATCTAGACCATTCAACCATTTTTAGACCGATTGGTTCTGGAGTAGCAAAATAATCTTTACCTTCACTAGATTTATTCTTACTTGTTTTCTTCTGATTGGCATAATAGAAAGTTTTTGCCTTATCATATGCTGTTTTTATATTTTGATTAGCATAATCTTTTTCTTTTCCGCCAGTCCCTTCTGATGAATTACCTGGTAAATTCTTTTTCCACTCATCACTATCAATTGTTTCTTGAAAAGCTTCAACAAACGACTGTTTTAAATTTCGTGCTTCTTCTCCCAAAGCTAGATTTTCTACTGTTTCACTTCTTTGAGCAATATTTGTAGCAAAAGCTGTACGCTCCATTGATGTTCCTGTATTTAAATAACGAAAAATAGCATTAGATTTTTGACCAACACGATAAATTCTGCCTTCTGTTTGAATTGCTTCTACAGGTTTAGTTGGTAATCCTAGATTAATCAATACTCTTTGATGTTTTCCTGTTTTATCATGAAGACTAATTCCCGCACTACCAGCGTCTGCTTGTACTAAAATTACGTCAACATCACTATTATCATCATTAAATTTTGATAAGCTATCATTCTTTTCTTTTGCAGATAAACTTCCATTATAAATAGCTATTTTATCGCCAAAAGCTTCGGTTAATGTCTGTATAGGCGATGTCAATTCAGATAAATCAAGATTTACTAAATCAGGTCTTTCTTTACAAAATCTTTCATATTCATCTTTGATACGATTTTTAGTATAAGAAGTAAGTGATTTAAATTGTTCATCATCAAAAGATAGTTTAAATGGATGTTTGCTTTCATTTTTTAAATATCTATGAAATACTACTATTTTTTTACCAGTTTTTTTGTATTCTTTTATTAATTTTATAGCTTCTCTAGCTTTCACAGCTTCTAATAAAAATAATTTATTATAATAGCCATAACTTTTATTAAAGAAATTGGCTAAATTTGTATAGTTATTTTTACTATTAAATAGATATTCAAAGCCTTCATCTACTTTTTTACCTATTCCACCATCTACTAGAATAAAACCTCTATCATAATCTTTATCAATTACTAATCTTCTGCTAGATATAGCACCATCATTCTTTAATTTCTCATGAAATTCCATTTCCATTATGCTATTATCTACATCTGGATCAGGCTGTTCTAATCGGTTATATCTTATTTTGTAACCAAAATTTTTAACAAAAAATTTATCATGTGCTTCTTCAGTACTTAAATTTCCATTTTTCCTATCATAATTAAAAAGATATCCTTCCGCATAATCGATATTTTTAACATGACTAAATGGTGTTGCTGATAAAAATAATACTTTTGGCTTATCTTTTTCTTGTATTTGTTTCCATTGATTTTTTAATTCTATTCTTAATTCCGAATTAGAATTTTCCTCTGGATATAAATAATCAAAACGTGTGTTAAAGCCTCTTTCATTTAGAGTAATAGCTCTTAAATTCTTAATAGCACCTGTTTCTTTATTATTTTGATTACTGATTAATTTATGACATTCATCAATGACTACTAAATCCCAATTACGCTTAACAAGTGTTTTATTAGATGTAAAATTATTTAATGTAGTTATAGATATATTATTATTACCATTGTCTTTCTTATTCTTTAATGGCACTATATTAAGTCCAAATTTTTTGCCACTATCAATCCAACCATCATTGATACCTGTACTTGGCGATACAATTAAAATGTTCTTTTTTCCTTGTTCTACAAAACGTTTAACAATTCCCAATCCAGTAAATGTTTTTCCTGTACCTGTACCATTAGTAAATAACATTCCTGGTTTATTATTCACAAACATACGTGTTTCTGCTTTGAAAACATCATCTTGTTGTTCTGGCAATAATAAAGGTAGGTCATTCTTGATAGATTCAAGATTGCCTACCTTTATATCTTTTATATTAATTTGTTTTTGTTTATCTATAGTGCTTTCATCGAATAATGATTCATTAACAAAGTCAGTAATTCTTTCTGTTGTTGTTTCGTCAACCAATGGTCTTTCGTAGCTATCTGTAACGCTTCTTGATAGCTTAGTATCTCTGGTGCTATTGTCCGTATTTGCGGATTTTTCTTGGCGTATTGTGCTATCGCTAGTCTTTCCGCCAATATTGGTGCTATCTCCACGAATGCTAGTGCTACTATCTTGTCGTGGCCCCTCTCCACCATTTGTTCGTATATCTTGTCCATCTTCTCTACTGGATCGGTGGCTTTCATCATCTGTCCCCACATTGTCTTTATCGTTCCCCTGCTTATCTCGTGTAACCACTGTGTTGGAGCTGTCATTAAGCTCATTTTCATTTACCTCACTTTTCTTTTGATTGTCGCTAATATTATCATTTGATATAATATTATTAGAAGAAACATTTGATTTTACGGATATCGGGAGCCGTTCCTCTGTAACTCCAGTTTTATTGTTACTTTGGGATAATCGAACCGCACTATCACTGGAAATAGTGGCAATATCTTGTCCCTGTTTGCTATAAATCAATGTTTCTTTTTTTATTTGATTTTTAAAGCTCCCTATATTCTTAGGTATAGCAGTGATAATAATATAATAACCATTATCTTCGTTTTGTAATTCAAAATAAGTAGGTACTACATTTTGTTTAGCTTTTACATTATCATCATTTAATTTAACTAAAGAATATGTCGCTCTTTTTCCTTTTCCATTATCTTTTTTATAAATCACATCAAAATTTTCAGCAACATCTGCAATCATATCTTCAATCGAATTATACCCTATATGTTTAGCTTGTTTTTCATGTTTTTTAGCATGAATTAAGCCTTGTTTTTCGTTACCAACACGAAGTCGAATTTTCCCTGGTGTCAATTCTCCGCCAGTAGCATTTGATATAGATGATGTAATTTCTCCAAAATTCCTGCTTCCATTGGATTTTATAATAAATTCATTTTCATTAGCTTCAGCTAAAGATTTTCCACTTTCTGTTAAATATCCATATGCTAAATCAAATGATTTATTTTGTTTATTATTTGTATTCTTTTGTTCTACTTCATTTGCTTTTAAATCAAAAGAAGACCTATTTATATCTAACTGTTCTCTATTATTCTCAATAGATTGTGTTTCAGATGTAGATAAGTCTTCTTTTTGTATATCTGTTTCAATTTTATTGTCATATAAAGTTTTCTGTATTTGTTGTTTTTCTTTATCATTTAATATAGGTTCTAATTTTCTTTGCATAAAATCATTAGCTTTATTTACTCTATTAATATTATCACTACTAATAGCCTGCTCAAGATTATTTAAATCAACTTTTAATTGTTTTTCTTGTACTTTATCAAACAAAAGTTTACCTATATTTTTAGCAGCTTCTATATCTATTTCTTTTTGTTTTTGCTGAATATTTGTTTCATTACTTCTGCTGCTTGTTTGATTTTCTTTTGGTAATTGTCGTCCTTGTTCATATTGTTTTGCTTTGTCTGTAATTGTTTCAAGTCCATTTATAGCATCTTCCCTTCTTCTAAATTCATTTGCTACTTCTGGTGGTATCTGCATACCATATTGAGGATCTTCATATCCATATGACAAATGCTCTATAGCTGTATCTCTTAAATATCCTTCAATATCATTTTTTCCAAGAGGTCGATAATCTCTTGCTTTCATTATATCTCTATACCATTGATAATTATTGGAAAATCCAGGACTATTAATATATTCATCTGTTTTTTCATTATAATATACACTACGGGCTACTACTCCTTTTTTCATTTGAGAACGAAGTATTTCCATATAGTTTTGTATATCTTGTTCTTGCTCATTTTTCAGTAAGTTTAATACATCAACAAAAGATTTTCCAGTATCTTTAAAAGTGTAATCTAAATAGTCCATTGCTAATGCTTCTTCTTCAGATAAGCTATTTATAAATTCTTTATATTTTTGGCTATGTCACAACAAACAGTTGATAAATAGCCATTTTTATAGGGGAGTATC
>ENA-OWPF01002879-OWPF01002879.1-human-gut-metagenome-genome-assembly--contig:-NODE-2879-length-11333-cov-3.321777_pt1 | contig 11333 bp, 9 predicted proteins | sample MGYA00248261_ERZ651840 | MGnify/ENA primary metagenome ERZ651840 (study PRJEB26924, sample SAMEA4378268) | human gut metagenome | biome: human gut; feature: human-associated habitat; material: faeces... | reverse complement strand
AGGCCATCGCCGAGGCATGCCGCGCGCGCGGCACGTGGCGGCTTGACGCATGCACGCTCTATGTCACGCTCGAGCCGTGCCCCATGTGCGCCGGGGCGATCATCAACGCCCGCGTGCCGGTCGTCGTCTACGGCGCGAGGGAGCCAAACTTCGGCTCGTGCGGCAGCGTGCTCAACCTCTTTGAGGAGCGCTACGGTCACCATCCCGCCATCTACGGCGGCGTGCTGGCAGATGACTGCGCGGATGTCCTGCGCGCGTTCTTCAGCGGCCTGCGCGAAACATAAAAAGAGCGTCCCGAATGATCGGGACGCATATTTTTTATTTCTGAATCTCTTCCATCAGCTCGTGGTAAAACACGTCGAGTACGCCGACATAGTGCGGTTTCCACGGCTTGAGCCGGCCGCAGTAGTGGATGATGACCGTGTGCGCGCGCACCCAGTCGAGGTCGACCGGGGCGTTTCGCAGCTCCGCGTTGTGCAGCGCGAGGATGCGGTCGCTGAGATTATAGACCATGCTGTCGAGCAGGTGCACTCGGTCGCCGTAGAGCGCGGTGAGTATGTCCTGATCCGGCAGCAGGAACACATCCTGCTTCTCGTCGGCGAAGGCGCGCACACGCTCCATGTCCAGATCGGCCCGCAGGGCGGGGAGGTTATACAGCAGCACGCCGGTGTTGATGTACGGCGCAGCCTCGTCCATGCCCAGACGCGCGGCGTTGAGCTTTTCGAGCAGCTTGCGTGTGTGCGTGCAGGCCATGAAGTACGCATCGCCGAACGGCGTGGCATACAGCGTCGTCAGCGGGTTGATGATGACCGTGTCCGCGTCGAGATAGAGGATGCGCTCGAGCGTGTCCGGCAGCAGCAGGGGCGCCGCGATGCGGTAATAGATCTGGCGCGGGTAGCGCTTCGATTCCGGAAAGCCATCGAACATCGCGGGGTCGACGAACACAAAGTGGAAATCCACGTCCGGCAGCGCTGTGCGGATGTCTGCCTCGTCGCCGTCCGTGAGGTCGGAGTGCAGGATGAACACCTCGTAGTGGCTCGCGCCGCCGTGCAGCAGCACGCTGCGCATGCAGCCCAGAAACGTGGGGATGTAGCCCCCATTGATCGCAAAGAGCAGGTTCATGATGATCCCTCCTAGATGAAAAACGGCACGCGGGCGTTGGCAGCGCCCGCGTGTCCTGTGCGTCCGGATTACGCTTTCGGCGTGCCGTCGGGGTTGAACAGCGGCAGCTTGCCGAGCACGGTGATGTCGGGGCGGTCATTGGCGTCGCCTTCGGCGAGCACGGCCATCTTGCCGACGATGATGCCGCCGGCCTCGTTGACGAGCTCCTCCATCGCGCGCAGCGACTCGCCGGTCGAGATCACATCATCGACGATGACGATGCGCTTGCCGTGGATCAGCTCCGCGTCCGTCTGGTCGAGCACGAGCGTCTGCACGCCCTGCGTCGTGATGGACTTGACGTGTACCTGGAACACGCTGCTCATGTAGGCTTTGGCCTTTTTGCGGGCGACGAAATATTTGTCCGCGCCGCTCTGGCGGGCCATTTCGTACACCAGCGGGATGGCTTTCGCTTCGGGTGCGATCAGGTAGTCATATTCGGGCGTCAGCTTGAGAAGCTCGGCTGCGCAGTGCACGGTCAGCTCCACGTCGCCGAACATGACGAACGCGCCGATGTACAGGTCGTCCGTGACCTTGCACAGGGGCAGATCGCGCTTTAGCCCGGCGATATCCATCTCATATGTCATTTGAAATTCCTCCTAAGTAAAATAAACAGAGTAACAAAAGTATTATACATGATTGCCGGAAAAATGCAAGGCTTCCGGTGGTAGAAAATACCGGGGCGCTCGTGTCATATCGGCGGGAGTATTTCGCATACGTTTCAGTAATAGCATCCATTCGGAAACAAAATAGCAAAATAATGGGAGTTGCCATTTTGCTAACGCCGTCAGATTATCTAAAAAGCGGTTCCCTTTTTGTGCCCTTATCCATTGCATTGGCTAAAATTGAACAGTTTGTGAACAAAATCGACGAAAAACAGTTGCGAATTTTGCGATTTTAGTGTAAATTAGCAATAACTTGATCGTGAATTTCCCGCTTGCGGTTATGGACAGCGGACGAAGCGGTTATCGTCCGGCGTCATTTGGGGGGGAGTTCCGGGAAAAGCGAATTTGAAATTGGAGGAAAAACAATGGACGAAAACAAACGTGGTTCATTTGGCAGCACAATCGGCTTTCTGCTCTCTGCCATCGGTTCTGCCGTCGGCCTCGGCAACATCTGGGGCTTCCCGTACAAGATGGGCAGATGCGGCGGCTTTACCTTCCTGATCGTTTACCTGGCTCTGGCGGCATTTGTCGGCTTTGCCATCATGCTCTCTGAGCTGGCGATCGGCCGCGGCACCGGCTTCGGCCCGGTCAACGCCTATAAGAAGATCTCGAAGAAGTTCAAGTGGATCGGCTGGCTGGCCATCATCGCCCCGTTCCTGATCATGACCTTCTACTCGGTCCTCGGCGGCTACTGCATCTATTACATGGTCATCAACGTCGTCGGCATGTTCAGCGGCATGCCGGACAGCAGCTCCTTCGGGGCTCTCCTCACCAACCCGTGGGCCAGCATCGGCTGCATGATTCTGTTCATGCTCATCTGCTATCTCATCAACCGCGGCGGTGTCGGCGGCGGCATTGAGAAGTTCAACACGATCGGCATGCCCGCACTGTTCGTCATGCTCGTCATCGTCATCATCCGTGCCTGGACGCTTCCGAATGCGGACGTCGGCCTCAAGTATATGTTCGTCCCCGGCTACGCTCTGAAGGCGGGCTTCTTTGACAAGGCGCCCAGCTTTATGGAAGTTCTCGCAACGGCCGGCGGCCAGATGTTCTTCTCCCTGTCTCTTGCCATGGGCGCCATGATCACCTACGGCTCCTACCTCGGCAAGAATGAGAACCTCCCGAAAAACTCCGTCATCATCGTTATCTCCGATACCCTCGTTGCCATCATGGCCGGTCTCGCCGTTATCCCGGCGGCTGTCGCCAACGGCATCGCCAAGGGCATGGCCGTCTCCGATATCAAGCTCGGCGGCCCGAACCTCCTGTTCGCGACTCTGCAGGACGTGTTCCATGACATGGGCACCATCGGCGGTATTTTCGGCCTGATCTTCTACGCCCTCGTTCTGATCGCGGCCATCTCCTCCGCCATCTCCCTGATCGAGGCGGTCTCCGTCACCTTCATCGACCACGCCAGCGCCAAGGGTCACGAGCGTGACCGCAACAAGGTGCTCGCCGTCGTCTGCCTCGCCATCACCCTGCTGGCCTGCCTCGTCGCGGTTGACGGTCTCGGCTCCAACGGCATCGCTCCGAAGGATCTGTTCCACATCAACTCCAAGGCTGACTGGTGCGCTGACTGGCTCGACTTCATGGATATGCTCTCTGAAGGCATTGCCATGCCGCTCGGCGCCCTGCTCATGTCCATCATGGTCGGCTGGGAGATCAAGCCGAAATCCCTGTACGGCGAGATCGACAGCGGCTACAACGGCCACATCCACGGCTACTACACCTTCTGCATCAAGTATCTCTGCCCCGTGATCATGTTCTTCATCCTGCTTGTGCAGATCAGCACGTTCTTCGGTCTGGGCTGGTTCAACTGATCGCAGCAGCGGAAACCTTTCGTACAACGAAACAAAACAACCGCAACCGGCAGCCTTTTTGGCTGCCGGTTTTTGTTGCGCTGTCCGCCGTGTGGCAGGGATGGCTACGTTGTTTCTCCGGGCGGGGAAGAGGAACCGCCGCTTCCGGCCGTTTGTTCTGACCGCCGCAGCGGAAGAACGGAAAAAGCGCCGTGCAGATGGCTCTGCGCGGCGCTCTTCCGCTGGGGAAAATGAAGATGGGAGAAAGAAAAAAGAGGATTGGTAAGTTTGCGGCGGCGGGGCGGTTACCCGCCGCCGATGGACGATAGAGAGGGGATGCACTTACTTCGTGCTGTCGCTGGCGCGGTCGAATGTGACGGTCAGCGTCAGCGTCTCGCCGTTGCGCGAGACGGTCAGCGTGGCGCTCTCGCCGGCGGAGTAGCCGCGCAGGGCACTGCGCAGCGCGTCGCCGGAGGAGACGGCCGTGTCGTCTATGGCGGTGATGATATCGCCCGCCTTCAGGCCGGCCTTCTCGGCGCAGCTGCCGCTGTTGACGGAATTGACATACGCGCCGTCCGGCATGTTGTAGTACTGCGCGGCGCTCGACGGGATGGCCTGCAGCGTGATGCCAAGCTGAGCGCGGTCAGTCACGGTGCCGTTTTTCATCAGGTCGTTTGCGATGGCCACGGCGTCATTGACCGGGATGGCGAAGCCCAGACCCTCCACGCCGGAGGAGCTGTATTTCGCGGTCACGATGCCGATGACCTGACCGGAGGTGTTGTACACCGGGCCGCCGGAGTTGCCGGCGTTGACGGCGGCGTCGATCTGGAACATGTTGATGCCGCTGTCGGTGCCGTCGGAGGTGGTAATGGTGCGGTCGAGCGCGCTGATCATGCCGCTCGTCATGGTGAACTCCAGCTCGCCGAGCGGGTTGCCCACGGCGTACACCGTGTCGCCGACGGCCATGCTGTCGCTGTCGCCGAAGGTGACGGGCGTCACACCGCTGGCGTCGATCTTGAGCAGGGCAATGTCGTTGTCCTCGTCCACGCCGACGATGGTCGCCTGATAGGTCGTGCCGTCGTAGGTGAGCACGGACACGCTGTAGCCGTACTGGTGCGCGGTGGAGATGACGTGGTAGTTTGTGAGCACATAGCCGTCATCCGTGATGAAAAAGCCGCTGCCGCAGCTCGCCTGGGAGCTGGTCTGGCCGAAGTAGTTGGTGTAGGTCACTTCCGTCGTGATGGCGACGACCTGCTTGCATGCCAGATCATAGATCGACGAGGCGGAGCTCGGGTCGGAGCTGACCGGCTGCGTCACGAGCGTGCCGTTGGAGCTCGAGGCGGTGCTGCCGCCGGTCCTGCCGGAGCGGGTGATGAGTCCCGCGATCGCGCCGCCGCCAAGGCCGCCGAGCAGCGCGCACACGAGACACAGGCACGCGATGCGCGTGATGAGCCGTTTTTGCTCCGGCGTGCGCACGGTCTTGGGCTTTCTCGGGTGGTGCTTGTGCTTGGGCTTCTCGGCCCAGGCGTCGTCGTTCGGCGTGTAGTAGCGCGGCGGGGTGTTGCCCGCGTCGTCGCTGGGGTGGAAGTTCGCGTCCTCGTAGCTGCGCTCGGCCTCGGGGCGGACGATGTGGTACGTCACGTCCTCGCTGTCGTCGATCTTTGCGCCGCAGCTCGTGCAGAAGCTCGCGCCCGGCTCGAGCGCCGCGCCGCACTGCGGGCACACGCGGCCCTGCGCGGTGGTGTTCTCGGCATCCGCCTGCGCGGAAGTGTTTTCAGCTTCCGGCTGTTCGTTTTCGGGGAAATTGGAAGCGTCGTTCATGTTATCTGCCTCCCGGCTGATTGGTTTTTTGAAGTGTCTATATCGTAGTCGATATTTGTAACGGAGGCATGAACAAAGGGCGAAGATTTTTCGAATATTCCCAAAAGCATTTGTGAACACTGCGTCCGATTTGTGAACGCGCGGCAAAAAACCGCCCGCACATCGTCGGATGTGCGGGCGGTAGGGCTTTGCGGGTGTTACCGGCCGAAGCTGCTGTCGGTCGTTTCATAGGTGTTGATGGCCGGCTGCATGTCGGCATCGCCGCCGTACTTGATCGAGTCACCCTCGAGCAGCGGCTCGATGCCGTGCGCGCGCAGCCACGCGAGCGTGCGCGTGGAATCGGTCAGCGGGGTGTAGTCGACGTCGGCGTAGGTCGTTTCGCCTGTTGCCGGGTCGTACTGGCTGAGCTGATAACCGATGGTCACGGCGTAGGCCGTGCTCTGCCGCGTGCCGCTGTCGGTCAGCCAGGCGCGGCCCATGGTGCCGTCCGCGCAGTCGGGCACGATGGCGTTTTCGTACAGGTCGAGCGCCTGCTCGGCCGTGAGCTCCACGGAGAGGTAGTCGCCGCTTTCGGTCTCATAGCCGATGTTCGTGTAGGTGAGGTGCTCGAGCGTCACGGCCAGCTCCGGCGTGTTGCGCGTGGTGCGCGCTTCGTCGCAGTTGAGCACCTGCTCGATCTGCGCCAGACGCGTGCTCGTGTTGGGGAGCGTGTATTCGCGCATCAGCACCTTGCCGTTCGAGAGCTTGTAGGTCAGTTGCAGACTGGTGATGCTGGTGTCGTCCGTGATCTTTTCGCGCTCCGCCACGACGGCGCGGTGGATGTCCTCCACGGCCTGAATGTTCTCCGCCTCGGTGAGCGTGGAGTTGTAACCGTTGCAGATGATGCGCACGCTTTTGACCTGCGCGGTATCCGGGATGCGGCGGGCGTAGCCCGTGAGGTCGCACTTCGCGCCGACCACGACGAGGCAGCACACGGCCGCTGTGACCGCGCAGCCGCGCCAGACCGTGCGCGGCACGCGCAGGGATTTGCGGATGACCATCTCGCTGATGACAAAGCCGAGCGCCGCACCAAGAACGGTCAGCAGCAGAAACGGCGCCAGTTGCGCCCGGTAGGCCGGCACGTTGAGCAGCATGCCGTACACGCCGACCGGCATTGCCAGACCGGCAAAGAGCGCCACGATGTACTTCAGCACCGGCTTGAGCACCGGGATGGCGACGGTGTCGCCCGCGCTCTCCATGCGGCGGCGCCGGTAGAGCTGCCCCGCGCATACGAGCAGCAGCAGCGCGAACACCGCCCAGACGAGCGGATAGATCCAGCCGGAGAAGTTGGCAATGGCGACCTCCGCCCCCGTGCCGTTGATCGGACGCACCAGATCGGCGTGACCGACACTTGTGCGCCGCATGAACAGCACCAGCGGGGAGAGCCAGTCGACCGGCAGATCCACCATGCCCGACATGCCGTACACGAACATGTAGAGCACGGCCTCGACGAGCAGCTGGAAGCCCACGGCGATGAAGTTCACGAGCAGGTACAGGCACGGCAGCATGACCACGTGGCCGGTGAACATGGCGCACAGCACGGCGATGCCGTAGAACACGACCGTCTCAAGCGCGAGTATGCCCAGCCAGATGAGCAGCGGCTCGATGACGAGTTCGAAACGTGTCGCCTCGATGAGCACGGCGAGACCGAAGACCACGACCTCGGCCGAAAGCAGCATTAAAAGGCCCGCCAGCAGATGCGTGCGGAACATGCACCCGCGCCGGATCGGCAGGGAGGCGGCCAGTCCCGCGCCGCGCGGCGTGTACAGATAGCCGAACATGGCGGCAGCCGCGAGCAGACCCGCGCAAAACGCTGTCAGCGGCAGCAGCATCTGCGTCTCGGAGAGAATGACGTTCGAGAGATAGCTGCTCTGCTCGGTCGACACATACGGTATCGTCGAGCGCGCGTTGAGCAGCACACCCGGCAGCATGATAAACAGGATCACGCCGTAGATGACCCACAGCGGCCACCAGCGCGACAGGCACTTGCGAAACTCCGTTCCGTTACAGAAGGATGTCTTTGACGGCATAGTCCGCACCTCCCAGTTCATAAATAAAGATCTCTTCGAGCGTCAGCGGCACCACGTCGAGGTACTGCGGCTGCGCGGTGGACAGGCGGTTCGTGACCTCGGCGGCGTCGCCGTGCACGATCAGCGTGTACAGGTGGCCCTGACTGCTCTGGTGCAGGATGTCGAGCCCCTCGGGCAGCTTCGCCTCGTCCGGCAGGGCGACGAGCACCTTGACGATGTTGGCCTGCAACTCCGCGAGCGGGTGCTCGAGCAGAACCTTGCCGCCGTTCATGATGCCCACGTGGTCGCACACGTCCTCGAGCTCGCGCAGGTTGTGCGACGAGATGAGCACGGTCGTGCCGTTTTCGGCCACGTCGGCCAGCACGAGGTTCCAGACCTGGCGGCGCATGACGGGGTCGAGCCCGTCGACCGGCTCGTCGAGGATGAGCACGTCCGGCCGCAGACTCATCGCCAGCCAGAACGCGGCCTGCTTCTGCATGCCCTTGGATAGGCGGCGGATCTGCCGCTTCGGATCGAGGCGGAACACGTCGCCGAGTTTCTGATAGCGCTCGGCGTCAAACTTCGGGTAGATGCCGCGGTAGTAGCGCATCATGTCCGGGATCGTCGCCTGCGGGAAATAGAACACGTCGTCCGGGATGTAGGCGATGCGCGCCTTGACAGCCGGGTTTTCGTACACGGGCTGGCCGTCGATGTCGATCGCGCCGCTGTCCGGGCGGTAGATGCCCGTCAGATGGCGGATGAGCGTGGACTTGCCCGCACCGTTCGGCCCGACGAGGCCGTACACCGCGCCGCGCGGCACGGTCATGGTCACGCCGTCGAGCGCGCGGAAGCCGTCAAACGTTTTGACGACGTCTTTGACTTCAATCATGGTTCGTTCCTCCTTCGGGAATGCGGCGGCGCAGCTCCTCGCTGCGCATGCCGAGGTACAGCAGCTCCTGCACGGCCGCGTCGAACTGCTGCAGCAGAGCGACCTGCCGCGCGGGATCTTCCGGGATCTGGGCGCAGACGTAGCTGCCGCGTCCGGCAACGGAGCAGATGTAGCCCTCCGTCTCCAGCTCGCGGTAGGCGCGCTGGATCGTGTTCGGGTTGATGGTCAGCTGCGTGGATAGCTCGCGCACCGAGGGCAGCTTTTCGCCCAGCGGCAGCGAGCCGGACACGATCAGCCGGCGCAGCCCGTCGCGCACCTGTTCGTAGATCGGCCGGGAATCGCGGTAATTGATCGAGATCGTAGTGCAACACCAACTTTCTGTAGCGTATTAACTGTATTAACCGTGTTGGTACAGTTAAGCTACCACATGCCGGCGCATCTGTCAAGGGGTAAGATGGATTTCGGCAGAAAAAGTTCCCGGACGGCGTTGCGCCGTCCGGGAACTGCTCTATTTATTTCTGCCCCTCGCGGCTTTCGAGATAGACCATGAGCGTCGCAATGTCGGCGGGGGAGACGCCGGAGATGCGGCTGGCCTGGCCGAGGCTCGCGGGGCGGATGTCGCTGAGCTTCTGCCGCGCCTCGAGCCGCAGGCAGGACACCTGCCGGTAGTCGAGATCCGGCGGCAGCAGCCGCTCTTCGAGCCGGGTGAACTCCGCCACCTGACGCAGCTGGCGCTGGATGTAGCCCGCGTACTTGAGCCGGATCTCCGCCTGCTCGGTCACGACGCGCGGCAGCTCCGGCCGCGCGGGGTCGAACGGTGCGAGGTCGGCATATGTGATCTGCGGCCGGCGCAGGAGGTCGGCCAGGCTCACGCCCGAGCTCGTCGGCGCGGTGCCGCGCGCGGTGAGCATCGCGGCGAGGGCGTCCGACGGGGCGAGGTGCGTTTTCTCCAGCCGGGCGCACTCGGCGTCCACCAGCCGGTATTTTTCCTGCACGGCGGCAAAGCGCGCGTCCGATACCAGTCCGATGCGGTGGCCGATGGCGCTCAGGCGCTCGTCGGCGTTGTCCTGCCGGTGGAGCAGGCGGTACTCGGTGCGGGAGGTCATCATGCGGTAGGGCTCGTTGGTGCCCTTGGTGACGAGATCGTCGATGAGGGTGCCGATGTAGCTCTCCGACCGGGAGAGGATGAAATCGTACTCGCCCCGCAGCTTCCGCACGGCGTTGACCCCGGCCGCAAAGCCCTGGACCGCCGCCTCCTCGTACCCGGAGGAACCGTTGAACTGCCCGGCACCGTAGATGCCGCCCACGACCTTGCTTTCCAGCGTGGGCTTCAGTGTGGTGGGGTCCACGCAGTCGTACTCGATGGCGTAGGCCGGGCGCATGATTTCAAGATGCTCAAAGCCGCGTATCGTGCGGTACATCTCGTTCTGCACAGCCTCCGGCAGGCTGGACGAAAGCCCCTGCAGGTACATTTCCTCGGTATCCTCACCGCAGGGCTCGACAAAGACGGGGTGGCGCTCTTTCTCCTTAAAGCGCACGACCTTATCTTCGATGGACGGGCAGTAGCGCGGGCCAACGCCCTGAATATCCCCGCCGTAGAGCGGCGAGCGGTGCAAGTTGTCGAGAATGACCTTGTGGGTCTCGGGGTTGGTATAGGCAATGTAGCAGTTGACTTTGTTGTGCATCGGCACGCGGGTCATAAAGCTGAACGGCTGCAGCTCGCTGTCCGGGTCGCCGGGCTGGCACTCAAGCTTGTCAAAGTCGATGCTGCGGCGGTGGACGCGGGCCGGTGTGCCGGTCTTGAACCGGCGCAGCGTAAAGCCGTGCGTGATCAGGTCGCGGGTCAGCGCCGTAGCGGCATGGGTGCCGTCGGGGCCGCTGTCATAGTGGGCATCACCCACAAAAATGCGGCCGCCCAGATTGGTGCCGGTCGCAACCACGACCGCCTTGCAGGCATAGTAGGCGTGCAGGTTGGTGTAAACGCCGCAGACCTGCCCGTCCTGCACATCAACGCCGACGATCTCGCCCTGATGGATATCAAGGTTGGGGGTCTTTTCCAGCGCGTGCTTCATCCAGATATGGTAGCGCTTGCGGTCGGTCTGCACCCGCAGGCTGTGTACAGCCGGGCCTTTGCCGCGGTTGAGCATCCGGCTCTGCAGGTAGGTCGCATCGGCGGCAAGGCCCATCAGGCCGCCCAGTGCATCGACCTCGCGCACAAGATGCCCCTTGGCCGTGCCGCCGATGGACGGGTTGCAGGGCATATTGCCGATGAAATCCAGCGACAGCGTGAACACCGCCGTCCTGGCCCCCAGCCGTGCCGCCGCGTGGGCAGCCTCTATTCCCGCATGCCCCGCGCCAATGACGATGACATCGTAGGTTCCGAGTTTATCCATATACTTTCCTTCTTACCCTATCTTTTGCAGAATATCCTCGCAGACTCCTGCGAAATTTGTATCCAGTTCATTGTTGCCATAGCGCAGCACGCGGCAGCCAATGCTTTGCAGATACGCCGTGCGATGTGCGTCATACTCGGCAGCCTGCGGTTCGGTATGCTGTGCGCCATCCAGCTCTATTACCAGTTTACACGATGGAATATAAAAATCAACTATAAAATTGCCAATCATTTTTTGACGGTGGACCGTTTGCGGGAGATTTTTCAGAAAGTCATACCACAGGTGTCTCTCCTGCGGGGTCATTTCCCTGCGCAGTTTTTGTGCATTTGCGCGCAGCGGATTTGTCGTTTTGATGCCCTTCATAATGTTACCTCCACGCCCTAAAGGCTTCCCCCGAGGGGGAAGCTGCCGCCGCAGGCGGCTGATGAGGGGCGAAGTTTTCGATATTGCCCTTTTACTGGACAACCACTTTTAAGCCGCCCCTCATCCGGCCTGCGGCCACCTTCCCCCGCAGGGGGAAGGCTCTCCCTAAAGGCTTCCCCCTCGGGGGAAGCTGCCGCCCG
>ENA-OWPF01002878-OWPF01002878.1-human-gut-metagenome-genome-assembly--contig:-NODE-2878-length-11335-cov-2.745833_pt1 | contig 11335 bp, 9 predicted proteins | sample MGYA00248261_ERZ651840 | MGnify/ENA primary metagenome ERZ651840 (study PRJEB26924, sample SAMEA4378268) | human gut metagenome | biome: human gut; feature: human-associated habitat; material: faeces... | reverse complement strand
CCGCTCGTTTTCGGTTAGTGCTTCAGGTTTTCGGCCACCAGTTCCGCGATGTGCGAAACCTTGACCTTCATGCCCTGCTTTTCCACACCACCACGCAGCTGCATGACGCAGCCGGGGCAGTCCATGACCACGCGGGAAGCGCCGGTCTCTTCGATGTGCTTCAGCTTCTTGGCCAGCAGCGTACCGGAGATCTCGGGGAACTTCATGGAGTAGGTACCACCGAAGCCGCAGCACACGTCTTCTTCGGCGCACGGCACATAGGTGGCCGCGTCGGCGATGAGGTCGCGCGGGGCCTTGGTCACGCCCAGACCACGGCAGATGTGGCAGGAAGCGTGGTAGGTCACCTTTTCACCGCTGTTGTTGAAGTCCTTCTCGGTCAGGCCGAGGACATCATGCACGAAGGAGCTGTAGTCCGTCACCTTGTCGGAGAAGAGCTGCACGCGGGCGGCGTCGGCCTTGCCTTCCAGGATGTGGGGGTACACATGCTTCAGGTGGGAGGCGCAGCTGGCGCACAGGGTGATGATGGCGTCGTACTTGCTGGCGTCGAAGGCTTCCAGGTTCTGCTTGGCCACATCCACGGAGGTCTTGCGCTGACCCATCATTTCCAGAGGCAGGCCGCAGCAGGTCTGGGCCATGGGGTATTCCACGGCCACGCCGCGGGCGCCCAGCACCTTGACGCAGGCTTCCAGCTGTTCGGGATAGATGAAGTCCTGGGCGCAGCCGCCGAAGATGGCCACACGCATGGTGGGATTCTGCACCCTGGGCGCAATTTTGGCCCAGCGGTCACGGAAGGCTTCGTTGGCGATGGCGGGCAGGGCCTTGAAGCCGTGCTTGCCAAGGAACATGGCAGGCAGGTGACGCTGGAACTGGGTGCCGCCGGTGAAGGGCTTCTGGGCGTAGGAGGCGAACTTGAGCAGGCTGTGGAACATCTTGCGGTTCTTCATCACAGCAGCCATCAGGGTGCCTTCCACACCACCGCCCTGCTCGTCGGTCAGGCGGGAGCGGATCTCGCGGATCAGGCGGGGCAGGTCGATGCCGCCGGCGCAGACGTTCTTGCAGGATTCGCAGCCCACGCAGTTCTGGCACAGCACCTTGGCCTTGTCCTTGCCATGGAAGAAGTAGGTCAGGATCAGGCCGATGGCGCCGATGTAGATGTAGCCCATCTTGTGGCCGCCCACCAGACGGAACACGGGGCAGACGTTGGCGCAGGCGCCGCAGCGCACGCAGCGGAAGATCTGGGAGAACAGCGGATCACGGGCGATCTCGGTACGGCCGTTGTCCAGGAAGACCACGTGCATGACCTTCTTGTTGTCCTCACAGGCGCCGCATTCGCCGGCACCGGCCATGAAGGTGGCGTACGCGGTCAGGCGCTGGGCCGTAGCGTTACGGGGCAGCACCTGCAGGGCGGTCAGGGCCACTTCCAGGTTGGGCACCAGCTTGTCCAGGCCGGCGATGGCCACATGGACGCGAGGCAGGGTGGTGACCATGCGGGCGTTGCCTTCGTTGGTCACGGTGCTGACGGCGCCCATTTCGGCCACGGCGAAGTTGCAGCCGGAGATGCCCATGTCGCCGTTGATGAACTTGCGGCGCAGCTGCACACGGGCCACCTTCACCAGACGCTGGACGTCCTCGGCATCCTGCTTGACGCCGGTCTCCTTGGTGAAGTCGTCGGCCACCTGATAGCGGGACAGGTGGATGGCGGGCATGACCATGTGCGAGGGACCTTCGTGGCGCAGCTGGATGATCCATTCACCAAGGTCGGTCTCGTCCACGATGAACCCTTCCTTTTCCAGGTAGGGGTTCAGCTGGATTTCTTCAGCGGTCATGGACTTGGACTTGATGACGCGCTTGACGTTGTTCTCGCGGGCGATGCTGGCGATGATGCGGTTGGCATCTTCGGCAGTGGCGGCACGGTGCACGTGCACGCCGCGCTCTTCGGCCACACGGCGGAACTGTTCGTACAGTTCTTCCATATGCTTGCAGGCGTCGTCCTTGGCGTCGGCGATCTGTTTGATCAGGCCGCGTTCGTCCACTTCCTTGAACACAGCTTCACGGTTGGCGCGGTAGGCCACGGCAAAAGTGTCGAGGGTACGGCGCAGGAAGCTGTCCTCAAGGGCGGAATCAATATCCTTGCGGTAATCCGAAAGGGTTTTGGGTGCGGTGTGGCTCATGGCTTAGTCCTCCAGAAGAATGATATGCAATTCCAGCGGGCCATGAACGCCCACGGCGGCCACGCGCTCGATATCGGCGGTACGGCTGGGGCCGCTGATCAGGGTCGTGTAGTTGCCGCCCTTGGGATTGGCCATGAGCAGCTCACGCATGCGACCGGCGATCTCGGGCAGGGTGCGCACCAGCTTGGACTTGGCCAGCACCAGCACGTGGATCTCGCTGATCATACCGGCCAGACGGGCATCTTCGTTGTCGGTGTTCACCAGGCAGGTGGCACTGGAAGACACGCCCATCTCGGCGAAGGTCAGACCCACGTCGATACCGGCCAGATGGTTGCGCAGACCTTCACGGATGCACAGGAAGCCCTTTTCCTTGCAGGCGGCTTCCAGGGTGGCGAAGTCTTCATCGTTCAGGACAGGGGCGGCCACGATACGCTGCACGCGGGTGGGCACACCGTTGGGGCCGTTGGGGCCCTTTTCCACATCCTCGTCCGCCATCAGTTCGCACGGGGCTTTGTTTTCGCACACGTCCACCACGTACTGCAGCGCGGCGGCCATGTTGGGCAGCTCCTGCACCACGGCGTTGACGGCCGTGGCTTTGGCGGTGAAGTCCTGAACAAGATCCTGGATTTCTTCAGGGGCCATTGATGTCTCCTTATAATGAATGCCGCACCCTATTTGAGGGTCTCGGCATAGATCTGGATAGTATGCTTGACCTGCACGGGGTCATTGTTGTGCGAGAGCACGTCTTCCAGCTGCATCATGCAGGCGGGGCAGCCGGCGGCCACCACATGGGCGCCCGTGGCCACCACGTTGTCACGCTTGCGCTGGCCGATGACACGCGACAGGTCGTAGTGGAAGAGGTTGAAGGAACCGCCGCAACCGCAGCAACGGTCGGCTTCTTTCATCTCCACCAGCTTGTAGTTGGGGTTGGTCTTGATGATGGTGCGCGGTTCCTCGGAGAGGCCCAGGGCCTTCTTGAGGTGGCAGGAGTCGTGATAGGTCACGGTCTTGGCGCCGGGCAGGCTTTCCACGGCTTCGACCTTGAGCACCTTCACCAGGAATTCGTTGATGTCCATGGTGATGGCGGCCAGGGCCTCGGCCTGATGCTGTTCCACGCTGCCCAGGCGGGCGGCGTAGCGGGGCCACAGTTCCTTGATGGTGGAGGTACAGGAGGAACAGGCGGTCAGCACGTAGTCGAAGCTGCTTTCGCCAAAGGCGGCCAGGCTCTTGGCCATCTGCTTCACCATGCCTTCGGCGTCGCCGGAGGACAGGGCCGGGATACCGCAGCAGGCGAAGCTGCTGGGCATGTAGATGGCCACGTTATGGTGGTGCAGCACCTTGATGCAGGCTTCGGACACATCCACGTACAGCTTGTCGCCCATGCAGCCGGGGAAGAAGGCCACCTTCAGACCGCCCATGACGCGGGGCTCGTCCAGGTTGCCGTAGATGGCGTGCAGGGGCTTGAGGGCCAGGGAACGGATGTGGCGGTCGCCCAGCATGAAGTTGAGCATGGGAGCACAGGCCGTGTTCTGGGTGTCCTTGTTGCTGCGGAAGATGACGCGCTGCATGGGCGCGCCCACCCGCATGGCAAAGTTGAACAGGCCGGGGTACGGCAGCAGGGCACGGAACACCATCTTTTTGACCGGGTGCAGGCCAAGATAGGTGTTCACGATCTCGCGAGCCTCCATGAAGATGTCCATGATCTTCACACCGGAGGGGCAGTTGGCCTCACAGGAGCCGCACAGCAGGCAGCGGCCCAGCTTGTCGGCCACGGCCTCGGGGTCGGCGATCATTTCGTGGGCCAGATTGTCCACCAGGGCCAGCTTGCCGCGGGCCACGTCGGCTTCCATCATGGTGGCGCCGAACATGGGGCAGACAGCCTGGCACATGCCGCACTTCATGCAGGCGATGATGCGGTCGTCAAGCGTCATCAGACGCTTTGCCAGTTTCTTCAGGTCGCTCATGGCGTGTCTCCCTAAATGCCCACCAGCTTGGTGGGATTGAGCAGACCCTTGGGATCCAGAGCGCGGCGCAGGCGCTGCGAGAAGAGGATGGTGCCGCGGGAGGTTTCCTTTTCCATCCACTTGGATTTGGCGGTGCCGATGCCGTGTTCACCGGACAGGGTACCGTGCAGGCTGATGGCCACATCGAACATTTCGTCGACGGCGGCTTCCACGCGGGCGAATTCTTCCTTGTCGCGCTTGTCGCACAGGAAGGTGGGATGCAGGTTGCCGTCACCGGCATGACCGAAGGTGCCCACTTCGACATTGTACTTCTTGGCGATGTCGTTGACGGCCTTCATCATGGCAGGGATCTGGGAGCGCGGCACGGTGGCGTCTTCGAGCACGGTGGTGGGCTTGCAGCGGGCCAGCACGGGCAGGGCCTGGCGGCGGGCTTCCCACAGCTTGAACTTTTCGGCGGCGTCCTTGGCCACATGCACGGCCACGGCACCGGTCTGCTGCAGCACGCGTTCCACCACGACGGCTTCGTCAGCCACCTGGGCGGGATGACCGTCCACTTCGATGAGCAGGATGGCCGCGGCGTCGCGGGGCAGGCCGGCCTTGGTGTAGTCGTCCACGCGCACGATGGTGTTGTTGTCGAGGAATTCCAGCGTACAGGGCACCACGTGGGCGGCGATGATGCCGGCCACGGCTTCGGCGGCCTTCTGCATGTCATCGAACACGGCCATCAGGGCCTTGGAGGCCTGCGGCGGGGGCACCAGCTTGAGCACGGCCTGGGAGATGATGCCCAGGGTGCCTTCGGACTGCAGCATCATGCCGGCCAGGTTGTAACCGGTGACGCATTTGACGGTGCGGGAACCGCTCTTGACCAGCTCGCCGGTGGCGTCAAAGAATTCCAGGCCCATCAGGTAGTCCTTGGTGACGCCGTACTTCAGACCGCGCAGACCACCGGCGTTTTCGGCGATGTTACCGGCCAGGGTGGACACGGCCTGGGAACCCGGATCCGGGGGATAGAACAGGTTCTTCTTGGCAACCTCGGCAGCGAAAGTGGCCGTGACCACGCCGGGTTCCACCACGGCGTACAGGTCGTCGGAGTTGATCTCAAGGATGCGGTTCAGACCGTTGGTCAGGATACTGCTGCGGTATTTGGGGTCTTTCAGCTGAAAGGCTTTTTCGTAATCGTTCATTGTCTGTTGCTCCTTCTGTGGTGCTTTCGTCACAGGGTCTTATTTTTGCTGTGTGTTTACTCCACTGCAGCGTTCATGGCAAAGTCGATCCACTGACCGGACTCAGCATACGCCACACGGCCGTAAACACCTCTGGCTGCCAGCTGCTCGTTGACGGCAGCGATCATCTCCTTCGGGTCCTTCATGATCTGCATGGTCAGCATGAACAGATAGGGACTTTCGCTGCGGGTAAGCTGCGCTGCAGCTTCCTCCGTACGCTGCTCTTTGGATCGACTTCAGTATAGCGCACCGCGTGATTAAACGGAAGTGAAACAAAATAATATATGTTTTAGTTTTTCTAAATTATATTCCCAGGCAATTTTCTTCTTTTTTCTGGACGGATCGACCAAAATCATGTATGATGGTATCATACCTTGCAGACTTTGCAGAAACTGCTCTGCAGCTGCATCTCAGCACGCCGGAGGGATGTTTTATGAACCTGAAAGAATTGGAATACGTCGTTGCCATCGCGGATGAGAAAAGCCTGACAAAAGCGGCCGAGCGGCTTTTCATCACGCCCTCTGCCCTTACCCAGCAGGTCCTCCGGCTGGAAAACGAGCTGCATGCTCCGCTGTTCATCCGCTCCCGCAGCGGATGGCAGCCCACCGAAGCCGGTGAGATCTATCTGGAGGCCGCCCGGAAGATCCTGTTCATCCGGCAGGATGCCTACAACCGCCTGCAGGACCAGATCCAGCGCAGCGCTTACAGCCTGACCATCGGCCTGCCGCCGGAGCGCGGCACAGATATGTTTTCCCGGATCTATGCCCCCTTCCGGGAGAGGTTCCCGGATGTGACCATCCAGCTGCGGGAGACCAGCGTCCACACCCAGCAGGATCTCATCCGTTCCGGTCAGCTGGACCTGGGGTTCCTGACATTGTCGGAGGCGCAGATGACCAAGGATGAATATGTCTCCCTCTGGGAGGAAGAGATCCTTCTGGCCGTCCCGCAGAAATATCCGGAAGCCCTGCTGCAGAGCGCCCCGCCCCAGCCGGGGTCCCCCTACCGGGTCGTCCCTCTGGAACGGCTGCAGAACGAGCCCTTTGCCATGATGAGCGAAGCTTCGACCCTGCGCCAGATCCAGGAGGACATCTTCCGCCAGAACGGCCTGCGGCCGCAGGTCGCCTTTGAAGCCACCATGACCATCTTCGAGGTGGTATCCTACAACCTCTGCTGTGCACTGGTCTGTGAGTATTATGTGCAGATCCATCAGGACCGCAGCGTTAATCTCTATGCCTTGCCGGAGCATCCCCACTGGGCCATGTATGCCAGCTACCGGAAAGGCAAATACCTTTCCGCTGCCGAAAAGTACCTCATCCAGCTGGTTCGTCAGACGCATAATGCCCCCTGCGATCCCCAATGACAAAACCCGTCGGTTCTTTGCGAGCCGACGGGTTTTTCAAATGTTTCAGGAAAAAACAGCTTTCTCAGTCCACGAACCGGTACAGGTTCAGGCCGATCTCAGACGAATAGGCGCGGTCGACCTCGCCCGCGATCTTGTGGATCACGAATTCCCCGGTCAGGCTGATGACAGCCCGGTTCAGGTGGCCTCCGCAGCAGAAGTCCCGGGTCACATTGCCCACTACCATATGGATATGCAGATAGTTCTTGCCCTTCATGGTGGAGATATTGCCGCTGCAGGAAGCGATCTCCATATCGCCGGTATAATCCCGTTTTTCATAGATAAACTTTTCCCGGTTGAAAACGCCCAGGGTCACTTCCCCGATCGCGCCGATCCCGGAGACGGAGCCCAGAAGGATGTGTTCCTTTTCGCAGACCTGCCGGATGCAGTCCAGGATCTCCTCGCCCCGGTCCATCCGGACGACGACATCCTGCCCATAGACACGGTATTCCATTGCCGTTCTCCTTTCTCCCGGTTCACATATTCCGGGCAAAAAAGTCCAGTGCGATCTTCTGCACCGCAGGCTGGAAGAACTCCGGGGTGCCGTGACCGGCCCCCTTCACGACGTAGAGATCTGCCTTGTTCCCTTCCCACGAAAGCATGGAGTTGTAAAGCATCTCGCTCTGCTCCAGCGGGATCATGGGGTCGGCATCGCCGTGCATGATCAGGAACGGCGGCATATTGCCGTGGATGTACCGGATGACCGAGTATTCCCGGGCACGCTGCGCCATGGTGTCCACATCTCCGCCCAGCACGGCACCCGTGTGGGTGTCCTCCATCCGGCTCCATCGGGAGGTATCGGCAGTGCCGTTGCGGTAAGCCTCCACCTGTTCTTCGGTCACCCCGGCCATATCCACAAGGCCGAACAGGTCCCACACGGCCTGCACATCGGAAGAGTAGCCCTTCCACTCTTCCGAGAGGAACCGGTTGTCGTTGAGGCCCAGCATCGAAACGATCATGCCGCCTGCACTGCGCCCGGCCACGCCGAAGCGGAGCGGGTCCAGATTGTACTTGCCTGCATTTGCCCGCAGAAAGCGGATCGCGGTCTTGGCATCGATGAGCTGTGCCGGCAGATGCCCCTGTGCGCTGCTGCGCACCTGCACGAAAGCCACGGCGTACCCGGCTTCGGCCAGGAACTCGAGATCCGCCACCTGGCAGTTCTTGTCGATGCCGCGGAAGCCGTTGCCATTGAACCAGAGGATCACCGGACGCTTCGGGGCGGCAGGCTTTGCGGCCTGCGGGGCCGTGGTCGCGTCCGGGCGCTCCTCCGGCTGGTTGTTGCCGAAGATGCGGCGCATCTCACCGTTGTTCTGGAGCGGCAGCATCAGCGAGAGATCCAGATCCAGCGGTTGCCCGCCGAGATTCTGCACATGGGAATAGACGATGTGATCCAGCAAGAAGATCGTCGGACGATCAATGCCGGGGTCAATGGTAGTACGCATGGGTGATCCTCCTTGAACAATTGATTTCTGTTTTATTATGCGGCATTTCCGGCCCCCGGCGCAATGGCAGAAACGCCCAAAAAATCTGCTTCTGCCGGGCAGAATCCACAAGGATTCAGCTTTTGAACTCTTCTTTGCAGAACATGGCCCGTTTTGTTTCATCCGGTTCTTATTTTTGGCCGGTTTCATGAAACGGAGGGTTCATTTTCTGCAATCTTGTCAGAACCGGCAAAACATGGGGCACATTTTCGGCGGAATCCTTCTTGCCGCCCCGGCACAGATCGTGTACCATAGAGACAACAAGAAAAGTCAGGAGGGAACATGCTATGTCTATGCGTCCGCAGATCCCCGTCCGCTCGTCCGAAAGCGAGCAGGCACTTCAGTTCATCCGTCAGATGGGCATCGAGAATGTCAGCCTGATGCTCGGGCCGGATGAGCTTACCGCCGAAGCCATCCGGGCACAGAAAAACAAGCTGGCCGCCTTCGGCCTGCGCATCTCCGATGCCGCCTGCATGGAACTGCAGAAAAACAAGAGCATCCACCTGGGCCTGCCCGACCGGGATCACGAGATTGACCGGTTCAACCAGATGCTCCGGGTGTTCGGGGAGGAGGAGATTCCCTTTACCTCCATCGCGTGGCAGCCCAACGGCATCCTGCGCACGGCCTGGAAAGTCGGCGAGTACACCCGGGGCGGCGTTGCCATGTACTGCGACCAGAACGAGATCCTTGCCCGCCCCAACGCCGAAGACCGCGCCTACACCGAGGATGAGATCTGGGACAATTTCACCTATTTCATGGAGCGGGTCATCCCGGTGGCCGAGGAGACCGGCGTCCGGCTGGCGCTCCACCCCAACGATCCCCCGCTGGCCTGCATGGCCGGGATCCCCAGCCTGATCTACAACATGGAGTGCTACCGCCGGGCCTTCCGGGCTGCCGGCGGCAGCAAGGCCCTGGGGGCCAAGCTCTGCGTCGGCTGCTGGCTGGAAAGCGGCAGCGACTTCGGCGACCTGATGTCGGATATCAAAGAGCTGTGCGACGAGGACCGCCTGCTCTGCGTCCATTTCCGGAACGTCAGCGCCCAGCTGCCGGTGTTCGAGGAAGTCCTTGCCGAGGACGGCTACGCCGACATGTACGCCATCATGAAACAGCTCGTGGCCTGTGACTGCAATGCCGTCATCTCCATCGATCACGGCTTCCAGCCGATGGAAGGCTTCGGCGGGATGCCCGGCTCTTTCTGCTACCCCACCGGCTTCATGAAGGGGCTGCTGTGGGCCGCCGAAAAAGAGCTGGGAAAGCGCTGATTTTCAATCGCATTTCCAAACTTCAGAAATCAGAAAATGCCCCCGGACTGACAGTAAGCTGCTGCCGGTCCGGGGGCATTCCGTCTGTATTTTTTGGTTCCGGCCGCTCAGGGCAGGAGCTTCAGCAGGATCTGGAAGATATAGGCCAGGAAGGCCAGCCCGACTGTCCACACCACATACCGCAGGCCGCGGCTGAACTTGTCGCAGCGGTCATGGAGGCGGCCAAGACTGTCGTTCACCGTCTCACGGTACAGCTCGATCAGCCTGCCGATGGTCTCCGGCTCGGACTGTACCGCCAGCCGCTCCACCTGCATATACTCCGGGTCCATCCGGTGGATCCGTTCCGGCCGGAGAAGGTTGAGGAAAAAGACCAGCACCAGCACATAGGCCAGCATGACCGCCAGACAGCTCCCGACATACAGCACTGTCAGCAGCAGCGCAAGCGTCCCTTCCGGCATCACCAGCCCGGTCAGTCCGCCGAACAGGTTGGTGATGAACACGAATACAAATCCGCAGAAGGTGATGACGATATACACTTTGTTGTCCAGCTTATCGCTGCGCTCAAAGGTGTTTTTGTATTCGAGGATCAGGCTGTCCAGCACCAGCTTCTGGCTCTGCAGGTCGGGCGGGATCGTTTGCTTCGGCATGGCGTTCTCCGTTTTCTCAGCGCACCAGAGCGGGCTTCTTGTGGTCGTACTTCCAGCCGGGGATCAGGTACTGCATGGACTTTGCATCGTCCCGGTCGTGGCTGGGCAGGGCGTTGTACAGGCGGTTTGCCTCCCACACGCGGTCCCAGTTCAGGTGAACGCCCAGGCCCGGTGCATCCGGCACCTGCAGCTTGCCGTTGACGATCTTCGGCGCGTCCAGCAGCAGGTCCTGACCGTCCTGCCAGATCCAGTGGGTATCCAGCGGGGCAGGCTCGCCCACAGCGGCAGCACCCACCTGTGCGAAGGCGGCCAGTGTGATATCGAAATGGTTGTTGGAGTGGACACCCCAGGTCAGGCCCCAGCTGTCCAGCAGCTGGCTCATCCGGATGGCACCGTCAAAGCCCCAGAAATGGGGATCGGCCAGGATGATGTCGCAGGCGTTCAGGCTGACCGTGTGGTAGAACTGACGCCAGTCGGTGGCGATCATGTTGGTTGCCACCGGCATCTGGACGGCGTTCTTGAACTCCCGCATGATCTCACGGCCGGAGTACCCGGCCTCCGGGCCGCAGGGATCCTCGATGTAGGTCAAAACGTCCCGCATGCTTTTGCACAGGCGGATGGCCTCGTCCAGGCTCCATGCGCCGTTGGGGTCGATGTTGACCCGTGCCTCCGGGAACCGCTTCTTGATGGCGCGCAGGCCTTCCATCTCCTCCTCGCCGCGGAGTACGCCGCCCTTGAGCTTGAAGTTGTGGAAGCCGTACTTTTCGTTCAGGGCTTCGGCCTGCTCCACCAGCCGCTCAGGGGTCAGCATCTCCTGACGGCGGAGACGGAACCAGGGGTCCGGGCTGTCGCTCTCGTCCAGATACTGCATCTCCCCTGCCGGCACCTTGTTCTTGTCGGAGACATAGAACATATAGCCCAGCATCTCCACTTCTTTGCGCTGCTGTCCCTCGCCCAGAAGGGTACACATCGGTACGCCGAGGAACTGGCCCATCAGGTCGAGCATGGCGCACTCGATGGCCCACTCGCTCTTGACCACGAACTTCAGCTTGGAGATATCCAGCGTCTGGATGCCCTCGCCGTCGTCTCCGTCGGCATGTTTTGCAATGCGGTGGATCTTCTGCAGCACCTCGCGGTAGCGGGCTACAGGCTGGCCTTCCACCAGCGGGCGGACCGCATTCAGGCAGT
>ENA-OWPF01002877-OWPF01002877.1-human-gut-metagenome-genome-assembly--contig:-NODE-2877-length-11336-cov-2.649056_pt1 | contig 11336 bp, 11 predicted proteins | sample MGYA00248261_ERZ651840 | MGnify/ENA primary metagenome ERZ651840 (study PRJEB26924, sample SAMEA4378268) | human gut metagenome | biome: human gut; feature: human-associated habitat; material: faeces... | reverse complement strand
CTTGGCGGTAAAGACCTTGTAACCTTTGAAGAATTCTATGATCAATATAAAGCTTTATTAGATTACTATTTTGATTTAAGCATATATTGCCAAAAACATTCTTATGAAGTGATGAATCAAGAAGGTAGTTTCTTGTTCAACTCGATTTTAATGGATGATTGTTTGGAAAGACAAAAGGCAATATTAGATGGTGGTATTGAAATACTGGGTGGCACAAATGAAACCTATGGAAATATCAATACAAGTGATGCACTATATGCCATTAAAACATTGGTGTTTGATCAAAAGAAATATACTTTAGAAGAATTGAACGAAGCCGCATTGCACAATTTTTCAGGATATGAACATTTACGAAAAGAGATTTTAGCTTTACCTAAATATGGAAATGATTTAAATGATGTCGATGAACTTGCAAACGATTTATTTGAATATGTGGCGAAAGGGATTCGTAATCGCGGTATCCAAAATGGCATGGATTATTATTTGATTGTTATTTCAAATAACCAGACGAACACCGACTGGGGACATCAGACTGACGCAAGCTTGGATGGAAGATTAAAGGGTGTATATTTAAATCCAGCGAATAATCCACAAGGTTTTGCCGCAAATAGTGGACCAACCGCTGTATTGAATTCATTATGTAAATTTAAGGCGAAATATCATGGGGGAAGTGTACAAAACATAAAGTTTACGCCTCGAATGATGCATGAGGATAAAGAGAAAGTAAAAGTCTTATTTGATACATATTTTAAAAAAGGTGGATGTCAATTGATGGTTACTGTAGTTGATCATGGTCAATTAGAAGATGCTCAAAAACATCCTGAAAAATATCCAGATTTAATCGTTCGTGTAGCCGGCTATAGCGCTGTCTTTGTGAATTTGACAAAAGATGTTCAAGATGAACTCTTAAGTAGGACTTTATATGATTAGAATTTCCAATATTGAAAAATTTGCCACACATGATGGGCCGGGCATTCGTACAACTGTCTTTTTAAAAGGCTGTCCTTTACATTGTCCTTGGTGTGCGAATCCAGAAACATGGAAGATAGAACCCGTATTGATGCATGATATAAGAAAGTGTGTAGGATGTAAAACATGTATGCATGTGTGTAAACAAAGTGCCATTTCATTTCCTTTTCAATGGGATATGGATGCATGTGTATATTGTAAAAAATGTGAAGAATACTGTTTACAGGATGCGATTTCTTTTGCAGGAAAAGATATGGAAATTGAAGATGTTGTTTATGAAGTATTAAAAGATAAAGAATATTATGAACAATCCAATGGCGGAGTAACTATTAGTGGTGGAGAGCCATTTCTACAGTTTGATGCTTTTCTAGAATTGATCAAACAATGTAAAAATAAAGGGTTACATGTAGCAGTAGAAACAACTGGAAATTATAGTTTAGATACATTAAAAGAAGCATTGCCATATATTGATTTATTTTTAATGGATTTAAAACATTTGGATGCACAAAAGTTAAAAGATATTACTGGTGGTAATTTAGAATTGATATTGAATAATTTTAAGTACCTTGCTCAACATTGCCCGAATAAAGTGATTGTGAGAATGCCTGTGATTCCAAGATTTAATGATGATATTTGTGAAGATGTCATTAGGTTTTGTGCAAATTTAAAACTTTCTGAAGTTAATCTTCTACCATTTCATACGATGGGTAAAAGTAAATGGAATCAATTGAATAAAGAATTTGTTTATGATCAAGATAAAATGATGGATCGAAATGATTTAACCCAATATATAGATATTGGGAAACAATTAGGTGTGTATGTAAAGATAGGAGGATAATATGCTTTCAAAGGAAAGAATGGTACGAATTGTACAACTTTTAGAAGAAAGACAATTTGTGACAGTAAAAGAATTGCAAGAAAGTTTTGATGTTTCTAGATCAAGTGTCATGCGAGATTTGATTGAATTAGAAAACCAGGGATTAATACAAAGAGAGCGTGGAGGAGCCAGTTTAAAAAGTGTAAGTACAACACTTACAAATTATAATGAGATGTCTATTGTTTCAAAAGAAAACTTGAATATGGAAGAAAAGAATTTGATATGTGCCAATGCAGCTCAAAGTATTCGTGATGGGGATTGTGTATATATTGATTCTGGGACAACACCAGCTCACATTCTAGATTATATTCAGGATAAAAGAATTAAATTGGTTACACCAAGTATTTATTTGATTCGAAAACTGCCAGCCAGTTTTAAAGGGGATATTTTCTTGTTGGGAGGAGAATTCAATCGTTCTTATGATACAAGCTATGGTTCTTTAACTTTAGATATGATTCGACAATTTCATTTTGATCATGCCTTTTTAAGTACGAATGGTATTGATTTAGAAAATGGAAATGTATATGTATTTGATTTTAATGTAGGTGCCTGCAAAAAAGCAATCATGGAATGCAGTGAAAAATGCGACTTATTGATTGATGCATCAAAATATGGTGTCAAGGCTATGTGTAACTGGGCAAATTTAAAAGACTTCCACAGTGTGTATGTGGATGTTTATGAACAGGATAGAGAAATACCAGAAAATTTTGTGGTGTGTAAAGGAGAAGATGAAAATGAAGACAAATGATCCAAAAAAATTAGCACTATTAGAAAGTTTAAAAGGAGGACTGATTGTTTCTTGTCAAACGCAGAAGGATGAGCCTATCTATACAGAGGATATGGTTGTAAAAATGGCGGAATGTGCAAAATGGGGTGGCGCTGTTGGCTTGCGTTTAAATTCGCCAGAACAAATTCGTAAAGTCAAAGAAGCCAATTTAGGATTACCTATTATTGGTTTATATAAAGTATGGCATGAAGATACAGATGTATTTATTACGCCGACGATGAAAGAAGTAGACGAAATTGTAGAAGCAGGTGCAGATATTATTGCGATAGATTGTACAGCACAAAAAACACATGAAGGTACGATTGCGTGGGATCTACTTCCTCAAGTACGTAAGAAGTATCCAAATCATTTAATTTTTGCGGATGTATCTAATTTAGAAGAGGCAAAACATGCCAGCGCAAATGGTGCAGAAATTGTAGCTCCAACATTATATGGATATACGAAGGAAACAGCACATATTGAAGGGGCGGATTTTAGAATGGTAGCCAATATGTGTCGTGAACTTCAAGATGAAGTTTGCATCATCATGGAAGGACATATTTATTCGCCAGAAGATGCGATGAAATGTATTTTTGTTGGATGTCATAGTGTTGTTGTGGGAAGTGCTATTACACGTCCTCACTATGTCACAAAGCGTTTTGTGGATTGTTTAGGTAAATATCAAGATAATTGGCGTGATGCAGAACGTGCAAAACATACGAATGAGTTAAAGTAAGGGCAATGAAAATTGCTCTTTTTGAGTGCTTTAAAAAGCATTCTGATATGTTTTGTGCTAAAATAACAATAATTTAGTTTTGGAGGGATTTTGTGGAGAATTTATTATTTAGCTTAAATGCGACCATTCCCATCTTTTTATTGATGGTGGTCGGCTATTTCTTAAATAAAATCAATGTGTTGGATGATGTACTGGCATCCAAATTGAATGCATTTGTCTTTAAAGTATCATTACCATTATTGTTGTTTGTCGATGTGTCACAGTCTAACTTTAAAGATCTTTGGGATACAAAGTTTGTTGTATTTTGTGTCGTAGCTACATTGATTAGTATTCTTTTATCAATATTTTTTTCTATGCGATTAAAAGACAAAGAGATTCAAGGTGAATTTATTCAAGCTTGTTACAGAAGTAGTGCAGCCTTATTAGGACTTGCATTAACATCGAATATTTATCCAGACGTAGGGGTAGCTCCTTTAATGTTGATGAGTGTTGTATTTGTGTATAATGTGGTTTCAGTTGTAATTCTATCTTTCTTTAAGGCGGAACAATCGAAGGTTGACTATAAGAAAACTTTTATTGGAATCTTAAAGAATCCACTAATTCTAGGTATTGTTGCAGGTGTACTTGTTAGCTTATTACCTTTTAAATTACCACAAGTTATCAATAAAACAATTTCAATGATTTCAAGTACAGCTACACCTCTTGGTTTAATGGCTATGGGTGCCACTTTTGATTTTGATCAGGCAAAAGGTGAATTGAAACCATCTTTATTCTGTACGTTTATGAAGTTAATTGGCTTTTGTGCCATTTTCTTACCAATAGGTGCTTTATTAGGATTTAGAAATCAAGCTTTAGTTGCCATTTTAATTATGTGTGGTTCCAGTACAACGGTATCTGGTTTTGTGATGGCTAAAAGTATGGGACATAAAGGTGTACTTACATCGAGTGTTGTGATGCTTACAACGCTGCTTAGTGCCTTTAGTATCACGTTCTGGTTAACAATATTAAAATCGTTTGGATTGATTTAGTTGACCTAAAGTTCACTTTAGGGTGTAGAATAATTAAAAGATTTTAGGGAGGGAAAGTATGGAATTGTTTTTAGAATCATTCCCAAAAATATTTATATCAGGAATTGTGATGACATTACCACTTGCGCTAGTATCATTTATCATTGCCATGTTAATAGCGATTGTATGTGCCATGGTTCAATATGCGAAGGTTCCAGTTATGAAATATGTTGTTCAATTCTATATATGGATATTTAGAGGAACACCAATGCTAGTGCAGTTGTTTATTATGTATTTTGGTATGCAGTCGATTGGTGTACGTATTTCTGCTATTACGGCCGCTATTATCGTATTCTCATTAAATACAGGAGCGTATTGTGCTGAAACCATTCGTGGATCGATTGAAAGTGTACCACAAGGACAAATGGAAGCCGGACTATGTGTAGGAATGAGCTATATGCAGATTATGACGCATATTATTTTACCGCAAGCTTTTCGAAGTGCATTTCCATCATTGTTTAATAACTTGATTTCACTTGTAAAAGATACGTCTTTAGCTGCCAATATCACAGTTACAGAAATGTTTATGCAGACAGAAAGAATTGCCGGAAGAACTTATCAGTTTATGCAGTTATACATAGAAGTGGCTTTAGTTTATTTGATTTTCTGTACAGTTTTAACTTGGCTGCAAGCTTGGGGTGAAAAGAAGCTGAATTATTATCAGGCGGGGAGATAGAGTATGGCTTTATTAGAAATTAAAGATATTCATAAATCATTTGGAAATTTAAATGTTTTGAATGGAATGGATCTTACGGTCAATAAAGGCGATGTCATTGCGATACTAGGTCCATCAGGATCTGGTAAGACAACTTTACTTCGCTGTATTAATTATTTAGAGACAGCTGATGCAGGAACTATGATTTTTAATGGAAAATTTTATGATTTATCAAATACATCAAAGAAGGATGTTGCCCAACTTAGAAAGCATACGGGATTTGTGTTTCAAAATTATAATCTATTTGCGAATAAGACAGCCCTACAAAATGTAACATTAGGTCTTACTGTAGCGCGAAACGTTTCTAAAGAAGAGGCCAATGTGATTGGTATGCAGATGCTTGAAAAAGTAGGAATGAAAGATCGTGCGTCTCATTATCCTTCACAATTATCGGGTGGACAACAACAGCGTGTCGCCATCGCAAGAGCATTAGCAACATCTCCAGATATCATTTATTTTGATGAGCCAACTTCAGCGCTCGATCCAGAGTTGATTCAAGAAGTTTTAAGTGTTATGAAAACATTGGCTAATGAAGGAATGACTATGGTTGTAGTCACACATGAGATGTCTTTTGCGAAGAATGTTTCTAGTCATGTGATTTTGATGGAAAAAGGAAAAATAATTGAAGAGGGTAATTCAAAGGATTTCTTTGAAAATCCTCAACAAGAACGAACAAAAGAATTTTTAAGGAAAGAGGAAATGTAAGATGAAAAAATTATTAGCAGGCTTATTAAGTGCAACTATGGTATTTACTTTAGCAGGATGCGGATCTTCGAAAGATCATTTAGCTATGATTCAAGATAAAGGTGAAATTACCATTGGTTTAGAAGGTGATTGGCAACCATTCTCTTATCATGATAAGAATGATAAATTGGTGGGTGTTGATGTGGAAGTTGCCAAAAATATTGCCAAGAAATTAGGTGTAAAAGCTAATATTGTAGAAGGTAAATGGGATGGATTATTAACAGGTCTATCAACAGGTACGTATGATTTAGTTATTAATGGTGTCGATATCACAAAGGAAAGAGAAAAGAAGTTTGATTTTTCTACACCTTATGCGTATGATCACACAGTTTTAGTTGTTCGTAATGATAATACGACAATTACTTCGTTTGATGATTTAAAAGGAAAGACCACAGCCAATTCGATTGGATCTACTTATATGGAATTGGGTGAAGACTATGGTGCTACTGTAAAAGGTGTAGATGATTTAACGAAATGTATGGATCTTGTAAAGAGTGGTGGTGTAGATGCGACAATCAATGCGGCTACTTCTATCAATGATTATCTTCAAACGACAAAGGATAGTTCATTTAAAATTGTTGATCAATCTAAAGAATCTACACCCTATGCCATCCCAATGGTAAAAGGGGATGATAATACTTCTTTAAAGAAAGCTGTAAATAAGGCTTTAAAAGAATTAAAAGAAGATGGAACTTTGTCGAAGATTTCTATCAAGTATTTTGGTGAGGATCTAACAAATGAATAAGCGGCTATGCCGTTTTTCTTTTTGCTTAAAATATAAAAATAATTTATAGCCAGGTATAAATAAATAGAATTTGAATATAACAGTTGTTCTTTGTACAATAGACTCAAATTTTAGGAGGAACTGTTTTATGTCAGGATTAAAGAATCAAATTTCTCAATTTATAGATACAAACGCAAAAACCTATCAGGATATTTCTTTGGCAATTCATGCCAAACCTGAAGTGAGTGATTTTGAATATTTTGCCTCTCAAACGTTGAGTGAACAATTAAAAAAAGAAGGCTTTGAGATTGAATTACCAGCAGCCGGACATCGTACAGGTTTTGCGGCAACCTACAAAAGTAATAAGCCAGGACCTACGGTTGTCTTTTTGGCAGAATATGATGCGCTTGCCGGTTTAGGCCATGGTTGTGGTCATAATGTGTTTGGAGCTACTTCCTCACTTGCCGGTGCCGCTTTAAAAAGTGTTGTAGATCAAATTGGTGGAGAAGTACGAGTATATGGAACGCCTGGAGAAGAGGGTGGACAAAATGGAAGTGCCAAAGGTTCTTTTGTAAAGAAGGGTTATTTAAATGATGTGGATTTTGCCTTATGTGTACATCCAGGTTCAGGTCCTGAAGACGGATTAAGTACACGTAATTATGCGTGTGCACCTGTTGATATTGAGTTCTGGGGAAAGCCAGCCCATGCAGCAGGTTGTCCTCAAGATGGAATCAATGCCTTAGATGCTCAGATTTTAACGTATGCAGCTGTAGGCGTTTTGCGTCAACAACTAACAGATCGTATTCGTATTCATGGTGTGATTGTTGAGGGTGGAACAGCTCCTAATGTGATTCCAGAATACACAAAGGCAAAATATTATATTCGTGCTGCTGATATTGATACGTTGCACGAATTATATGAGAAAGTAGAGAATATTGTGAAGGGTTCCGCTTTACAGACGGGTTGTACTTCAAGTATGAAGTTGTATCAAAATTTAGTAGAAAATATGGTTTTAACACCTTCTTTGGATGCAATCTATGAAAAATATATTACAGAACTTGGCAATACCGTAAAACATGTCGAAGATGTGGTAATGCCAGGAAGTAGTGATGTGGGTAATATTAGTCAGGTTGTACCTACGATTCAGCCTCATATTAGTATTACAGATGTGCAGATTGCAGGACATAGTCAAGATATGGTCAATGCTTCATGTAGTCAAAAGGCAATGGATGCGATTGTCAAAGGGGCAAAAGCATTGGCTTTTACGGCACTCGAATTATTTGAAAATCCAGAAGAACTTGCGAAAGTTAAAGAGGATCATGCTTGGCATGTAGAACATCAAAAAGAGAATTAATTATGTAACATTTAAAGGGCTTTTCAAGCTCTTTTATTTTATGGAATCTTGAAAATCAACAAATATTCATTAAAATTATATAAATAAAGGAGACTGAAAATGACGCTTCAACAATTACTTTATGTATTAACGGTGTCAGATGAGAAATCTATGAATAAGGCGGCTGAAAAGCTTTTTGTGTCTCAGCCTACTTTAACGTCTGCCATTCAATCACTTGAAAAAGAACTGGATATTCAAATCTTTAATCGTACAAGTCATGGAGTCACTGTGACGCAACAAGGACAAGAATTTTTAACATACGCAAGACAGTTGTACCAACAATATGAATTATTAAAAAATCGCTATGAAGATGTAAGTTTACGAAGAAATAAGTTTCGTGTTTCGTGCCAGCACTATTCATTTGCGACCAAAGCATTTGTGGATACAGTGAAGAAGTATGGGACTTCTAAATATGATTTTGCGATTAGCGAAACAAAGACGATGCATGCTATTGAGGATGTAGGTAATTCTTTAAGTGAGATAGGAATCTTATATTTATCCAACTATAATCGTCAATTTATGATGAAACAATTTGATGAATGGAATTTAGAATTTCATAAATTAGCCGTTTGTGATGCCTTTGTGTATTTGTATAAGGGACATCCTCTTGCCAAGAAAAAATCAATTACGTATGAAGAATTATTGCCATATCCAAATATGACTTTTGATCAAGGAGATAATCCTTCGATGTATACGGCAGAGGAGATATTGGTTGAAAATGAATTTCCAAGAAAGATTCAAGTGAATGATCGTGCTACGATGCTGAATTTAATGAGAGGACTGAATGGATATACTTTATGTTCTGGAATTATTAGTCGTGATTTGAATGGGGATGACTATGTAGTTGTGCCTTATGAAGCGAATGTAGAGAATCCTAATTCTATGATGGAAATTGGGTATATCACAAGGAAAAATACAGTGTTGAGTGAGATTGGTAGTACGTATATTCAAACGATGAAGGATTATTTTAGTAATAAATAATTTTTATAACTGCTTCAAAAATTTAACAATTAGACAATAACATAACCTTCTTGTAGAATACAAACATGCAAGGAGGAAACGAAAATGAAAACAATGATGATGTCAATGATGCAAATGTATATGTGTATAAATGTGACCCGGTTTTCGATTCGTTTGTCGCGTGTTTAAGTGCGCAAAGGCCGGGGAAAGTCCTCGGCTTTTTTTGTTAGATTGGAGTGTTATAAATGATTAATATAGAACATTTAGATAAAACCTATCATTTAAAGAATGCGGATGTACATGCCGTAGATGATGTTTCATTACATATTGAAAGTGGGCAAATCTATGGTGTGATCGGATATTCGGGTGCGGGTAAAAGTACTTTAGTTCGATGTTTGAACTTTCTAGAAATTCCAGATTCAGGAAGTATTGAAATTGAAGGTTTTGGTAAGGTAAGCGCAAATCAAGGAAGTTTAGATATAAGTCAAAAGAAATTAAGAGAGTTAAGACGATCAATCGGAATGATTTTTCAACATTTCAACTTATTAGATCGAAGTACAGTATTTGACAATGTGGCCTATCCATTAAAGTATACGGGTTTATCAAAGAAAGAGATTGAAACTCGTGTGGATGAATTATTAGATCTTGTAGATTTGGCAGATAAGAAATATGTCTATCCATCACAATTATCGGGTGGACAAAAACAGCGTGTAGCCATCGCAAGAGCCTATGCCGTGAATCCTTCAATTTTACCAAACAATCCTAAGGTGTTACTTTCTGATGAAGCAACTTCTGCCTTAGATCCAGATGCGACAGAATCCATTCTAAAGTTATTGAGGGATTTAAATAAAAGATTAGGAATTACAATTATCTTGATCACACATGAAATGAGCGTGATTAAATCTATCGCAAATCGTGTGGCGGTTATGGAAAATGGTAAGGTTGTTGAAGAAGGAGATATATATGATATCTTCGCTAATCCAAAAAAGGAAATCACAAAGAAGTTCATCAACTCTGCTTCTGCTTTATCAAACATCACAAAGTTGATTGAGAATAAGACAATTATTCCTACAGATAGTAAATTAGTTAAACTCACATTCACTAGAGATAGTGTGGGTAGTGCAACTATTTCAAAAATATCTCGTGAATACAATGTGGATGTAAATATCATGTTGGCCAATGTGGATGTCGTCAATGCGGATGCCTTGGGAGGCATTATTGCTTCAATTGAAGGGGCTAAAGAAAATGTACAGCGTGCCATAGATTTTCTACATGAATCTAATGTAAAAGTGGAGGTGATTCATCATGCCTAAATTTATAGTGGATTTCTTTCCAAATGTTGCCAATTATTGGGATATATTTTTAACAGCATTGACTGCAACGTATCAAATGTTTTTCATCGCAGGCTTGATTACATTACTAATTGGAGGTGCTTTTGGAATTTCATTGATTGTAACAAAGACAGATGGGATTAAGCCAAATCGGATTATTCATTTTATTCTAGAAGTTATCACGAATGTGTTTAGAGCCGTACCATTTATCATCCTGTTGATTTTCTTGATTCCGTTAACACGAAGTATTGCGGGTACTTCGATTGGAGTCAAAGGGGCTGTTGTTCCATTAGTCTTTGGAGCGGTTCCATTCTACACAAGACAAGTCGAAACGGCATTAGCGGATGTAAATCCAGGAAAAATAGAGGCCGCTAGAAGCATGGGAAGCTCAACACTAGGAACTATCTTTCGTGTTTATCTGCATGAGGCGTTACCGGATTTGATTCGTGTAACAACCATTACGGCTATTTCATTGATTGGATTAACAACTTCTGCAGGTGCAGTTGGTGCTGGTGGAATTGGTTCGTTCGCAATTAATTATGGACAAAACTTACATTATCAAGATGTTGTGAATTTATGTGTGATCTTATTATTGATCATTGTTTCGTTGATTCAATTATTGGGGAATACATTGTCAAAAGCAACAACGAATAAAGAATTATTTCATAAATAAAAGAGGGAGAAAAGGATTATGAAGACAAATAAATTATTTAAAACATTTTTAACAACAGGCTTAGTAGCTACAACATTACTTACAGGATGTTCATCAAAGTCATCAAGTGAACCTGTAAAAATTGGTATTCCAAGTGATGCCACAAATGGTGGAAGAGGGTTATTGCTTCTAGAAAAAGCTGGCTTGATTGAAGTGGATGACAAGGCTGGTTGGACTCCAGAATTGAAGGATGTCACTAAGTATAAATACAATATTGAAATTGTTCCTACGCAAGCCAATACATTAGTTTCGACTTTGGATGATTTTGGAGCAGCTACAATCAATGGTACATATGCGATTCCTGCTGGATTAAAACCTAAAAAGGATGGCTTAATTACAGAA
>ENA-OWPF01002875-OWPF01002875.1-human-gut-metagenome-genome-assembly--contig:-NODE-2875-length-11350-cov-4.750155_pt1 | contig 11350 bp, 7 predicted proteins | sample MGYA00248261_ERZ651840 | MGnify/ENA primary metagenome ERZ651840 (study PRJEB26924, sample SAMEA4378268) | human gut metagenome | biome: human gut; feature: human-associated habitat; material: faeces... | reverse complement strand
ATTCCCAAGAAGGCACTTTTACGTGCCCTTCGGGGAATTCGTTCATTTGCACATTCTAAAGTGCTGTTCCCTTCTTCGGGACAAAGAAACGGCTCATATCTGTATGCTCCAGCTCAAGCAGTGAAATTTTTTTGTCGATTCCTCCGGCATATCCTGTCAGGCTGCCATTTGTGCCAACCACACGATGACATGGAATGATAATGGAAATTTCATTATGTCCTACGGCACCGCCAACTGCCTGAGCAGACATGCGGGAAGTGTTTTTCGTTTCAGCTAGTTTACGTGCGATTTCTCCATACGTGATCGTCTGTCCATAGGGAATCTGTAATAAAATCTGCCACACTGCCTGTCTGAATGACGAGCCGGAAGGATGAAGCGGCGGAGTAAAGTTCGGTTCTTCACCGAAAAAATACATATCCAGCCATTTTATTGTCTCTGTAAGAATTTCCGTTTCCTGTGGAATATGCTCATCCGGAAGCGTATTTGCAAAATATTTCTGTCCTTCAAACCATAAACCGATAAGCCCGATTTCATCCGTTGCTAAAAGAATGTCGCCAATCGATGATTTATATTTACAAGTATATACCATATTTCTACCTCAAAAAAGCAACTCCTGAATCTGCATAAGATCATCCGCAAAGAAAATACCTTTCTGTCGTTCTTGATCGGACAGTCCCTTCTCAATCATATGATTTAATAATTCTTTTAAACTGTTATAGTAGCCGTTCAGGTTATAGAGAATACAGGGAGCATCCAGCTGCTTCAGCGATACTTTTGACATCACTTCTGTGATTTCCTCAAGAGTACCTGTTCCACCGGGAAATGCAATAAATACATCGCCAAGTTCGATCATTTTGTTTTTGCGTTCTGACATATCTTTCGTCACGATCAGCTGTGTCAGTCCGTCGTGCTGCAGCTCTTTTTCAACAAAAAACTGCGGTTCAACGCCGATCGCTCTGCCGCCTGCATTCAGAACACTGTCCGCTAATGCCCCCATCAATCCGCTTTTTGAACCACCGTAAACCAGTGTGTTTCCGCTTTGCCCGATCCAGGCTCCAAGTTCTGTAACTGCCTTATGTAAAGCCGGATCATTGCCTTCATTTGCTCCAAGATATACTGTAATGTTCATAATTTCCTCCCAAAATGCTTCACTCTGAATATTACTTACAGACTTTATTTAGATTCGACAGACGAAAATTTGCTCCATTCATTTCATGCCTATCTTCTTTCCCTTCGGACAAAAAGCATCCCTCGCCTTCAGCTCGGTCAACTCCGATTGTTCTGCCTTTTCTGTTCGGAAGGTTTTTTCGGCAAATATTTGCGGCATGAAGGATCGTTCCGCTTAAGCGACCTCTGGCAGGCCAGGAGCTTTTGGCAATGTGCAAAATGAACAATTCCCTTTATTGTATAGCCGTTTTTTCATCTAAAATTTACTGTAACTTCATCGTTCTTTTTTATTCTTATTTTATGGTGAAAACATCTATTTTTCAATATAAAAAAATTATGAAATTTCTTTGGCTGCTTCTCTTTCTAATTGACAGTTCAAAGCAAAACCGCCGCAGCCACCAGAAACTTCTTTCTGATGACCACAGCGGTTTATTTGCTGCATTTTTAAGATACTGTTTTTGTTATTTCACTCTTGTCAGATTCATTCGTTTCAGATAGCTCTGCGTCTCTGCCACACCCACTCCGCTCAGTGAGAGCAGTGCGATCAGGTTCGGGATCGCCATCAGTGCGTTAAAGATATCGGCGATCACCCATACTGCAGATACTGTGAAGTACGGTCCGATAAAGACTGCTGCTATGTACAGCCAGCGGAAGATCTTCAGGGCTGTTTTGTTGCTGCCGGAAAGATATGCCAGACATCTTTCACTGTAGTAGTCCCATCCGAGGATGGTGGTAAATGCGAAGAACACCAGACACATCATCAGCAGAAATGCACTGACCTGTGGTGCAAACGGAAGTCCATGCTGGAATGCATTTGTGGTAACTGCCACACCTTCCAGTCCGATATTCCAGGAACCGGTGATCACAATAGAAAGTCCGGTCATGGTACATACAACGATCGTATCGATAAAGGTACCGGTCATGGTAACCAGTCCCTGACGTGCCGGCTCTTTTGTCTGAGCGGCTGCCGCTGCGATCGGGGCACTACCAAGTCCTGCTTCGTTTGAGAAGATACCTCTTGCGATACCTTTCTGCATTGCCACAATGATCGCTCCAAGTGCTCCGCCGGCTGCTGCACGCAAACCAAAGGCACTGGATACAATCTCTACGATCGCTGCCGGAATTTTATTAGCGTTTAAGATCAGAAGCAGCAGAGAAATCGTAATATAGATAACTGCCATGAACGGCACAACGATCTCAGATACTTTTGCAATACGTTTCAATCCTCCGATCACAACCAGACCGACACAGACAGTCAGGATCAGTCCTGAGATCACAACGGCAAGCGTATAATCTCTTCCCAGCAGATGGATCACATTCTGTGCGTTCGGATCAAAGAAGTTACCTACGGCACTTGTGATACCATTTACCTGTGTAAAGGTTCCGATACCAAACAGACCTACACCCATTCCGAAAAATGCAAAAATCTTTGCCAGCCAGGTCCATTTTTTGCCCATACCGTTTTCGATATAGTAGAACGGACCGCCAAGGATATGGCCATGTTTGTCCGTTGTACGGTATTTGATAGCGAGAAGACCTTCGGAATATTTCGTTGCCATACCAAACAGGGCTGCAATTTCCATCCAGAATAACGCTCCCGGTCCTCCGGCTACGATCGCGGTTGCCACACCGACAATGTTTCCGGTACCGATGGTTGCGGAAAGTGCCGTACATAACGCTCCGAAACTTGTAACTTCTCCGTGACCGCTCTCTTCATTTTCAAACATGTACTTGAGTGCTTTTGGAAGTTTTGTGATTTGGATACCTTTCAGACGAATGGTAAGATAAATACCAGTCAAAAGAATTGCTACGATCAGTGGGACACCCCATACCAGATCATCAACGTACTTCAAAAAATTGTTTACTGCTGCTAACATTACTCTCTCTCCAATCTTGATAATTTATTGGCTGCTGCCAGAACACCCTCACAAAATCTGCCCCGTGACTATTTTCCATGTTATCTGATACTGACACGGATCGATTCTTTGGGCTGTCCGAAAACAACAAAAGAGCTGATCATACAATCAGCCCTCCAAAGAGTAGAACATATTTAGACTTTTCTCTGTCCTTTTGCCTGAGAGATAAGCAGCAGATCTGCTGCCGTACACCTTCGGCGCCCGTTCTATGAGACTCTCCAGAGTACGCTGTGACTTTCTTCGACACAACGTGTTTTTATTTTAGCATACCTGAAGAGCCTCTGCAAGAAAAATTTATTCTTTTTTAATAATTCCATATATTTTTACAAGTTCCATCAGGATTTCCACGCTCTTATCCATTCCCTCAACTGTTATATGTTCATACGGTCCATGGAATGCATAGCCGCCGGTTCCGAGATTCGGGCACGGCAGTCCCATAAAACTCAGTCTTGCCCCATCCGTACCGCCGCGGATCGGCTGAATTTTCGGCACAATACCCATGTTCTCACAGGCTTTTTTCGCATTCTCGATCAGATGATAACAAGGGCGGATCTTCTCTGCCATGTTTCGATATTGTTCTTTGATCTGAAGATCAACCGTTCCCTCACCGTATTTCTGATTCATGGCATCTGCGATTTCTTTCAGTTTCTGCTGTTTCTGTGCAAACTTGTCCGCATCGTGGTCACGCACAATATATACAAGTTCTGCTCTTTCACAGCTGCCGTTTATTTTGATCAGATGATAAAATCCTTCATAGCCTTCTGTCTGCTCCGGTGTCTCTTCCTGAGGCAGCATCATCTGGATCTCACATCCGACGGCTCCGGCATTGATCATGATGCCTTTGGCACTGCCCGGATGCACGTTGACCCCCTGAATCTTAAAAACAGCTTCGCAGGCATTGAAATTTTCGTATTCAATCTCGCCTTCCGCACCGCCGTCCACGGTATAGGCAAAATCTGCTGCAAATCCCTCTACATCAAAATGATCTGCTCCTCTGCCGATCTCTTCGTCCGGCGTAAATGCAAGACAGATCTTTCCATGCGGCACATCACTTCGCAGAACGTATTCTGCCATCGTCATAATTTCTGCAATACCTGCTTTGTCATCTGCTCCGAGGATCGTCGTTCCGTCTGACGTGATCAGCGTACGCCCCTTCAGATTTTTCAGATGCGGAAAAAGTACGGTATCTAAAACTCTGCCGCCTTCATCAAAAACAAGATTCTGTCCGTCGTAATTTTTATGAAGAACCGGATGGATCGGATTTTCCGTAAATTCTGAAACGGTGTCCATATGTGCGATAAATCCAAGAGATGGACTGTTCTCATAACCTTCCGTTGCCGGAATTGTTCCATAGACATAGCATTTTCCGTCAACGGCTGCATCCTCGATGCCCAGTTCCTTCATTTCTCCCACCAGACGCTCTGCCAGTTCAAACTGACAGGAACTGCTCGGTGTTTCCATATTTTCTTCGCTGCTCGGTGTTTTTACTTTGACATATTCCAACAATCTTTCATATGCACGCATGATTTCTGCCTCCTGATCCTTTCTCAGATACCAGAAGCCGGAATTCTTCCGACCATGGTATCTTTTCTTATCAGATATTATAGTCCTCTTTGACAGCCAAGGCAACTTGAATTTATAACTGAGGTCTCTCATTTAATTCATATGCGAGACTGCTGCTCTTCTTTAACACTTCCTGCTTTTTATTCCGGATCCAGGCACGCCGTTCACTCTGATCACTGCCCTGCACTTTTTCTGCCTGACTTAAGATTTCTTCGTACTCGTCATATAATTCTTTCGCATAAATATCACAGGAAATGGCTTTTTCCATATTGATAAAGCTTTCTTCATAATTTTCTTTTTCCAGAGCACCATATGCCAGATATTGATAAACTTCTGCCAGATGTGTATTGTGCGTGAGGATCTGCTCTGCCGCCGAAGTTGCTTCCTCTGCACTCCGACTTCCTTCCATCACCGCAAGCTGTGCCGGCGTATAAGCACCATAAAAACTCAGTGCCTTCTGATGTTCTCCGACATAATCGAGCAGGAACGGTATGCAGAAATAAATACAGCCCACACTTATAACTGTCAGAAAAATACAGTCTTCGATTTTTGTCTTTTTCTTTAAACTACCCTCTGCTTTACCGTAATCCAGACACAGAAGTCCCAAAAGCCCGATCGCAGCAAACTGCAGATCAAAATCAACCAGCATATGCAGCATGATAAGAAGCAAAATCTGTTTCTGCATACTGCTCTGACTGCCTTTTAAGAGCTGACGCAGCATCACAGCCGCAAACAGAACAGCCGGAAGAATACCCAGATCCAACGCAGCCTGTAACCAGTCGTTATGCACAAAGAGCGTCTTATAAACTCCGGTCTGCATCCGTCCTTGAACATAAGCATAGCCATGGTAACCCATTCCAAACGGATACTTTGCGATCATTTTTAATGCATCCAGATCATAAAGAATACGTCCTTTCCAGGTACTGGAATAGCGGAACACTGTGAAAATCCTGCCGATATTCTGCTCACCTGCCCCGTTTGTCACAACCATAACAACTGCAAGTAGTGCAAACACAGCGACAATGCAAAAAACCCCGTATTTCTTTGCTTTTTGTGACGGCAGATGCCGGATAAACCAGATCAGATATCCAAAAAACAGAAGCATCACGCCGCGGCTCCCAGTCAGAAGCAATCCTGCCAAAAGTACAATTCCTTCCAGAATCTGCATTTTGTCTCTTTTGATGCCCGATTCCTGTTCTCTGCTTTTGTTTTCGATCCATCGATTGCAGATCACAACCAATCCTGCCAGCAGATAGAGTGCACAGGTATTAGAATACTGGAAAAATCCGCCAAGACGCCCGGCCTGCCAGACCTGCTCTTTCAGAGCCGAAAATGGCAGTGCCAGAATCCCGGCCAGTACCATAAAGCAGCCGATGTGTGCGATATAGCCTGTTGCTTTCTGTCTGGTTTCATCCGAAAACTGCATGAAAAACAGATAGCCAAGAGGCAGTGGCAGCATTTTGATCACGCCCACAAAAGCCATTGCCCGATCGATTGCATAAAAACAGGTAATACCGAACCATAAAAACACAGACAGCAACACTGCCAGCTGTTTTTTCCCTTTGATCTGAAACGAATATTTTACGCGGCAGACGATAAGCAGTATACCAAGCACTGCCGCAAGCATCGCTCCTGAAAATTCATAGGATCTGCAGCAGAAGTGCCAGTACCAGTAAGAATGCTGTTTTCTTCATCGTGTTGCCCTCTCTTGTTTTTTATATTTATTATAATCTGACTTACATATAAAAATCAACGCTTATATTGGTAATTTTTACAAATTATTGTCTGTTTTTAAAATTTACAGTGGTAGTTTTTTTTGTTTTCGACTATAATAGACAGGAAAATATATTTGAAGCGATACAGCGTTATCACTGTATCAGAATGGAGGACAAAATGGAAATCGTATGCTTAGACCTGGAAGGTGTACTGGTACCGGAAATCTGGATTGCTTTTGCAGAAGAAACAGGCATCCCGGAATTAAAGAAAACCACCAGAGACGAACCGGACTACGATAAACTGATGAAATATCGTCTTAATATTTTAAAAGAACATAATCTGGGACTGAAAGAAATCCAGGAAACCATCGCCAAAATCGATCCGCTCCCGGGAGCAAAAGAATTTCTGGATAAATTAAGAGAACTGACACAGGTTATCATTATCAGCGATACTTTCTCACAGTTCGCAGGTCCGCTGATGAAAAAGCTGGGTTATCCGACTATTTTCTGCAACTCTCTTGTCGTTGCTGACAACGGAGAAATCGTTGATTTCAAAATGCGTTGTGAGAAATCCAAATACACAACCGTCAAAGCTCTGCAGTCCATCGGTTATGACACCATCGCAAGCGGCGACAGCCATAACGACCTTGGCATGATCCAGGCAAGTAAGGCAGGCTTCTTATTCAGAAGTACCGATGCAATCAAAGCAGAATATCCACAGCTGCCGGCATTTGAGACCTATGATGAACTTTATGATGCAATTAAGAAAGTGATCGAGGGATAAGGCGGAGGTTTGTGTAAATGTGCAAATGAACAAATTCCCCGAAGGGCACGTAAAAGTGCCTTCCCTGGAATTGTTCATTTTGCACATTGCTGTACGTTTTTGAACGGCCATAGTTTTTAAAAACACTTCATATCATATTTTACACGCTGGCAGGAAACAGCCTTTTGCCACGCTGGTGCACGCAGAAAGTTTTTAGAATCAAAACGTTCCGCATCAAGATAGTAAAAAAGCAGAGGCACAGTGACGGCGGCAAATTTTCGTTACTTTACTTCTGCTTTTTAATGTTCTGTATTTTGGCTTGAGAAAGCTTTTCGCTTAAGCACTCACTGACAGGCCAGGAGCTTTTGGCAATGTGCAGACGAACTGCATTGTAAAACATGGTGCGTAAAATAATACAGCCATGATGAATTCGAAAACAAATCGCTCTGACGGTAGCAAGGCTTCCGTCGTGAGGTTTGCGATGCTGCCGCCCCAAAGAGCCGCTGTCTGAGCCTCGAAGAGGCGAGTTTAGGCGAAGGGCGGCTAACAGGCGAGCGAACCGAACAGGAAACGCAGCGTGTCAGGAGATTGTTTTCGAATCATCATGGCGTTATATATTTTATAAAATCATTTCTATGGCGTTCATTTGCACATTTACACAAACCTCCGCCACAACTTTTTATTTGGCTTTCTGAAGAGCTTTACACTTCACTTTCCTAGAGTATTTTCCATAGCTCACATTTTTCCCTTTTTTCCGGAAAGCCCTCACGCGATAGTACACGGTTTTTCGGGAGCGTTTCTTTATTACAAAGCTTGTTTTTTTACCAACCTTTTTCACTTTTACCCATCTTTTATTCTGGTAACGGTAAATCTCATACCCGGAGGCATTTTTTACTTTTTTCCAGCCAAGGATTGCCTTGCCGGATTTTTTATAAGAAATCTTCACTCCGGTTACTTTTGCAGGTGCGGTCGGTTTCGCAGCCGGTTTTGGCGTTTCCGTATTGCCGGACTGATCTGGTACGTGTGTTTCCGGTGTTTCTGTATCCGGCTGTGGCTTTTCGGTTTCGTTGGTATCCGGAACAGCCGGTCGAACTTCCAGTTTTTTGATTGCAGTTTCCAGATTTTTTGCCATTTCGTCAACGAGATTCTGCTGTGCGGCAGTGCAGTCACGGTTGATGGCCTGGATGGCTTCTTTTAAGCGGCTGACGCTGTCCGGTGTGTACCGGTAAAGATCAGAATCATCCGGAACGGTTTTCAGCAGTTCATCGATCTTGCTGTAATCTGCCGGGAAGAGTTCTTTTGGATCTTTGCAGGTCAGTCCTTTCTTTTTGGCATAAGCTTCTCCCGCACTTCCGGCAGATGCGTACACAACAAAGTTATCCGGGCATCCGCTAAAAGCTTCGTAAACATTGCCATTGCTTTCTTCATATGCGATCGTTGTCACACTGTCCGGAATATAAACTTTTTCCAGGTGCTCACAGTTTTCAATGGCATCTTCTTCCAGTTCTTTTGTACCTTCTCCGATTTTCAGAATACGCAGGTTCGAAAGATTAGTGAGCGTATTTTTTCCCAGGATCTCCATCGGTTTCAGAGTGACTTCGGAAATACCTGCCGGGACAGAGTAGATTCTTGAGTAATCTTTGGAATAAAGTATTCCGTCATAGGACGCAAATACCGGATTGTTTTCATCTACGGAAATAGATTCCAGAGATTTTGAATAGAAAGAACGGATCTCATAGTCACTTAAGTAGATTCCGTATTTTACCGTTGCCGGAAGCACCAGTTCTTTTGCTGCTGTATCCTGAAAGGAATGTTCATAATAAATCTGGCTTTCTGCGGCGATACTGATCACAGGATAACCATTGCAGCTTTCCGGGATTTCCAGACGCTCCGCATTTCCGGTATAGCCGACAGCACCAATGCCGCCCAGATAGTAAGTAAATTCAAAGCCGTCCTTTTTATAAAGAACAGCTTCCAGGCTGTCTGTTTTATAATGAGAAGAGATGTCGGAAGGATCATCCAGCGAGATCTGCCACATGGATGCATCGACGATGCCCCATTTGCCGTCACACAGAACGAAATCCCATGCATGGCCTTCGGTTTCCCAGTAGCCGTGGGCGATGATACATGGAACATCGATGGCGGCGAGCATGGTCTTACAGAGATTGGCTTTTCCCTGACATACTCCGGTTTTCTCTTTGAATACTTTATAAGGATCATTTTCTTCCAGATCTGCAGGGGCAGATTCGCCGACAGAAGCTTTCAGGCTGGTGTCTCTGGCCCACTGATAGATGGCAGTGATCTTGTCTTTTGTGGAACTGTATTTTTCTGTTAAATCTAAAGTAAATGTACGGATTGTCTGATACTGTGAATCCGTGATATTCAGATGCTGTGTTCCGATAAATTCTTGTGCGGAATTGCCGGCAAAATCAGAAGCGAGAATCTGAAGACAATCGTCGGTGGTGTTTGCCGCATTTGCGGTTGTATGCAAAGGTATGACCAGGCATACAAACAGAAAAAAATGAAGCAAAACAGAATACATATTTTTTTTCATGAAATAACCCTCTCTTTCTAAAAAGATATCGTGTTTTACGGATGAAAAGAATATGGTAATCTTTTCGTAACTGTGAAGGTACTGAACAGTTACATCTTTTCATTGTAATCCGGATGTTATATTACATAATCATTTGCATAAGTTTCACGCTGCTGATCCAGAAGATCCTGCAAAGTGATCCCATCTACATACTCATCAATGACTTTTTTCAATCCTTTCCATACGGAAAGTGTCGTACACATGTCGGCTCTCTGACAGAGTACCGGCTCATTGTCCAGACAGGCAACCGGTGACAGACTTCCCTCCGTTGCACGTAAGATATCACCGACGGTGTATTTGTCCGGTGTTTTTGCCAGACGGTATCCGCCCTGAAATCCGCGGCTTGCGAGCAGGAAACCGGATTTGTTCAGGATCGGGATGATCTGTTCCAGATATTTTTTGGAAACATCCTGTCTTGCTGCGATGTCTTTTAAAGCGATGTAACCCTCGCTCTGATGTTCTGCAAGATCCAGAAGCATACGCAGAGCATATCTTCCTTTTGTAGAAATTTTCATTTTTTCTCACCTCGTTTCATATATTAGTAGTGTTGAAAGTGTTGTCCTCCGGCATGACGCCTGTGAATTGCTTCACTGCCGGGTGATTTCAGCAATGGAACGTTCAACCTTAGAATGATAGTATCATATTTCCTATCGTATTTCTAGAGATTTAAAAAGGGAAGTCTGAAAAAAATGAAAAAAGGTGTTGACAAATACTGGATGTTGGCATATAATTCGAGTAAATCATATAAAACATATCGAAAAGGTAGGAATAAATAAGGAGGAAAATAACATGTCCAACATTTATAAAGGAACTTTAGGATTGATCGGAAATACACCACTGGTAGAAGTTGTAAACATAGAAAAAGATCAGGAGCTTTCAGCAACTGTCTTGGCAAAACTTGAGTACTTTAACCCGGCAGGAAGCGTAAAAGACCGTATTGCAAAGAGCATGATCGAAGACGCTGAGAGCAAAGGACTTCTGAAAGAAGGTTCTGTTATCATCGAGCCGACATCCGGAAATACCGGTATCGGACTGGCATCCATTGCAGCAGCAAAAGGATACCGCATCATCCTGACCATGCCGGATACGATGAGTATTGAAAGAAGAAACATCCTGAAAGCATACGGTGCAGAACTGGTGCTGACAGAAGGTGCAAAGGGTATGAAAGGTGCCATCGCAAAAGCAGATGAGCTGGCAAAAGAAATCCCGAACAGCTACATTCCGGGACAGTTTGTAAACCCGGCAAACCCGGCAGCACACAGAGCAACCACAGGTCCGGAAATCTGGAAAGACACAGACGGCAAGGTAGATTTCTTCGTAGCCGGTGTTGGTACAGGCGGAACACTGACAGGTGTCGGTGAATATCTGAAAGAGCAGAATCCGGATATCAAGATCGTGGCAGTAGAGCCGGCAACTTCCCCGGTTCTTTCCGAAGGCAAGGGAGGTCCACATAAAATCCAGGGTATCGGTGCAGGATTTGTACCGGAAGTACTGGATACAAACATTTATGATGAAATCATCAAAGTAGAAAACGAAGACGCATTTGCAACAGGCAAACTGATTGCCAAGAAAGAAGGCGTACTGGTAGGTATTTCCTCAGGTGCAGCTCTTTACGCAGCAATCCAGCTGGCAA
>ENA-OWPF01002873-OWPF01002873.1-human-gut-metagenome-genome-assembly--contig:-NODE-2873-length-11351-cov-3.050195_pt1 | contig 11351 bp, 10 predicted proteins | sample MGYA00248261_ERZ651840 | MGnify/ENA primary metagenome ERZ651840 (study PRJEB26924, sample SAMEA4378268) | human gut metagenome | biome: human gut; feature: human-associated habitat; material: faeces... | reverse complement strand
GCAGCAGCGCCTGCACGGCGGCGGTGTCCGAACAGTCCGCGCCGGCCCGCTCACAGGCGAGGCCGACCGTGCGGTAGATCGCGCCGGTGTCCACATAGATGAGGCCGAAGCGGCGCGCAGCCGCGCGGGCAATCGTGCTCTTTCCAGCGCCGGACGGGCCGTCGATGGCAACGGTAATGTGTGTATCCAAAACGTTCATTTCCTTTCGTGCGTTATGTGCAGGCCGCATTTCCGGCCACATAGCCGGTGCTCCATGCGATCTGCAGGTTGAAGCCGCCGGTATAGGCGTCCAGATCGAGCACCTCGCCGGCAAAATACAGCCCGTGCACGAGCTTAGAGCCCATGGTGCGCGGGTTGACCTCCTTGAGCGACACGCCGCCGGATGTAATAATGGCCTCATCGATGGGCCGCGTGCCGATGACCGACACCGGAAAATGCTTGAACAGCTCCACGAGCCGATGCCGCTGCTCGCGCGTGATAACGTTGACCTTCGTATCCTCCGGGATGCCGGACAGGCGCACGAGCACCGGGATCATGGCATGGCCTGCGAGGTCATAGAGCGCATTCTTAAAGTCGCGGTTGGCGTATTTCTGAAAATCGCGCAGGATGCGCGCGTCGAGCTTCTTTTCGTCCAGCGCCGGCTTCAGATCAATGGACAGGCGGTATTTGTGCCGCGAAAAGTCGCGCATATGCGCGCTCGCCGACAGCACCAGCGGGCCCGACACGCCAAAGTGCGTGAAGAGCATCTCGCCCAGGTCGGAGTAAACGGCCTTGTTCTGCTCATCGTAGACCGTGAGCGTCACGTTGCGCAGGGAGAAGCCCTGCATCTCGGCGCACCAGGGATCCTCGGATTCCAGCGGCACGAGCGAGGCGCGCGTGGGCGTGACCGTATGGCCCAGCCGCTGCGCAAACCGGTAGCCGTCGCCGGTCGAACCGGTGAGCGGATAGGACAGGCCGCCCGTGCAGATGACGGCGGCATCGCAGTCGATCGCGCCCTCCGTGGTCACAACGGCGGAGACGGCGCCGTCCTGCGTCAGAATATCCGTTGCCGCAGCGTGCACGACCTTCCCGCCGGCGTACGCGTAGGCGCGCTCAAGGGCGTTGGCAACGTCGTGCGACCGGTCGGAGACCGGGAACACGCGGTTGCCGCGCTCGGTCTTGAGCGGCACGCCGAGCGATTCAAACAGCGCCATCGTATCCTGCGGGCCGAGGCGGTTGAGCGCGCTGTAGAGAAAGCGCCCGTCGCCCGGAATGTTGGCAAGGATGGTTTTCACATCGCAGTGGTTCGTTACGTTGCAGCGGCCTTTGCCGGTGATGCGCAGCTTCTTGCCGAGCATTTTGTTCGGCTCGAGCAGCACAACATGAAGCCCGCGCTGCGCCGCCGTGAGCGCGCACATGGAACCGGCCGCACCGCCGCCAATCACGACTACATCAGCTTTCAACAGTCCCATACACCTCGTATTCTTTCCAGACGGTCTCCAGCTCGCGGAACGTCTCAAACGTGCGCTCCCGATCACGCGCGCTGACGGCCATGATGAGCGCATTGATCAGGCTCATGGGTGCGACGAGCGAGTCAAGGAAGGACACCATCTCGCTCTTGGCATACAGGCACACGTCGGAGATCTCGTTGAGCGGCGAGACCTTGCTGTCCGTCATGCCGAGGCAGCGCGCGCCGTGATCGCGCGCAAACTTCATGGCGCTGATCGTGCGCTTGGAATAGCGCGGGTAGCTGATGCCGATGATGAGGTCGCCCTCGCCGATGCGCAGCATCTGTTCGTACACCTCGCGCGCGGCGATCTCCTTGACGACCGTGACATTATCCAGCAGCAGCTTGAGATAGATGCCGAGAAAATCCGCCAGCGTCGTGGACGTGCGCATGCCGATGATGTAGATATGCTTTGCCGAGAGGATCATATCGACTGCCTGGTCAAAGTTGTCCTGATCGACCTCGTCGAGCGTGGCCTGCAGATTGTTGATATCCGCGCGCAGCACCGCCTTGAGCACGTCGTGCCCGTCCATGGTGCTCTCGGCCGCCTCGATGCGTTCGACCGAGGTCAGGCGGTTGCGCACGATCTCCTGCAGCGCTTTTTTCATGCCAGGGTAGCCGCGATAGCCGAGATCGGCCGCGAAACGCACGACGGTCGACTCGCTCACGCCGGTCACTTCTCCGAGGCGCGCAGCCGTCATAAAGGCCGCCTTGTCATAGTTTTTCAGAATAAACTGCGCGATGGTGCGCTGGCCCTTGGAAAAGGAGGAAAATTTATGCTCCAAAGCAGACAATATATCCATTTTCATATGTTCACCCTGTAAATACGCATTTTTACCGCCAAGCTGCGGCACATTTTTTTATTTTAAGCAAATTTGCACCACTTTGCAAGTTGTTTTTGCAATTTCCAGGAGAAAAACTTGCATAAAAATTTTTGTCTCAAAGGTGAGATTTCAGGTACGTGATCTCCTGCTCCGTCAGCGGCCGCCACTGACGCGGCGCGAGCGTGCCGAGCCGCAGCTGCCCCTCTGCCACGCGCACGAGCCGCCGGACACGCAGCCCCGCGAGCGCACACAGGCGGCGCACCTGCCGGTTGCGCCCTTCATGGATCGTGACGGACAGCCGGCCTGGCGCGAGCACCGTCACTTCCGCCGGGCGGACACGATAGCCCTCCAGCTCCGTGACGGCATGCATGGTCTCTGCCGCAGCTGCGAGGTCACCGCCCTCTACGTCCACCTCATACGTTTTGGGGATCTCGTGTGACGGGTGCATGAGACAGTTTGCGATCTCCCCGTCATTCGTCAGAATGAGCAGGCCCTCGGAATCGAGATCCAGCCGCCCGACCGGATACAGCCGCTCCCCTGCCGAAGCCACAAGATCCGCCACCGTTTTGCGCCCGCGCTCGTCGTGCATCGTCGTGACATAGCCGCGCGGTTTATTCAGCATTATGTACCGCTTCGGGGCGCGCGGCGGCAGCGGCCGGCCGTCGATGCAGATGACGTCAGTCTCCGGGTCTGCCTGCGCGCCAAGCTGTGCGGTTCGGCCGTTGACGGTCACGCGGCCGGCGGAGATCATCGCCTCCGCCGTGCGGCGGGAGGCGACGCCCGCCTCGGAAATGCACTTTTGCAGCCGCTGCTGCATGGTCATCACCTCAGGATACAGGATAGTAGTAGGAAGAAAAGTAACGGCAGGCGTGCGTCCACAGCCGGCCAAGCCGCGCGAGCGGCGTGATCTTCACGTCCGGGTCGAGCGCCGCGGGTTCGGCATAGCGCAGCGGCACCGTGACGCTTTGGCCATCCGGCCCGGTCGCCGTCAGTATGCCCGCCTGCACGCCCTGCTCCACCGGCGCAAACGTGAAGCGCGGCAACTCCGCCTTCAGCGACACCGGGTCATCCGGGTGCACGAGCAGATAGGCAGGCCGCTCCGGCGCCGCTGCGCAGAGCTCCACCGTGGCGGAGAGCACCGGCACGGCGTACACCGGCGTGTCGCCGGCGACGCAGCGGTACTCGTAGTTTTCAAACGCCCAGTCGAGCAGGTGCGTGTGGTCGTTCCAGTCGTCCGGATCCGAGAGCGTCACGCACACGAACTGCGTCGTGCCGCGCTGCGCGCAGGACACGAGCGTCCGGCCCGCGGTCTTGGTGTACCCGGTCTTGACGCCGACCGCACCGTCATAGCTGCGCAGCAGGCGGTTGTGGTTCACGAGCGTCTGCCCGTCCACGGTCGTGCTCTTTGTGGACACGATCGCGCGGAATGTCTCATTTTCCAGAGCCGCACAGGCGAGCTTCGCCATGTCGCGCGCCGTGGAATAGTGCCCCTCGGCGTCAAGGCCGTTGGGGTTTTGAAACGCGCTGCTGGTCATGCCGAGCGCGCGCGCCTTGTCGTTCATCATGCCCGCAAACGCCGCCACAGAGCCCGCCGTGTGACACGCGAGCGCGATGGCGGCATCGTTGCCGGACACGAGCATCAGGCCGTAGAGCAGCTCCTCAACCGTGTACGTCTCGCCGGCGCGCAGATACATCGACGAGCCCTCGACCGCCGTGTATTCCGGCAGGATCTCGACCGGTTCCTCCAGCGCACAGTGCTCGAGCACGACGAGCGCGGTCATGATCTTCGTCGTGCTGGCAATGCCGAGCCGCTCGTCCGCGTTCTTTTCATAGAGCACGGCGCCGGTCTCGGGATGCACGACAATGGCGGCCCTGGCCGCATTGTCCGTCCCGACGGCATGTGCGCGCGGCGTGAAAAGCAAAGAAATGGCCAGCACGCAGGCAAGGCCAAAAAACGTCCGTTTCAAAACAAGCACCACCCTTTCCAAGTTTCGGGCGGTGCTTATTATGGGCGCTTTCGGTGCGGTTTATGCTTTGTCGGCCTTGCGCTGGTCGATAAACTGGTCGATGCGGTCGATCACCTGCGGGGTCATGTCGATCAGGCGGTCAAACGTGTTCGACGCCGGCGGCATGACGTTGAGCATGCGCACATTGCCGTCCTTGACGATCAGAAAGCCCATCGGCTCGACCTTGACGCCTGCGCCGCTGCCGCAGCCGACACCGTTTTTGTTCTCCTTCATCGGGAACTCCGACCCGCCGCTGGCAAAGGCGAAGCTGACGCGGGACAGCGGAATGAGCGTGATGTCGTCCGGCGTCGTGATCGGTTCGCCGACGACGGTGTTCGTGTCCACCATTTCCTTGATCTTGCTCATGGTCGCAGTCATGACTGCACTGATTTCATTATCCATTGCTGACCTTCCTTTCCTGCGTGGCCGGCGCGGTCTTTGCGCGTGCGGCCCGGGCCTGTTTCGCGTGCATTTTCTGTTTCAGGAATCCTGCGCCGAACGCCAGCGCGATGATGACGATCTGTCCGATACGGATCGTGCAGACGATGCGCGCGTCGATGCGCGGCCGCTCGGCCTGAAAATCCACACCGGTCTGAATGTCCCGCTCGTCGATACGCAGCGCCCGCTCCGCCAGCGGCGTGAGCGCGCCGAGCGCGGCGTTGACATAGCCGAACGCCAGCGCCGTGTCGTACGGATCCGACGCGCCGGAGACAAACACCAGCCGCAGCAGCTGCACACGCAGCCGCTGCCGGAAGCGATCCAGCGCCTGCAGGCCGAGCTTTGCAAGGGCGAGGATCGTCCGGATATCCGGCGGGGCGGATCGCTTTTTCGGCTTTTCCTTCTTCGGTTTTGGGGGCTTTTTCTTCTTTGGCTTCTGGTCCGGCGGTTTCGGCAGGAGCCGGAGCCGGAACGGGCCGATGCGCGCCGCGAGCGAAAACACATCGTCCGCGTAGGCGGCGTCCACGCCGACCGGCAGCAGATTCAGCACCGTCAGCACCAGCGCGACCGCCAGTATGATCCACAGGGCCGTCAATCGGCATCACTCCCCTGTCGGTTTTTCCTCCGTGTCCGTCAGCTCCATCTGCTCGCCGCGGCCGCGCAGCTCCGAGATAGCCTGTTCGAGCTTTTCCGCGCCCTCGTCGGACGACAGATCCGGCAGCACGGGCAGCTCATCGAGCGACTGCATACCCATGGTGCGCAGAAACAGCGCGCTCGTGCGGTACAGCGACGGGCGGCCGGGCGCGTCGAGCTTGCCGCAGGCCTCGATGAGCCCGCGCTCGAGCAGCGTCGTGACCGTGTAGGCACTGTCCACGCCGCGCACCTGGTCGATGTACGCGCGCGTGACGGGCTGGAAATACGCCACGATCGCCAGCACCTCCAGCGCCGGCTGCGAGAGCTTGGGCGGCTTGCGCTGCTCGAGCGCGCGGCGGATATACTCCGCATACTCCGGCGCGGAGCACAGCTGCAGCAGATCGTTCATCTGCACCAGGCGCATACCGCAGCGGTTTTCCTCATAGGCCGCGGCGAGCTCCCTGGCGGCCGAGACGATCGTCTGCGTCTCCTCGCCGGTGACGAGCGCGATGCGCGACGCCGGCACGGGATCGCCCGCTGCAAATAAAATGGCCTCAATGACCGAAAGTAATTCCTCGTGTTCCATAAAAATTTCTCACTCTACAATGGATTCCAGAATATCGTCCGTGACGCCGCCGGTGAAGCTTGCCACATATTCGCCGTTTTGCTCGGAAAGCATCAGATGGCCGAGGCTGCACAGCTCCAGCACGGACAAAAACGTCGCCACGATCTCGCTGCGGCTGGTGCACTGGCTGTAGAGCGTGCTGAGCGGCATGCTCCCCCACTCGCGCAGCTGGTCAATGAGCGTGCGGCATTTGTCGCGCACGCTGTAGACGATGCGCTTCGGCGCCGCCATCTGCAGCGCATCCGTCGCCGCCGCGCGTGAACACCGACAGCAGCGCGCGCAGAAGGTCTGCCTGCTCGATGCGGTAGCGGTATTCCCCCGCTGACTTCGGCAGCGGCTCCGGCGGGCGCGAGAGATAGTGCAGGCCGGTCTTGGCCGCAGCGTCGAGCATCGGCGTGACGGACTTCACAGCCGCATAGGTGTCCTTGCACTTGAGCTGCTCGAGCGATGCGATAAGCTGCTCAAGCTCTGTGACCTCCTTCTCCTCCGTGAGGAGCATACGGGTCTTGATATAGAGCAGATAGGACGCCATCTGCACGAACTCGCTTGCGATCTCGAGATCGAGCTTTTCCATGGCGTTGAGGTATTCCAGATACTGATCGAGGATCTCCGAAATTTTGATGTCCCGGATCTCGATCTTGTTCTTCGACAAGAGCAGCAGGATCAGGCTCAGCGGGCCCTCAAAATCCGCCATCTCGCTCTTGTCGTGGATGACGCCCTCGAGAAAATAAGTTGGATCGGCCGGCTTAGCCGAAGATGCCGATAAGTTCATAGCCCCACTCCGCAAATACAAAGAGTTTGTCAAACGCGGCCTCCGTCACCGTGGTGAGCGGCTTGCCGAGCACGCCGGTGGCGACCAGCACGAGCAGCAGGATCATGCCATAGCGCTCATAGCGCATGAGCTTGGCATACGCCGCGTCGGGCAGCAGCGCAAAGAGCACCTTGGACCCGTCGAGCGGTGAGACCGGGATGATATTGAAAATGGCCAGCGCCAGACTGATATATGCCGTCAGCCAGATCATTTCCAGCAGAAACTGCACCGAATACAGCGCCCGATACAGCAGGCCGTACAAAAACAGAAACACCAGTGCGAGCAGCACGTTCGACACCGGCCCCGCCAGCGCCGTGAGCGCCATGCCGCGCTTGGGGCTGCGAAAGCGCATCATGTTCACCGGCACGGGCTTTGCCCAGCCGAATTTGAACACGACCATCATCAGCAGGCCCATCGGGTCGATGTGCTTCAGAGGGTTGAGCGTGAGCCGGCCGGCGTCCTTTGCCGTCGTATCGCCGAGGCGATAGGCGACATAGCCGTGCGACACCTCATGAAATGTGATGCACAGCAGCGACGGAACGACCGACAGCACGATATTCAGCAGATATGACCAGTCGAGCCCGTTCCAGATCGATTGCAGGGTGTTCACGCGCGCACCTCCCATTCCTACAAATTTGCATTATATCAAGTCCCCGCCGAAAAAACAAGTGCAGAGCGCGCGAATGCACGCTCTGCACTTCGGGCAGTTAAGAATGACCCCGCCATCGCCGGATCGAATGCGCAGCAGGGGTGCTCGAGGGGGCAAGGCCCGCCTCGAATCCAATCAGCCGCCGCAGAAAGCTCTGCCCTGCAGAGCTTTGCGGCGCAGAGCGCGCGAATGCACGCTCTGCACTTGGGTTCATCCAATGGCGCGAAAGATCTCGCCGAGCAGCGCCTCGCGGCCGGTGCCCTTCTCCGCCGAAAACGGCAGGAGCACCGCATCGTCCGGCAGCAAAAGCGTGGCCCGGATGCGCGCAAGGTTCGGCTCGATCTCCGACTTTTTGAGCTTGTCGCACTTATTGGCCACGACGACCATCGGGCAGCCGGTGGAATGAAACCACGCAGCCATCGTCTCATCGTCGGCCGTTGGCTTGTGGCGGGCGTCGACGATCATGACGCCGAGCGTGATGCGCGCGGGGTCTGCGAAGAAGTCCTCCATGAGCTTGCCCCAGCGTGCGCGCTCCGTCTTGGCGACGCTGGCGTAGCCATAGCCCGGCAGGTCGACGAAGTATGCCCGGCCGTCGATGCAAAAATAGTTCACATGGACGGTCTTGCCGGGCTGCGAGCCGACGCGGGCAAAATTCCTGCGGTTGAGCAGCCGGTTGATGACCGAGGACTTGCCGACGTTCGACTTGCCGGCAAAGACGATGCACGGCAGGTCGGCCGCGAGAAAGCCGGACGGGCTGACGGCGGACTTGAGAAACTCCGCCTTATTCAGGTTCAGTGTCGCCATGGCAGTCTCCTCACTGGCGCAGGTTCACGTTCGCCGCGTCGCCGGGCGCATCCTTGTGCGCCGCCTTGACGGCCGCGGCAAACCGGCGGCCGAACGCGACATCCAGGATCTTGTCCACGTGGTCGGTCGTGACGAACTTGAGCGCACTGCGCACGGTCGGGTCGATCTCCTCGAGATCCTTTTCGTTCTCACGCGGGATGATGACCGTCGTAATGCCGATGCGCATGGCGGCCATGGTCTTTTCCTTCAGGCCGCCGATCGGCAGGATGCGGCCGCGCAGCGTGATCTCGCCCGTCATGGCGAGGTCGCGGCGGACCGGCGTATTCGTGAGCGCGGAGATGACCGCGATGCAGATCGTGATGCCGGCCGACGGGCCGTCCTTCGGGATCGCGCCCTCCGGGAAGTGGATGTGGATATCCTTCTTCTTATAAAACTCCGGGTCGATGCCGAGCATCTGCGCGCGGCTGCGGATATAGGTGACGGCGGCCTGCGCCGACTCCTTCATGACGTCGCCGAGGTTGCCGGTCAGCTCCAGCTTTCCGGTGCCGTCGAGCACGGCGGCTTCAACATCGAGCACTTCCCCGCCGACGGATGTCCAGGCAAGGCCGCGCACGAGGCCGACCTCATCCTGCGCATAGACGTGCTCCGGCTCAAAGCGCGCGGGGCCGAGATAGTTGGCCACGCTGCCTGCGCGCAGCTGCACGCTCTTGCACTCACCGAGCGCGATGCGCTTGGCCGTCTTGCGGCAGACGGCGGCCAGCTCGCGCTCGAGCACGCGCACGCCGGATTCACGCGTATAGAGCGTGATGATCTCGCGGATGGCATCGTCGCTCACGCGCAGCTGCGACGGCTTGAGCCCGTGCTTTTTGCGCTGCTTGGGCAGCAGATGCTGCTTTGCGATCTGGAGCTTTTCCTCGTCCGTATAGCTCGAGAGCTGGATGACCTCCATGCGGTCGAGCAGCGGGCGCGGGATGGTGTCAAGCGTATTGGCCGTCAGGATGAAAAACACATCCGACAAGTCGACCGGGATCTCCATGAAGTTATCGCGGAAGTGGTCGTTCTGCTCTGCGTCGAGCACCTCCAGCAGCGCCGACGACGGGTCGCCGCGGTAATCGCTGCCGAGCTTATCGATCTCGTCGAGCACCATGACGGGGTTCATGCTGCCGGCGATGGTCAGGCCGTTGATGATGCGGCCGGGCATGGCGCCGACATACGTCTTGCGGTGGCCGCGGATCTCCGCCTCGTCGTGCACACCACCGAGAGAGATACGCGCGAGCTTGCGGTTCGTGGCGTGGGCAATGCTCATGGCAATACTCGTCTTGCCGGTGCCCGGAGGGCCGACAAGGCACAGCACGCCGCCCTTGACATCGGGCGCGAGCTGGCGCACGGCCAGATACTCCGTGATGCGGTCCTTGACCTTTTCGAGGCCGAAGTGCTCTTTGTCCAGCACCTCGCGCGCGGCGCGCACGTCGAGCGTTTCCTTCGTGCGCGTGTTCCACGGCAGCTCGAGGCAGATGTCCAGATAATTGCGGATGACAGCCGCCTCCGATGAGCCGAACGGCTGCTTTTTGAGCCGGTCGACCTCTTTGAGCAGGCGCTGCTCGGAGTCGGCCGGCAGGTGCAGGGCGAGGATCTTCTCACGGTAGTCCGCGCTCTCGGAGTCCGGATCGTCGGACTCGCCGAGCTCCGCCTGAATGATCTTCATCTGCTCGCGCAGCAGATACTCCTGCTGCGTCTGATTCAGCCGGTCCTGTGCCGCCTCCTCGAGCTGATGCTGCAGGCCGAGCACGCTCGTCTCGTGCAGCAGCATTTTCGAGAGCTTGGACAGTCTCCGGCTCGGGCGCGTCTCCTCCAGCAGCTCCTGCTTCTCTTCCGGACGCAGGAACACGTGCTGGGAGATAAAATTCGACACGAACGCCGCGTTCGTGCTGCCGAGCACGCTGATGACCGACTCCGGCGCCATGTTGCCGGACGCGGTAACATAGGCATCAAACAAATTGCAGCAGTGACGGATGAGCGCCTCGGTGCGCGCCGTTTTCCGCTCTTCCGCATCCGGCATCGGCTCGACCTCGGCCACAAAGCAGGGCGTGTCCGTGCGCACGGCCAGCGTCCGGCCGCGCTCGATGCCCTCGGCCATGACGCGGATAGTCTTGGTGCCGGGCTGCTTCATCATCTGCTTGATACGGCAGACCGTGCCCACGCCGTACACATCGTCCGGGGTGGGAATGTCGGTCGCAATGTCTTTCTGCGGGACCAGGTAGATGATCTGATCGTCGCTCATGGCCATGTTCAGCGCCGCGATGGACATGCTGCGCTCGACCTCGAAGGTCAGCATCATGCCCGGAAACACGGTCAGGCCGCGCAGTGCCATCATGGGCAGGCTGCGCCGGGCGGTGAATTCCGCATGATCCATAGTCGTTGTGTTATCCATTCAGATTCCTCTTTCGCTCAGGGGTCTTGGGGGCAGAAGGCAATGGCTCACTGCTCCCGGCGCTCGATGCGCGGCGGCTCAGTGCCGTCCACGCTCGCCGCGGTGATGGTGATCTTGGCGATCGTCGGGTCCGACGGAACGGAGTACATCAGGTCCGTCATGACGCCTTCCATGACGCTGCGCAGGCCGCGGGCGCCGATCTCCATTGCGATCGCCTTATCCGCAATTTTACCCAACGCTTCGTCTTCAAATTCCAGTTCGACGTTATCAAACTGCATCAGCGCCTGATACTGCTTGGTCAGGGCGTTTTTGGGCTCTTTGAGGATACGCACCATGTCCTCGCGGCTCAGACTGGCCAGCGCCGTGATGACCGGCATGCGGCCGATCAGCTCCGGGATGATGCCGAACTTCAGCAGGTCGTGCTGCTGCACGTTTTTCATGATCTCGGTCAGGTCGCGCTCCTTGGCGCTCTGGATCTCGGCGCCGAAGCCCATGGACTTCTTGTCCATGCGGCGCTCGATGATCTTGTCCACACCGTCGAACGCGCCGCCGCAGATGAAGAGGATGTTCGTCGTGTCCACCTGGATGAACTCCTGCTGCGGGTGCTTGCGGCCGCCCTGCGGCGGGGCGTTTGCGACCGTGCC
>ENA-OWPF01002870-OWPF01002870.1-human-gut-metagenome-genome-assembly--contig:-NODE-2870-length-11374-cov-3.282976_pt1 | contig 11374 bp, 8 predicted proteins | sample MGYA00248261_ERZ651840 | MGnify/ENA primary metagenome ERZ651840 (study PRJEB26924, sample SAMEA4378268) | human gut metagenome | biome: human gut; feature: human-associated habitat; material: faeces... | reverse complement strand
AAAGAGATTCCGAATGTACCAAGAGAAAAGACAAGAGAGATACTGGAGTACCACTTAAAAGAGATTGAAGACGGTCAGAGAGATTTTCGTTTTTAATGCAAGAGTGTCGGGAGGAAGAAGCCTATGAGTCTGAATGCAACGCCGGCGTCAGAACGTATCCATATCGGGATTTTCGGCAAACGAAATGCCGGAAAATCAAGCCTGATCAATGCACTGACCGGACAGAATCTGGCAATCGTATCCGATGTTTCCGGTACAACGACAGATCCGGTTTATAAAGCGATGGAGCTTCTGCCGTTAGGTCCGGTGGTACTGATCGACACGCCGGGAATCGATGATGAAGGTGAGCTTGGAAAGCTTCGCGTAAAGAAAAGTTATCAGGTGTTAAATAAGACAGATATTGTACTCCTTGTGTGCAGTGCAGTTGAGGGGATTACAGAAGAAGAGCAGAAATTACTGAAGCAGATCGAAAAAAAGCAGATACCCTGTATCCTTGTCATGAATAAGGCGGATCTGCTGGAAGAGTGTCAAAAAGGGCAGCAGTTCAAAGAGAGAGCAGAAAATGCTGCATCTGTGAGAGGACAGAAGATTCCGGTATTGTGGGTCAGTGCTGCAAAAAATCTTCAGATCCGTGAACTGAAAGAAAAGATTGCTTCCGGAATAGAACAGAAAAAACCAGAATATCCTTTGGTAGAGGATCTACTTGAGATGGGAGATTTTGCAGTCCTGGTTGTGCCGATTGATAAGGCGGCTCCGAAAGGCAGGCTGATCCTGCCGCAACAGCAGACAATTCGCGGCGTGCTGGAAGCAGGTGCAACAGCGGTTGTGGTAAGAGACGATGAGCTTTGTGATACGCTCCAGAATCTTGGAAAAAAGCCAAAGCTTGTAATCACGGACAGTCAGGTGTTTGGCAAAGTGGCAAAAGAAATACCGTCAGATGTAATGTTGACTTCATTTTCCATTCTTTTTGCACGCTACAAAGGCGAGCTGGAAGTACAGGTACGTGGAGCAAAAGCTCTGGATCATCTGAAAAATGGTGATAAAGTGCTGATCTGTGAGGGATGTACGCATCATCGCCAGTGTGGTGATATCGGGACAGAGAAGCTTCCGAACTGGATTCGCAAACACACCGGGCAGGAGATAGAGTTTCATTTTACAAGCGGCACGGAGTTTCCGATGGATCTGTCAGAATACAGAATGATCATTCACTGCGGCGGCTGCATGCTCAACGAGCGGGAAATGAAATACCGGATCGCCTGTGCACAGGATGCTGGTATTCCAATCACCAATTATGGCGTGGCGATCGCTTATATGAATGGGATTTTGAAAAGAAGTGTGGAAGTTTTTCCGCAAATATGGAAAACACTATAGTAATAGAGATAAGTATTTTTTCAAGTCGAACGCACGTGAGACTTGGTGCGTGATTCTGGTCAGCGAAAGCTGACATATTCTTCTTAGAATCACTGCACATTCTACACAAGAAGCAGGTTTCTCGATCTGAGATCCCTGCTTCTTGTTGTTTTTTACCTGTAAATACCGTATACCTGTTTAAGAATGTATCTGGCATACTTACTGTGAGGTGCACGTCTATACATCACATGATATATTTTTCCGTGCACATTTGAGGTATGATTTAGAAACCTGCTTCTTTGAGTACTTTCTCAGCTGCTGCGGTGTCGTTGGTAACACACAGAACAGCGTAGTTTCCGGAAGTCTTGATGATCGCATTGTCCAGGTTCTTTACTTCATCTGCGTTGTAGGAAGAGTAAAGATCGGACTGATTTTTTACACGTGTTTCAAAAAGTCCTTTTACTTCTGAAACATAAGAGCTGTCGCTGCATTTGATGACAACAGCTTCGCATGCAGTAGCACCGGTACCGACGTAAGCAGCACAGGAATCAATTTTGGAAGTGTCTACCAGGTAAGTGGAAGCCAGGATATCTTCGGAAATAGAAGAAAGGGTGTCTCCACTTGCTGTTTTGGAAAGATCTTCTGCAAGTTTTGCAGGGTCTGCTGTGACTTCTTTGCCGGAACCGCCGCATCCGGTCAGCATGACACCGATCATAGCGATGGTCACAAGAAGTGTGATGAGTTTTTTCATGGTTTCTAATCTCCTTTGCTTTATGTTTTATTAATGTGAGAACAGACTTTCATCTGCCTCAAATAATGTTCCGAAAACGGACAAGCTGAAAAAATCATACCGTTTCGGAAACATGATTTCTGTATGCTCTGCCAGGTTACAGAGAAGCACCGGAAGCAGTTTCACTCTCAGATGCAGTTTCGCTTTCAGAATCACTGGAACTGCTGTCAGCTGTCACATAATGCGTGTGCAGATAATCCAGCCATTTTGCACAGTATTCCGGATACATATGGATACCGTCGCTGGTTGCATCGGCGGCAAGTGCACCGTTTCCGTTGGATAACACTTCGTTTGGATTCAGATAATAATAACCATTGGCACTGCAGATTTCAAGGATAATCTGGTTGACCGTGTCAATGTTCGTGTTGTTTACATAGTCGCCGGTCTGAACTTTGGCTTCCTCCACGTATGGCACGGCACTGACATAAAAAATGGCATTCGGCATCAGTTTGCGGAGTTCTGCAAGACATTTTGTATAATTCTTGCGGAATTCTTCAAAATCCGGATAACCAAGGTCGTTGGTACCGATCATGATGTACATTTTTTTGAAAGAATTGTTTTTCAGTGCCTGCATTACGGTTACATTTCCACTGGCAGTAGATATGTACGGTGTCTCAAAAATATCCGTGCAGTTCATGCCGACACCGGTCAGGAACGTTCCCTGCGTAATGCCGGACTGCATATGGAATCCCTCGACTCTGGAATCACCGATAAATACAGCATCAGAAAAGTAAGAATCATCCACCGGCGTTGCCTGTTTTTTTACAATGCATCTGTCGTCCACAGTAACGGAAGAAGTGGAGGTAGATCCGGCTCCGTTTACAAATGGTGTGACGTTGGCAGGATATTTGGAAGCGGTTTCCGATGAAGTCTCACTTTCTGCCGTAGCTTCGTCCTGATTCTGAAAATCACTGGAAGAGAATATTTTGTTGAGTTGCTCATCTACCTGCTTGTTTATGCCGCCTTTGGAAGCGATATTGATGATCAGACGACCTTCAAAAACAACTAAAAACGCAAAGACAAGCAGGAGCATATTAAGAAAGCGGGCGGTTTTACGCGGCTTTCGTCTTTTCTGCTGTACCATAATGTCCCCTCTTAATCTTAAAGTATAAAGTATTGTAAAATAATAATATTGTCTTTTCTCCTCCTATATTATATAATAAACCCGATAATTGTAAATAGTTTTTTTAGACGGGAGTTTTTAATTATGGTTTTCAGCAGTCTGTTGTTTCTGTTCCGGTTTCTGCCGGCAGTACTGATCCTCTACTATATAGCACCGCGAAAGCTTCGGAATGTCATTCTGCTGCTCTTCAGCCTGTTTTTTTATGCGTGGGGCGAACCGAAGTATGTATTTCTGATGCTTTTTACGATCACCATGGATTTCTTCATCGGAAAAGGGATCGACAAAGCGAAAAAGGAAGGCAATCAGAAAAAGGCGAAGCGTTTTCTTATGACTTCAATCCTTGTGGATCTTTCCATCCTTGGATTTTTTAAATATGCGGACTTCCTCATCGGGACGGTCAATACATTAACCGGTGCGGGAATACCACTGCTTGGGATACCGCTGCCGATCGGTATTTCTTTTTTTACGTTTCAGACAATGTCATACACGATTGATGTATACAAGGGAAGCACGGAGGTTCAGAAAAACTGGATCAAGTATGGCACTTATGTTTCCATGTTTCCGCAGCTGATCGCAGGACCGATTGTGCAGTACAAGACGATCGCAGAGCAGATGGAGCACAGAAAGGAAAATACTTCCGATTTTTCAGAAGGTATTCATCGTTTTATGATCGGACTTGGCAAAAAAGTCCTGATCGCGAACAACATCGGTGCACTCTGGGATGCCATTGCAGTACTTCCGGTCGATGGACTGGCAGCAGGTACGGCATGGCTTGGGGCACTGGCTTATACGTTCCAGATCTACTTTGATTTCTCCGGATATTCGGATATGGCGATCGGGCTTGGAAAGATGTTCGGTTTCCATTTCCTTGAGAACTTCAATTATCCGTATATTTCAAAGAGTATCACGGAATTCTGGAGAAGATGGCATATTTCCTTAAGTTCCTGGTTTAAAGAATACGTTTACATTCCGCTTGGCGGCAACCGCTGCAAGATCGCAAAGCAGATCCGCAACATTCTGGTTGTCTGGATGCTGACCGGAATCTGGCACGGGGCGAACTGGAATTATGTTCTCTGGGGCTGCTACTACGGAGCACTTCTGCTGATCGAAAAGCTGGTGCTGAAAAAGGTGCTGAACCGTCTTCCTGGAATCATTCAGCGGATTTACACCATGTTTTTTGTGGTGATCGGCTGGATCATTTTCAAATGCGAAGATATGGCGTATGGGATCTCGTATCTGAAAGCCATGTTTGGCGGATTCGGACAGGGCCTGTGGAATAACGAGACAATCTACCTGCTTGGTAATTATGCCGTCCTGTTTGTTCTGGCGATCCTCGGTTCGACGATGTTGCCAAAGAAAGCAGCCGGCGTTGTGCTTGGCGGCAGAAAGCGGACCTGGGCGGAAAATGTGATCTACATTGCATTTTATGCGGTGATCTTCTTTGTGTCAGTCGCTTATCTGGTAGATGCAACGTACAATCCGTTTTTATATTTTAGATTTTAATGATAGAATTGTGAGAGTACGAAGTACGGAACAATTCGTAGGCATCTTTGTACATTAACATAACATCTTTAAACAGGGAAACAGAATGGAGAGAATATATGACTACAAAAAAGCAGAATATAGCAGTGATCGCTGTGTTTCTGTGCATGGTCTTCGGAATGACAATCTGGACGATGGTCACGCCTTCCAGAGAATTTTCGGAGAGGGAGAACAGAGCACTGGCACAGATGCCGGAAGCATCGGTTGAAAGCTGCTTTTCCGGAAAATTTGAAAAAGATTTTGAAACGTATCTGACGGATCAGTTCCCGATGCGGGATGGCTGGATCAGTGCAAAGACTGCGATCGAGAAGGCAACTTTTAAAACAGAGAGCAAGGATATATATTTTGCAGACGATGATTATCTGATCGAGGCACATTCCAAAAGCTTTACGGCACCGAGTGCAAATGCCAATATCGGTTACCTGAAGAATTTCATGGAAACGTGTGTGGAAACATACGGCAAAGACCATGCAACAGCGATGGTTGTGCCGAATGCGGTGGACATTCTGAGAGATCATCTGCCGAAATATGCATCTCCGTACGATGAAGAAGTCTACCTTCAGAAAGTTGCGGATGCAATGCCGGAAGGCACCTGGTTTGACAGCGGAAGTGTTCTGCGTGAGCATAAGAATATTCAGCTTTATTACCGCACAGACCATCACTGGACCACGGAAGCAGCATATTATGTGTATGCGGCATGGGCAGAAGAAAAGGGACTTTCTCCGCTTGCACTGTCTGATTATAAAAAGAAGACGCTCACAGATGGATTCTTCGGCACGGTTGATGCCAAGGTCGGCGGACGCAACCGCAGCGATACGATCCATGTTTATATTCCGAAGAAAAAGGAAAAATATCAGGTAAATTATGTGGCGAAAAACGAGACGGCAGATGATATTTATCAGTATGATTATCTGAAAACAAGAGACAAATACAGCGTTTATTTTGGCGGAAATCAGAGTCTGGTGGAAGTAAAGACAGACAGCAAGAGCAAACGGAAGCTTTTGGTCGTGCAGGATTCTTACGCACACTGTTTTATTCCGTTTACGCTGCATGATTTTAAAGAAGTCGATTTTGTGGATCTTCGCTATTACAGCGAAAGTCTCAAAGAATATATGGAAAAGGGCGATTATACGGATGTTCTGTTTCTGTATAATGCGGCCGGATTTGCAGAGGACAACAGTCTGATCAAACTTGGAAACTGAAAACGGGGTAAAAAAGACAGGAGGAAATGGCATGAGCTATGCAGATAAAGTATTTAAGGGAATGTGCAGAGATATTCTGGATAACGGAGTGAGCACAGAAGGAGAAAAGGTGCGTCCGGTCTGGGAGGACACGAATGAGTCGGCGTACACGATCAAGAAATTCGGCGTGGTCAACCGTTACGATCTGCGAAAAGAATTTCCAGCATTGACGCTTCGAAGAACGGCATTGAAAAGTGCGTTTGATGAACTTCTGTGGATCTGGCAGAAAAAGTCCAACAATGTGCATGACCTGAATTCTCACATCTGGGACGCATGGGCAGATGAGGACGGCTCGATCGGAAAGGCTTACGGCTATCAGCTCGGCGTGAAGCATCAGTACAAAGAAGGCGAGATGGATCAGGTGGACCGTGTAATCTACGATCTGAAGAATAATCCGTACAGCCGCCGGATCATGACCAATATTTATGTGCATCAGGATCTGCATGAGATGAATCTTTATCCTTGTGCCTACAGCATGACGTTCAATGTGACACAGAAAAAGGGCGAGGATAAGCTGACGCTCAATGCCATTTTAAACCAGAGATCGAACGATGTGCTGACGGCAAACAACTGGAATGTGGCACAGTATGCCCTGCTTGTGCATATGCTGGCACAGGTGTGTGATATGTACGTCGGCGAGCTGGTGCATGTGATCGCAGATGCCCATATTTATGACCGACATATTCCGCTGATCGAGGAACTGATCACAAGAGAAGAGCATCCGGCTCCGAAAGTATGGCTGAACCCGGAGAAAAAAGATTTCTATGAATTTACCGTGGATGATCTGCATGTAGAAGATTACGTAACCGGACCGCAGATCAAACATATACCGGTTGCAGTGTAAAAGCTGGCATGACAGAATACATTTACCGGATAAAAAAGTGTAAAGAATGAGAAAAGAGGAGGATAAGTAAGATGAATTTGATTGCTGCTGTGGATAAGAACTGGGCGATCGGCAAGAACAATGAACTGCTGGTCAGTATTCCGAACGATATGAAGATGTTCCGTCAGATGACAACCGGAAAAGTAGTTGTGATGGGCAGAAAGACACTGGAGAGTTTTCCGAACGGACTGCCGCTCAAAAACAGAGTCAACATTGTCCTGACAAAAAATCAGAATTATCAGGTCAAAGGTGCCATCATCGTGCACAGTGTCGAGGAAGTGCTGGAAGAGCTGAAAAAATATGACAGTGAGGATGTCTATGTGATCGGCGGAGAGCAGATCTACCGTCAGATGCTTCCATACTGCGATACGGCTCATATGACAAAGATTGACCATGCATATGAGGCTGATGCTTATTTTCCAAATCTGGATGAGAAAGAAGAATGGAAAATCACGGCGACGAGCGATGAGCAGACGTATTTTGATCTGGAATATTATTTTGTGAAATATGAAAAACAGGTACAGTGAAGTCAAGTCGAACATACGTGAGACTTGGTATGCGATTTTGGTCAGCTTTGCTGACATTAGGGAGGTCTGATTTATGTACAGAGAACATACAAAAGTGGTAAAGATCGGCAACCGGGTGATCGGAGGCGGAAATCCGATCCTGATCCAGTCCATGACAAATACAAAAACAGAAGATGTGCGGGCAACTGTGGCACAGATCCAGGCTTTGACTGCAGCAGGATGCGATATTATAAGATGTGCAGTTCCGACACAGGAAGCTGCGAGTGCATTGAAAGAGATCAAAAAGCAGATTACGATCCCACTGGTAGCGGATATTCATTTTGACTATAAACTGGCGATCGCGGCGATCGAAAACGGTGCCGACAAGATCCGCATCAATCCGGGAAATATCGGCAGCAGGGAGCGTGTGCAGGCTGTAGTTGATGCGGCCAAAGAGCGAAACATTCCGATTCGTGTCGGTGTAAACAGTGGTTCTCTGGAAAAAGACCTAGTGAAAAAATACGGCGGCGTGACGGCAGAAGGGATCGTGGAGAGTGCCCTGGATAAAGTGCATATGATCGAAGATATGGGATATGACAATCTGGTCATCAGTATCAAGTCTTCGGATGTATTAATGTGCGTGAAAGCCCATGAACTGCTGGCAGGGAAGACTGTATATCCGCTGCATGTGGGCATTACCGAGTCCGGTACAGTCAACAGCGGCAATATTAAATCTGCCATTGGTCTGTCCCTGATCTTAAGCCAGGGCATCGGGGACACGATCCGTGTATCCCTGACCGGAGACCCTGTGGAGGAGATCAAGTCCGCGAAGCTGATCCTGCGTACCCTGGGACTGAGAAAGGGCGGAATCGAAGTCGTATCCTGCCCTACCTGTGGCAGAACCCAGATCAATCTGATCGACCTGGCGACCAGGGTGGAAAAGCTGGTGGAAGATTATCCGCTGGATATTAAGGTGGCAGTCATGGGCTGCGTGGTAAACGGACCTGGCGAAGCGAAAGAAGCGGATATCGGGATCGCCGGCGGAAAAGGAGAAGGTCTTTTGATCAGGAAGGGGGAAGTGGTGAAGAAAGTGCCTGAGAGTGAACTTCTGGATGCTCTCAGAGAAGAGCTTCTTCACTGGAATGAGATTCATGCCTAAAGAGTTTTTTGATGTATTTCCGACTTTAAAGGTAAATGACAACTTAAGAGGATTACTTTCTCAGGCGACGGTTACGAGAGTAACCGTCACTTCTGCAAGAGACAGAATGAGGGTATATCTGGAAAGCCCGAGGCTTCTGTACTGGCAGTCCGTGCAGGATACGGAGCATGAGATACGAAGACAGATTTTTGGCAATGCATCGATGGACGTAAAGATCATTGTCAAATTTCAGTTATCCAGACAATATACGCCAAGAACGCTGATGCAGGAGTATGAGAGCAGTATTCTATCTGAAATCAGAGATTATAATATCTTCCTTTACAGCATCCTGCGTCAGGCAGAATGTACTTTCACAGCGGACGATGAGATGACGCTGACCATCGAAAAGAATGTGATAGCGGAAGAGCGTCTTGAGGAGCTTTTGCAGATCCTGGAGAAAATTTTCTGCGAACGCTGCGGCATGCATTTTAAGGTGCAGACTGTTTTCAAAGAGCCGGTGGAGAGCAAGTCGCATAAAAACAGCGAGCTGCGTATTCAGCAGGAAGTCGATGCGATCCTGCAAAATGCCGTGCTTGGTAATCCGGAAGAGCCTCAGAATCTGCCGGAAGAAAACGGACAGGTGGAGGCTGCAAAAGCGGAAGGAAAGGCAGAAGCGGCGAAAAAAGAGAAAGCAAAACCAGAAAAGAAAAACGACGGAAAGAGCGAGAAAAAAGTCGAGAAACAAGCAGCAGATATGCCAAAAGGCAGAGGAAATTTCCAGGGAAAAGGAGGATTCCGTTCCGGATTTTCCAGAGGAGACGGATCTCGCAGCGTGCGTCGCTCGGACAATCCGGATGTGCTTTACGGACGTGACTTTGAAAGTGAATCTCTGGCGATCGAGCAGATCCAGGGAGAGATGGGTGAAGTGACGATCCGCGGACAGGTACAGACGCTGGAGACGCGTGACATCCGTAATAATAAAACAATTATTATGATGGAAGTGACCGACTTTACAGATACCATTGTGATCAAAATTTTTGCACAGACAGAGCAGGTGCCGGAGATTTTAAAAGATATCAAAACCGGTGCGTTTCTGAAAATCCGCGGCGTGACGACAATCGACCGGTTTGACGGACAGCTCAGTATCGGTTCGGTGTTTGGTATCAAAAAAATCCAGGATTTCCGCAAACAGAGGGTGGACACCTGGCCGGAGAAACGTGTGGAACTGCACTGTCACACAAAAATGAGTGATATGGATGGCGTTTCCGATGTAAAAGACATCATAAACCGGGCAAAATCCTGGGGACATAAGGCAATCGCCATCACAGATCACGGTGTTGTGCAGGCTTTCCCGGATGCGAACCACGCGGTTTCACCGGATGAGGACTTTAAGATCATTTACGGATGTGAGGCTTATCTGGTGGATGACCTGCAGGACCTCGTTGTCAATTCCAGAAATCAAAGCCTGGAGGATGCCTATGTAGTCTTCGACCTGGAGACAACCGGTTTCAGTACGGTGGCAAACAAGATCATCGAGATCGGTGCCGTCAAAGTGGTAAATGGTAAAATCACGGATAAATTCAGCACCTTTGTCAACCCGGAAGTGCCGATCCCGTATCGGATCGAGGAGCTGACCAGCATCAACGACAACATGGTGCTCGACGCTCCGACAATCGAAGAAATCCTGCCGAAGTTCCTGGAATTTTCGGAAGGATGCGTGATGGTCGCACACAATGCATCGTTTGACATGGGATTTATCGAAGCAAACTGCAAACGGCAGGGCATTGAAAAAGAATTTACGGTTGTCGATACCGTAGCACTTGCAAGGGTGTTGATGCCGCAACTGAACCGTTTTAAGCTGGATACGGTTGCAAAGGCACTGAAAGTATCACTGGAGAACCATCATCGAGCCGTTGATGATGCCGGATGTACGGCAGAGATTTTTGTGAAATTTATTGAAATGCTTCAGCAGAGAGATATTACAACGCTGGATGGAGTCAATGAGCTGGGGCGTACTTCCGTGGATAAGATCCGCAAGAGTCCGTCGCACCATGCAATTTTGCTGGCGACAAACGATCTTGGACGTATCAATCTCTACCGCCTGGTTTCCTGTTCACATTTGAAATATTATAACCGAAGACCGCTGATCCCGAAGAGCGAATTTGTGCGTCACAGAGAGGGACTATTGCTTGGTTCTGCCTGTGAAGCGGGCGAACTGTATCAGGCTGTGTTAAACCATCGCTCGGATCAGGAGATCGCAAGGCTGGTCAATTTCTATGATTATCTGGAGATCCAGCCGATCGGCAACAATGCTTTTATGCTTCGAAGCGACAAGACCGATGTGGAGACGATCGAAGATCTTCAGGAGATCAACCGCAAGATCGTAAAACTCGGAGAACAGTTCAACAAAATGGTCGTGGCGACCTGCGATGTGCATTTCTTAAATCCGGAGGATGAAGTTTACCGCCGCATTATTATGGCGGGCAAAGGATTTACCGATGCCGACGAACAGGCACCGCTTTACCTGCGTACCACAGAAGAGATGCTCAAAGAGTTTGAATATCTTGGCAGTGAAAAAGCAGAAGAGGTCGTGATCACAAACCCGAACAAGATCGCCGATATGTGCGAAAAAATATCGCCGGTAAGACCGGATAAATGTCCGCCGGTCATCCCGGATTCGGACAAAAGTCTGCGTGAGATCTGCTACAACCGTGCCCATGAGATTTATGGCGAGGATCTTCCGGAAGTCGTTGTCGAGCGACTGGAGAGAGAGTTGAACTCCATCATTTCCAATGGGTTTG